>Ga0208783_10000385_pt1 | contig 27285 bp, 20 predicted proteins | sample DEB19_08_DNA_2_FD_184529 | JGI IMG/M metagenome (GOLD analysis project Ga0208783, IMG submission 184529) | Aqueous microbial communities from the Delaware River and Bay under freshwater to marine salinity gradient to study organic matter... | ecosystem: Environmental > Aquatic > Marine >...
GTGCGGTGTATGCTCGTCCGACCATGCCCATCGCGCTGCCCGCACGTCCCGCCGAAGCCCATGCGCTCGACGTCGCCCTGACGATCGTCGGCGATGCGCCGGCCGTGCGTCGCGTGCTCTGCACGACCGTGGGCCGCGGGCAGGCGGCCTTCGAACTCGCCGCGGCGCTGCCCGGCGGCGAGGTGATCGCCTGGTTTCTCGATCTCTTCCAGCATGACCTGGCGCGCGAGGCGTGGGTCGAGGCTCCTGCGGGCTTGGCCGCGGTGTGCGCGGCGGATCCGCCCGCGGGGCCGTACGACCTGGCCGTCGTGCCGCTCTCGAAAGCCGGTGAGGCCGAGCTTTCGCGGGACATCCTCCAGGCCGCGCTCGTGCGGCTGGCGATCGGCGGCCGGCTCGTGGCGTCGATCGACAATCCGCAGGACAATTGGCTCCGCGAGCAGCTCGCGGAAACGGGCGAGACGGTCCGCGTGCGGCCCGCGGCTGCCGGCGGACCGGAGGCGATCGCCTACGTGGTGGAGAAGACCCGCGAACTCGCGAAGGTCCGCGACTTTTCCTGCGAGTTCGTGTTTCGCGACCGCGACCGGCTACTCACGGCCGTCACCCGCCCGGGAGTGTTCGCCCACCGGCGGATCGATCCCGGTGCCAGACACCTGCTCAACGCCGTGGACGTGGCGCCGGGCACCCGCGTGGTCGACATCGGCTGCGGCTCGGGCTGCGTGGCGCTGGGCATCGCCGCCCGCGACCCGAGCATCCACGTCCACGCCCTCGACGCCTCGGCCCGCGCCGTCGAATGCACGCGGCTGGGGGCCGGACGCAACGGGCTCGACAACCTGTCGGTGGCGCTCGAGGCCTCGGGCCGCGTGCCCGAGCCGGGTAGCTACGACCTGGCCCTGGCCAACCCGCCCTACTATGGCGACTTCCGCATCGCCGAGCTCTTCGTGGAGGCGGCACGCGACGCGCTCGCGCCGGGCGGCACGCTCTTGATCGTGACGAAGCAGCCGGGCTGGTACCTGGAGACCTTGCCGAATTCCTGGCAGGACGTGGCCCGGGAGATCGTGAAGAACTACCACCTCATCGAGGCGGTGAGGGATTCGTAGTCCCGATCGGCAGGCCTCGGTCGCGTGGTCCGGGGCTGCCCGTGCCCTGTCGCCGGACGTTCGCTTCGGGCATCCTGCCCCTCGCGACAGACCGTTGGTTTCGCCGTCGGCACGCCGCCGCTCCTCATGCTGAGGAGCCGGTCGGAGGCACGCGCAGGAGTCGGTGAATTGTGCGACTCATGAGCGGCGGACCATCGTCCCTGAGTTCACCGTAGCAAAATCCGCCGGCGACGAGCATGCCGCAGCCGGCGAACCAAACCGCGTCGGGCCCGGCCATCGTCCGAAAGTGACGGCAGAAAGTAGCCCGCGTTTCGACGCCGGGCTACCGGTTGACATGCACGACCGTCGCCGGGGGGAACCCGTTGAAGTGGGTCGAGCTGGCGGCGGAGTAGGCGCCGATGTTCTCGCTGTAGAGATATTCGCCCAGCGGCAGGTCGGGCAGCTGCTCCGCGAGGCTGATCGTGTCGAGCGCGTCACAGGTGGGGCCGAAAACGGCGCACAGCTGCGTCGCCCCCTTCTTGAAGCTCTTCATGTGGTAGGTGCAGTGGTCGAAGATCACGCCCGAGTAGGTGTGGTAGACGCCGTCGTCGACGTAGTAGCAGAGCTTGTCGTTGCGCATGGCCTTGCCGATGATCTTCGACACCGATGACCCGGCCGACGCCACCAGGAAACGGCCCGGCTCCGCGAGGATCTCGATCTCCTTGGGGAAGAGCCGATCGAGCTCGTGGTTGATCTTCTTGGCCAAGTCGCCAAACTTCGGCACGCTCGCGTCGTAGGCCGCGGGGAAGCCGCCGCCGATGTCGAGCAGCTTGAGTTTGAAGCCCTTGGTCTTCGCCTCGGCGAAAACCTCCGCGCAGAGGTGGATGGCCTGGATGTAGTTCTGCGGGTTCGTGCACTGGCTGCCCACGTGAAACGAAAGTCCCTCGACGGTGAGGCCGTGCTCGTGGGCGTAGGAGATCAGGCCCACCGCCTCGCCGGGCAGGGCGCCGAACTTGCTCGATAGCTCCACCACCGAGCCGGTGTTGGGCACCCGCAGCCGCAGGGCGAGACCGGCGTGCGGGGCGTGCTTGGCGATCTTCTTCACCTCCTCGTGGTTGTCGTAGGTCACGAGGGGCTTGTAGCGGTCGAGCTCCTCGAGCGTCTCGACGGGCTTGATCGGGTTGGCGTAGATGATCTTGTCCCAGATGAAGTCCTGCCGCTGCTTGGCGGGAAGCTTGGCGATGTTGCGGTGGACCGTATGGAACTCCTGCATGCTCGCCACGTCGAAGCTGCCGCCGAGCTTGTAGAAGGTCTCCACGATCGCGGGGTCGCTGTTGACCTTCACGGCGTAGTAAATCTGCACCCGCGGGAAGTGCTTGCGGAACAGGGCATAGTTCTTCCGCAGCTCGTCATGGTCGACGACGAACAGCGGCGTGCCGTGCTTCTTGGCGAGGGCGAGGAGCGTCTTCTGGTTCATGGGTGGCCGCGCAGGGACGGCGTCAGTCTCCGTCGGTGAGCAGGAAGTTCTTGAACTGCCAGGGGTCGGTGGGGTCGATCTGCGGCCGGTTGTAGCCGTGGAACGCGCTCGAGTAGTGCTTGAGCGGCGTCCAGTCGGAGGCGACGGAGATGAACTTTCCGAGGTAGGGCTTGGCGATGCCCAGCACGTAGTCGTGCGGCAGATCGTCGGGCAGAAGCACGCCGCGGGCGGGGTTTTCGATCATCCACATGCAGGCGGCCACGACCGAGATCGCGACCTGCATCGTGGTGGCGTTCTGGTGGGGCACCAGCCGCCGCGACTCCTCGATGGAGAGGTCGCTCCCGCACCACCAGGAGTTGAACGGGTGCCCCATGACGAGGGCGCCCAACGCGTCGGAGCCGGTCGTGATCTCGTCGGTCATGATCCGTAGCCGCGACTGCAGCCGGTAGTCGTTGCCCCGCAGCTCCCAGAGGCTGGCGATCGCGGCGTCGCAGGGGCAGTAGGCGTAGTGCACGGTGGGGCGGTAGATCGTGCGGCCGTTGCGGTCGCGGACCGACAGCCGCTCCGTGATGCTGAAGGCCTCGCCGTGGCGGACGACCATGCCCACGATCGTGGAGATCGGCACCCAGCTCACCACGAACGTGTTCATCCCCATGCGGGCCAGGCAGATCTGGCTCTGCGGGCCGTCTGGGTGCTCGTAGGCGAACGGCGGCAGCTCCTTTTCGTGAGTGCCCCAGCCCATCTCGGCGGTGGTCGTGCCCTCCTCCCGGAAGCCCTCCACGCTCCAGGTGTTGACGAACTCGTCGACCTCCTTGGGCCGGTGCGAGATCTGCGTGTCGCGTTCGCTGCAGTGGATGACCTTCACGCCCAGCTCGTGCGCGAGGTGGTTGAAGGCCCGGCTCGTGGCGTGCTGCCGGATCCGGTCGGCCTGCTCGCCGGCGAACTTCTTCTCCTCGAGGCAGCGGTCCGCGATGTCGAGCAGGGCATGCTTCGTGAAGTGGCTGATGAGGCCGGGGTTGGCGCCGTGCTCGAGCACGGCGGTGGGGCCGGGCGTGGGCCAGCCGGCGATCCGCCTGCGCAGGTTCATGTGCCGCCAGTAGAGCGTCAGGTGGGTCGGATGGGCGCCCTTGGCGTGCTCGTAGGGGTCCCACAGCTCGACCGACGTGTTGAGGTAGAGCACGCCGTGGTCGTGGCACCACTGCACGATCTCGCCGCAGTCGATGTTCCAGGCCAGGTCGATGAGCAGGTCGCCGGCCGAGAGGTGGCGGCCCAGCAGGTCGCCGAGGTTCTCGGGCGTCACCTTGTCGCGGACGAACGTGACGCCCTTGTCGGTCCAGGGCCGCAGGGATGGCTCGTGGGGCTCGAAGTCGAGGATCGTGACGTTCTTCGCCGGGACCTTGACGTGGTCGAGCAGGATCGGGAGCGTGCAGCGGGCGACGGCGCCGAAGCCGACGAACAGAATGCGTTTGTTGAATGAAACCATCGTGGCGCGGGCCATCCTCGGGATCTCGTGGCGGCGAATTTCCTGCGGGCCGCCGACCGCGGAAGTATATCGAAACTGCCCAAGTGGACAGAACCGGCCTGCGCCGCGAGGATGTTCCGTCGATGCATCAGCTCGTCCATGTCGCGCTCGTCGGCCTCGCCGGGGCAGCCGGCACGCTGCTCCGCGCCGGCTGCACGAGCATCGCCACGCGGCTCCTGGGCGGCGGATTCCCGTGGGGCACGCTCCTGGTGAATGTGGCGGGCTCGTTCGCCTTCGGGGCGATCATGGGCTGGGTGAGGACGCGGGAGGCGCTGCCCGGCGGCGCGGAGTCGCTCCTGCTCGTCGGCCTGCTCGGCGGGTTCACGACCTACTCGAGCTATGCCTTTCAGTCGATGGAGCTGCTGGAAGGCGGCCGGACGTTCGCGGCGGCCGGCTACATGCTCGCCACAAACCTGCTCGCCGTGGCCGCCGCCTGGGCCGGGCTGCGGGCGGCCGCCGGGCCGTGATATGAGCCGCGGCAGCCGGGCGAGCATGCAGCCGATCTTGCGCAGGCCGCCGGTTGCGAATCCCGCAGGTTCAGGGATACAGTGCGATGGATCCACCCGTCCGGGTGGACGGACCGTGCTCGTTGTTCCGAAGGAGGATCGCCATGACTGGGAACGCTGCGATCAGTCGTCGTGTGGTCGCGGTCGTGCTGCTGACATGTGCGGCATGCGCCGGCATCCGTGGGGTCGGCGGTGAGCCGCCGCGGTCGGAGCCGGCCCTCGCCGCCAACAAGTGCATCCTCTGCAGTGCTTTCGGCGCCAGCCATGCGCCGCGGATCTGCACCACATGCAACAACAAGCACAGCAACAAGTGCATCCTCTGCAACTCGTTCAGCCCGAGCCACGTGCCGCGGATCTGCTCGACATGCAACAACAAGTTCAGCAACAAGTGCGTTCTGTGCAACTCGTTCAGCCCGACGCACACGCCGCGGATATGCACTAGCTGCAATAACAAGTTCTAGATCGCGTCTCGCATGGCTGGAGCGACGCCGCGGCCAGCGTGGCGCACGGGGAGCGGGGGAAAGGCGGAAGCTCGACGAGCGCGTGGCCGCTTCGGCCACACAGAGGAGTCTTCTGCCGCTCCCGAGCCGGTGCTCCACCGAACTTGGATGCGGTCTAGAAGGCCGTGACGAACTGCGTCTGGATGGCGGTGCCGGAGTAGCCGGCCCGGTAGGGGTAGAGGAAGTTCTGGGCCGGGTTGCGGTTCATGTAGAGCGCTTCGATCGTCAGCCGCGCCTGCCGCGATTGCCGGATGTAGTAGTTGAGCCCGCCGCCGTACTCCTGGCCCGTGCCGAAGGGGCCGGTGACCACGCTCGAGCGGGCGTAGGCCTCGTACGTCCGCGGCACGAAGCACCAGGAGAGGTAGCCCATGCCCCCGTGGTCGAACATGCTCGAGCGGTTGAACTGGCCGGTGCCGGTGAAGTCGTCGAGTAGCCGCCAGTAGTACTCGCAGAACACTCCCACGCCCCGCCACTTCCAGGCGGCATCGACCGTAGCGAGTCGATAGAGGAACTGGTCGACCTGGCTGCCCGCACCGAGGGCGTTGCGTTCGGAAATCGGCGTGCCGTCCGAGAGCCGCACGAGCGTGTCTTCGGGGTTGTTGCCCACCAGCGGGTTGGCGTAGGTGGGGGCATAGACGCCGCTGGTGCCCAGCCGGATCACGGGGTCGTCGTGGTGCTCCATGTCGCTGGCACCGATGCCGAAAGGGCCCCACGGCTCCCACCAGGTGTTGCCCGCCCACGCCATCGACGTGCCACGGCGGAGCACGCCCGTGGTGCCGCCGTCGATCGCGTTCCAGGCGCCGGCGACGTAGAAGAGCTTCCTGTCGAAGAGCGACCCGATCGCCGCGGCGCCGGGACTGAAGCCCGGTCGGAAAAAGGTGTTGGCCATGCTGCGGTCGATGCCGATGGTCCAGGGCGAGGCCAATTCCCACTCGCGCGAGCCGGGCACCTGCGACATGCCGGCGCCGACCGTCGCCGCCTCGCTGAACTTCCAGCCGAGCAGGCCGATCGGCACGACTCCCGAGCGGACGCCGACGTTGGTCGTGCCGAAGAGGGCGAAGTTGTAGACCAGCCGCTCGTCGACCACGTGGCCGTGGAACGAGAGCAGGAATCGGTTGATGTTGAACGTGTTGATGTTGCGGATGTCGATCGGGCGGCCGGCGGCGTTGGTGAATTCGGTCGCATCGCGGGCGAACTCGAACCAGCGCAGCTGCATGTAGCCGCCGAGTGCCATGGCGAACGGAAAATCACCGCGCCGCGGGTCCGTCTTGAGGAAGAGCAGGCCCTTGGGCGGCGCGATGTCGGTGGCGGGGATGTAGCGCGGCCGCGGAATCCCGGCGAGCCTGGCGGTGACGGCCTCGTCGACCAGCGCGCGGATCAGCGCTTCCTGGTCGGGATCGCGAGGCTTCAGCATGTCCTCGTAGTACTGGGCCTGCTCGACGTTGTCGCTCAAACCGTCGACGATGGTGTCGGTCTCGGCGGGGGTCGCGAAGGGTTGGGGCGGCAGAGGAGCTGCCGGGTGCTCGGACTTGTCGGCGCGCGCGGCCACTGACGTCGCCATGCACGAGGCGACCAGCAGCAGAGACCCGGCGAACATGCGAGCGATGAACGCGAACATCCCGCATCAGAATCGGGAGCGGATGTGCCGGTTGTGCAGAGAATTCCGCCCTGGAGAGGCGGGGCGGGTGCGCAAGGGCGGGCGGAATGCGGGGAGTGCGGTGTTGCGGTCGTGCAGGGCAAGATTCGTCAGTGATGCACAGGGTGGATCGCGGGCATGGGCCGATTGGGCAGCTGCCTCGTAGCTCGAAGAACAAGGCGTGGCCGATCCCTGCGGTCGGGGCGCCGCCGGCGGTGCGATGGCATTGATCCGTAACACTGGGGGATGTAATGCCCTGCGCCGCCGATGATTTGCCTGCGTCGGGTTCTCGGAGGTCACTCATGCGAACGTCACGACATTCGGTGGCCCCAGCCCGCCTGATCGCAGTGCTGCCGGTTATTTTTGCCATGGGATGTTCAAGCAGCCTCGCGCAGAAAATCCTCGCTCAGTTGCCGGAGCAGACAGCCGGGGCCGTGGCACCCAAGACAAGCAAGAGCCTGCGTGGTGGCAAGGCCCAAGCCGTCCCGTCGCTCCCTCACGGCAGCAGCTGCATCTGCCCGGAGATCGTCACGGGCGCGAGCCACGGCTGCTGGGAAGCCCTCTGATCTGTCGTGCGCGGCCGCTTTTTTCATGGCGGCGGGGGGCGTCTCGGCGACCGTGCCGGCCTCCGGCTGGCTGTGGTCATCCTGGTCGGCTTACGAGCCTGAATCCGTCAGTTCGCCTTGGTAGTGGCATCGGTGGCGGACGCCGAATGGCCGAGTGACCGTGCGGTCGATGGGCCGCGATCGCACCCGTTCACAGCCCTACCGACTCGCAGGCTCCGGACGATTTGCGGGAGTGGCACGCATCGCGAGGGTGCACCGCGCCGACTCGTGCCCAAGCACTGAACATTTCGGGGGCGATGTGAATCGGGGCGGGGAGACTCGAACTCCCGACCTCCTGGTCCCAAACCAGGCGCGCTACCAACTGCGCTACGCCCCGAGTGTCGGCCGGCGACATGACGGCCGAGCCAGAGTGTACCGCATCGTGCTCGTCCGTTCCGGCATGGACGGAATCGGCCGGGATTGCAGGGCTCGTTCGTCAGTCCGTGATCTGGTCGAAGAGCCTCTGGAACTCGTCGAGATCCGCGAACGGGATCACGATCCGGCCCGCACCCTTGCCGTTGGCGTGCACCACCACCTTCACGCCAAGCGCCCGCCGCAGCTCGGCCTCCACCGCAGCCGTCTGGCCCGCGCGCTTCGTCGCCGGCCGGCCCGGCCGGCGCTTCGCGGGGGCCTTCGGGGCGGCGGTCAGGTTGCCGGGGGCATCGTCCTCATCGCCCGTGCTCTCGGCGAGCTGCTCCGCTTGATCCTCGGCCCGCAGCATCTCGCCCACTTCCGACTCGATCGCGCGGACCGACATGCCCTCCGCCACGATCCGGTCGGCCAGCCGGCACTGTTCCTCCTCGTCGGCCAACGGCAGGAGCGCCCGGGCATGGCCCATCGAGATCGCCCCCGACCGCAGCCGCTCCTGCACCCGGGCCGGCAGCTCCAAGAGCCGGATCAGGTTGGCCACCGTCGAGCGGTCGACCGAGAGCCGCTTCGCGAGCTCGTCCTGCGTGCCGCCCCAGGCTGCGAGGTAATGCTTGAAGCTCGCCGCCTTCTCCAGCGGATCGAGGTCGCGGCGCTGCAGGTTTTCGACGATCGCGATCTCCGACATCTGCCGGTCGTCCACGTCGAGCACCCGGACGGGCACGGTCTCCCAGCCCAGCTTCCGGGCCGCGAAGAGCCGTCGCTGGCCGGCGATCAGCTGGTAGCGGTCGCCCTGTGCCCGCACCACGATCGGCTGCACGAGCCCGTGCTCGCGGAGGCTGTCGGCGAGTTCGGCCAGGTCGCCGTCGTGGACGACGCTGCGGGGCTGCCAGGGATTCGGGTCGACGAGCCCCGTGGCGATCTCGCTGGTGGGCAGCGCGGCCGCAGCCTGCTCCAACTCCTCGGGCTTGTGGAGGAAGAGCCGGGCGGCGGCGCCGGAGCCGAGGTCGGAGCGGGATGCCAGGGCGGCGTTGCCGACGGTCGCCGGCGCGGGCCCCGCGGGTTCGATTCCGGCACGGCCCAGCAGGGCCTCGAGTCCACGGCCCAGGCGTCGTTCCCTACTCACAGTCGCGTACCTCCATGCACAGTTCCGTATAGGCCCGCGCTCCTCGTGAGCGCGGCGCGTAGTCGAGCACACTCTGCGCGTGGCTGGGCGCCTCCGAGACGGCCACGTCGCGCGGGATGACCGTCTCGAAGACGATCTCCCCAAAGAAGTCCCTCACCTCGGCTTCGACCTCCGCGGTGAGTTCGAGATTCGCGTCGTGCATCGTGAGCACGATGCCGCTGAACCGCAGCCGGCCCGGCCGCTCCGCCATCACGTCGCGGATCACCTCGATCATCTGGGTGAGCCCCTCGAGCGCGAAGTATTCGCACTGGATCGGCATCAGCACCTCGGTGCTGCCCGCAAGCGCCGTCCGCGTGAGCTCGCCCACGCTCGGCGGGCAGTCGATCAGGCAGTAGTCCCAGGCGTTGAGGCCGCCGGCCAGGTGGTTCGCGAGCACCATCGATCCGCTCCGCGCCTCGGCCGCGATCCGCTCCACGTCGCGGACGCTCCGGCTGCCGGGGATGATGGAGAGGTTGGGGATCGGCGTCCCGAGCACCGCCTCAGAGAGCGGCGCCTCCGAGACGAGCGGGTGGGCCGCGGCGGGCTGTGCGCCGAAGCCGGTCGTGGCGTTGCACTGCGGGTCGAGGTCGAGCAGCAGCGTCCGCAGGCCGCCCCGCGCCAGGCCCGCCGCGAGGTTGGAGGCGGTCGTCGTCTTGCCGACTCCGCCCTTCTGGTTCGCCACGCAGAGAATCCTTCCCACGCGCAGATTCCTTCCCAACGACACCCGCAGCACGATGCGTGCCCACGGTGTATCGGCAACATCCGGCACCACATGAACGCGGTTCCACGTGAAACCGCCCGCCTTGCCCGGCTTGCCCATGGCCCCGGTTCCACGTGGAACCCCAAGCAGCCTTTTCGCGGCCGTGCAGGGCCGGGCTCTCGTGGTCCGGGGCTGCCCGTGCCCCATCGCCGGACGTTCGCTCCGGCCCTCCAGGCCTCCGCTCTCTCGAAGCTGACTACGCTCCGCCATCCTTGGCTGCGCTTGTCAGCTACGCCGGCTCCCGGGGCACGGGCAGCCCCTCGCCGTGGAGGGAGACGCCGGGTGAGGGCAGCAGTTCGACGCCCGGAGGGCATCCGCGAGGCCGAGTGGGCTACTCGAGTGGGTTGAAGACCAGGCCGCTGGCGAGCTTCGGGTAGAAGTAGGTGCTCTTGGCGGGCATCCGCTCGCCCGTCTCGCTCACCTTACGGATGTCCTCGACGCTGGCCGGCATCACGAGGGCCGCCAGCGGATACTTGGCCGTGCCGAGCCCCTCCACGACCTCGCGGACAAGGTGCACGTATCCCGGCGTGGGGATCTCCTTCGCGCCGAGCAGTTCACCCACCACCAGCCGGTGCAGGATCGAAACGCCCAGGTTCCGCCAGGCCGGCCCGTGGTCGGCGGCCACCTGGTCCATCCGGGCCCGGCCCGCCGAGGTGATCCTGGCGAGCGTCCAGGCCTGGTCGCCCGCCGTGTAGAGGCCGAGCGTGCCCTGCTTGTTCTCGACGTCGATCCGGTCCCAAACCGCATTTGCGGCGGCCGGACCGGTGCCGGCTGCCTCGGTCGTGAAGCAGTCGCCGAGCTTGGCCGCCAGTTCGGCCGCCGTGGCTACCGAGGGCTTCACGAAGAGCCGGTGGGTGGGGAGCACCACCAGGCCCGGATCGCTCATGCCCACGAGCATCATGAGCACGAAATTCGCCGGATGATCGGCCGGCAGGGCCGCGCCGCCGTGGGCCTGGGCATAGGCCGCGGCCACCTCGTCGCGGTAGTTGCAGGCGGTCTCGTAGCGGTGGTGGCCGTCGGCGATGAAGACCGGCTTCGGGCCCATCAGGCCCGCCACCTTGGCCGCTACGGTCTCGTCGGTGAGCGGCCACATCCAGCTGCGGACGCCCAGGTGGTCGGTGGCCTCCACCGGCGGCTGGCCAGCCACCGCCTTGTCGAGCAGGGCCTGCACCTCGCCCTGCGGGTCGGGGTAGAGGCCGAAGACCTGGCTCAGGTTCGCCCGGCAGGCCCGGGTGAGCAGCAGCCGGTCCTGCTTCGGGCCCGACATCGTCTCCTCGTGCGGGTGGATGTTGCCGGTGCCGAACCGCTCCAGCCGCACCCGGGCCATCACGCCCCGGCGGACGTGCCGCTGGCCCTCCACCTCGAACTCCTGGTGGTACACGTAGAGGGCCGCGGCCGGCTCCTGCATCACCACGCCTTGCTGCCGCCACTCCTTCAAGAACCGGGCCGCCCGCGTGTACTTGTTCGAGCGATCGTCGTCGCCCGGCTCCTCGCGATTGAGCTCGAGCCGGATGACGTTCGCCGGGTGCTGTTCGTAGAGCCGCGTCTGCAGGGCAGCGTCGATCACGTCGTAGGGCGGCGCGATCACCTGCGAAAGGGCGCCGACGTGCTTGGGGTCGTAGCGGAGGCCGCGGAGCGGGGCGACGGAGGGCATGCTGTTCCTTGCGAGTGAGGGGGCCGGACCACGAAGTCGGAATCGTAGCAAAAATGACGCGGGCCGCGTCGCCCGTGGTGAGGTGACGCGGCCCGCGGCGGAAGTTTCACGGGAAACGAAACGCTGGCGAAAGCCGGCGGATCAGTAGCGGTAGTAGGCCGGCTTGAACGGGCCCTCGACGGGCACGTGCAGATACTCCGCCTGCTTCGGGGTGAGCTTCGTGAGCCTCACGCCCAGCTTGTCGAGGTGCAGCCGAGCCACCTCCTCGTCGAGCTTCTTGGGGAGCAGGTGCACGCCCACGTCGTACTTGTCGGTCTCCGTCCACAGCGCGATCTGCGCGAGCACCTGGTTGGTGAAGCTGGTGCTCATGACGAACGACGGGTGGCCGGTCGCACAGCCGAGGTTCACGAGCCGGCCTTCCGCGAGCACGATCACCGAGTTGCCGTTTGGCAGCGTGTAGCGGTCGACCTGTGGCTTGATCTCCACCTTCTTCACGCCCTTGGTGTTTTCCAGCCACGCCACGTCGATCTCCAGGTCGAAGTGCCCGATGTTGCAGATGATCGCGTCGTTGGGCATCTTCTGGATGTGCTCGCCCAGGATCACGTCCCGGCAGCCGGTGGCCGTCACGAAGATCTGGCCCCGCGGGGCGGCCTCTTCCATGGTCGTGACCTCGTAGCCCTCCATCACCGCCTGCAGGGCGTTGATCGGGTCGATTTCGGTGACGACGACGCGGGCTCCCAGGGCCTTCATCGCGTGGGCACAGCCCTTGCCGACGTCACCGTAGCCGCAGACGACCACCACCTTGCCGGCCACCATGACGTCGGTGGCCCGCTTGATGCCGTCGGCCAGGCTCTCCCGGCAACCGTAGAGGTTGTCGAACTTGCTCTTCGTGCAGGAGTCGTTGACGTTGATCGCAGGCAGCTTCAGCTCGCCGTTCTCGTGCATCTGGTAGAGCCGATGGACGCCCGTGGTGGTCTCTTCCGAGAGGCCGCGGATGCCTCCAAGCAGCTCGGGGAACTTGTTGTGCACCATGGCGGTGAGGTCGCCGCCGTCGTCGAGGATCATGTTGAGCGGCTCTCCCCCGGGGAAGAAGAGCGTCTGCTCGATGCACCAGTCGAATTCCTCGTTGTTCATCCCCTTCCAGGCATAGACCGGAAAGCCCGCCTTGGCGACGGCGGCGGCGGCGTGGTCCTGGGTCGAGAAGATGTTGCAACTGCTCCAGGTGACCTCGGCGCCGAGCTCCTTGAGCGTCTCGATCAGCACGGCTGTCTGGATCGTCATGTGCAGGCAGCCGGCGATCCGGGCGCCCTTCAGCGGCTTGGTCCGGCCATACTTCTGCCGCAGAGCCATCAGGCCGGGCATCTCGTTTTCGGCCAGCATGATCTCCTTGCGGCCCCACTCGGCCAGCGAGAGATCGGCGACTTTGTAGGGCAGGCGGGTTTCGACGTGGGCCACGGGCAGGACTCCTGGAATGGAAGTGCGGAGTGGAAAGGGGGTGATCGACCTCCCTATGGTAGCCGCCAGGCCGCAAACGCAAAGGGAGCGGCCGGCTCCGGCAGACTGCTACCGCGGCAGGCCCAGCGACCGGCGGGCAGCGGCGACGAATTCCCTGACCTTGGCGGCATCCTTGCGTCCTGGCGCCGCCTCGACGCCGCTGGCCGTGTCGACGGCCCGCGCCCCGCTCACCCGGATCGCCTCCGCGACGTTCGCCGGGGTCAGGCCGCCGGCCAGCGCCATCGGCACCGGCAGCGCCCCGGCCCGCGCGAGGGCCGACCAATCGACCAGCGCCCCGGTGCCGCCGAGTCCGCCGCCAGCGACGCCCGCGGCGGCGGCGTCGACGAGCGCCATCACCGGGCCGGTGCCCGACCGCATCGCCTCCTCGATCCAGCGGCGGGCAGTGGCCAATCGGTCGGTTCCGTCCGTCGAGACCTCGAGCCGCACGGCACGAATCACCGGCACGCCGTCCAGCTCACGGCACCGGGCGGGCGGGTCGACAGGCCCCGGGCCGGCGAAGTGACCGTGCAGCTGCACCGCGTCGAGCCCCACCTCGCGGGCCAGCCGCAGCATGTCGGCCGGCTGCGTCCCGGCGAACACGCCGACCTTCGCGACGCCCCGCGGCACCGCGGCCGCGACCGCACGGGCGGCGTCGAGGTCGAGCCAGCGCGGCGAGCCTTCGACGAAGTTCAGTCCGATGGCATCGGCGCCGGCGGCGCATGCCATCCGCGCGTCATCGGCGGTGGTCACGCCGCAGATCTTCACGTGGAACATCCGGTCACCTCCGGGCGTCATATCCGGCGCCACCGGTCGTCGCCGGGGTCTTTCGCCCCTCCGGGAAAGTCTACGGCCGCGCCGGACGGTGCAGGAAGGTGCCGTCGTTGGTCGACATCATTTCGGTACGAGGCACGTCGGCCGCTCCCCACTCACCTTCGGACACTCTCGCCAGATGCGTCCCGCCCGCCGCTTCCCCTCATCCCGTCCCTTCATGGCCGCCCCGCGGACGCAGTTCTATCACCCGGCGAAGCTGATCGACGCGGCGCTGCATGGGATCGACCGGGCCATTCGCCGTGCGGAGGGGATCGCGCTGGTGGTCGGGCCGCCGGGCACCGGCAAGTCGCTCCTGCTCGCGAAGGTCGCCGAGAGCGTCGGGGAGGATTTCGCGGTGGCCCTCCTCTCGGGAGCGCGGATCTGCACGCGGCGGGCGCTCTGGCAGTCGATCCTTGCGGAGCTCGGGCAGGCATACCGCGGCATCGACGAGGCCGAACTGCGGATCGCCGTGGTCGAGACCGTGCGAGGCCTGGCCGCGCGCGGATCGGGGCTCGCGATCCTCGTGGACGAGGCGCACACGCTGCCGCTGCGGCTGATCGAGGAACTGCGGCTGCTCGCCAACACGCCGACGCCGCTGCCGGCTGTCCACATCGTGCTCGCCGGCACGGCTTCCCTGGAGGAGCGGCTGGGATCGCCCAAGATGGAAAGCTGCGCGCAGCGGATCGCCATGCGGTCCTACCTCGAGCCGCTCGATCACGCCGAGACGACCGCCTACCTGCGCTCGCAGATGAAGGCCGCCGGGCTCGACTGGGACGCAGCCTTCGAGACCGGCTGTGACGACGCGGTCTACGGTGCGGCCGACGGCGTGCCGCGACTGGTCAACCAGATCTGCGATCAGGCGCTCGTGCTGGTCGGCGGGGCCCGCCGCGTCCGGCCGGCCGACGTCGCTGCGGCGTGGCAAGAGATCCAGCGGCTCCCCACGCCTGGTCTGCTCGGCGGCGAGCCGTTGGCCGCCGCGGTCGAACTGCCCGCGCAGGACGGCGGTTTCGAGGTCGGCTTCGGGGGGGCGGCGGGCAGCGAGGCGACGATGGCATCGATCGAGTTCGGCGCCATCGACGACGAGCCGTTCGCGCGGATCGACGACGTCGTCGGACAGCCTGTCGTGCCGCCGCCGGCACCGCGGTCCGACGGGAAACTCGGTGGTCGTGCCGATCCGTGGCACGGGCCGGACGTCGAGTTTGTCTTCGACGCCGACGCCGACCCCTTCCAGGAATTCTTCGAGCAGGAGGAGCGGGTCGTCGAGCGCTATCTCCTGCAGACCAACGAGGACTTCAGCGGCCAGACACGGGTGGCGAGCTGCGAAGGAGCGGCACTGGTGCGCGAGCTGGCGGAATTCGACGGCGGTCTGGCGGCCCCGTCCGGCCGCGGCGCGGGCGGCGTGCAGCCGCGCGACGGCGCCGGCATGCCTGACTACAACGCACTCGCGGTGGGCAACGCCGGCGCTTCGACGGCGGAGATCGACGACGCGGACATGGTCGTCATCGAGGAGGACCTGCTCGCACCGACCGGGGAGAAGCCCACGATCGCCGCCGTGCGGCTCGGCGACTACCGCCGGCTGTTCGCACGCCTCCGCCGCGGCGGGTAAGCTCCTCGGTCGCGATGGTCACTTCCGCTGACTCCCATTCCCGGGACGACTGGCCGCCGGGCCGGGTGCTCGTCGTCTCGGCCACGTACAACGAACGCGACAACGTCGCGGCGCTCGTCGACCGGGTGCTGGCGGTGGATCCGGACCTGCAGCTGCTGATCGTCGACGACGATTCACCCGATGGCACCGGCGCCTACGCGATCGACCGCGCGGCGCGGGAGCCCCGGCTGCACGTGCTGGTGCGTCGCGGCCGTCGTGGCTTGGGTTCGGCGATCCTGGAGGGCTTTCGCGTCGGACGGTCGCGCGGATTCGAAGTGGCCGTCAACATGGACGCCGACTTCAGCCACGACCCCGCCGACATTCCCCGACTGCTGGCCGCACTGGAGCCGGTGGGCGGCCGGCCTGCCGCCGTCGTGGTGGGATCGCGGCGTGTGCCCGGGGGCCGGATCGTCGGCTGGCCGCTCAAGCGGCATGTGGCAAGCAGCATGGTGTCGTGGTTCACCCGCTGGGTGCTCGGCGTGCCGATTCACGATGCCTCGAGCGGCTTCCGTGCCGTGCGGCTCGACGTACTCGACGGACTGCCGGGTCCATTCGCCGAAGGCTATGCGTTTCAGGAGGATCTGCTCTGGCGGGTGCATCGCGCCGGAGGCCGCCTGGCGGAAGTACCGATCACATTCGCGGATCGCAAGGCCGGTACCAGCAAGGCGGACTTCGCCGAGAGCCGTCGCAGCATCGGCGAACTGCTGCGGCTCGCGCGACAGTCCTGGTTTGGCTAGAGCGCATTCGACTTTGGCGTAGCAACGGCTCGGGGGCGGCAGAAGTCTCCTCGCTCGAGGCCGAAGCGGCCCCATGCTCGTCGAGCGTTCGCCGACCCTTTTCCCTCCCTGGCCAAACTGCCGGGGCGGTCACTTCGGCTGCAGTGGCGACAGCAGGTCGAACGGCTGCGCGGCGGGGGGAGCGTTCAGCGTCGCGCGTCCCGGCGCCGGCGACTGGGCGGGGGCAGCCTGGGTGCTGCCGGACGCCGCCGGAGCGCCGGCCGTCGGCGGCGCGTCGCCGGCCAGTGGATCGGGTTTTTCCCCCAGCGCGATGGCCAGCCCCTCCTGGGCATCCTTGAGGTTTGGCTGAATTTCGAGTGCCTTGCGGAAGCTGCGGATCGACTCCTCCCGGTTTCCCGCGCGGTAGAGCGCCACGGCGAGATTGTTGTACATCGCGGGGTTGCCGGGGGAGGTGGTCTTCAAGATGGTGCGAAACGCCTCGGCTGCCTCGGCGTACCGCTGCTTGCCGAAGAGCGCGTTGGCCAGGTTGAGCTGCATGGCCGGCACGTTGGGCGTGCAGCGGTTGGCGATCTGGAACTGCTCGATGGCCTCGTCGTATCGCCCGAGGGCGTTGAGCGCGGTGCCGAGATTGTTGTGCGTTTCCCCGAGATCGGGACGCAGTTGCGTCGACCTGGTGAAGTGGTGGAAGGCTGTGGGGATGTCGCCGCGGGCGAACACCTTGGCCCCGAGGCGGTTGTGCGCCTGCCAGGCGTTTTCATTGATCCGCAACGTGTAACTCCAGAGGGATTCCTCGCTCGCCCAGGCGTTGGCGTACAGAAACGACAGCAGTGCGAACGTCGACAGGACGATGCCGCCGCCAGCCAGAAACACGCGTCGGGAGCGGGCGTCGGACCTCTGGAACTGCTGCACGAAGGTGGCGCCGATCAGCGGGATCACGCCCACCATGGGGAGATAGATGAAATGGTCGGCCACCCACGTGATCCGCATGTACGCGATCGTGACGAATCCCAGCACCGGCAGCACCATCAGCAGGAAGAACCCCAGGCCGAACAAGACGTGCCTGCCCCACCGCGGCTCCTGGGCGGTGCCCCTGTTGACCCAGAGCCAGGCGACTCCGGCGAGGAGCACGGGCCAGGCCAGAAACTGCCAGAGCTTGGGAGGATCGACTTCCCAGCGGGGGTAGATCGGCAGCAGGTTCACCGGCCAGACGATCTGCTTGAGATAGAAGAGGATCGCCATCCCGGCGGTCGCGATCCGCGAGTCCATGCCCCCGACGATGATCGTTTCCGAGCCGATCGCGCGGCCGTGCTGGTACCGAATGGTGATCAGGCCGAGCACGAGCGAGATCGCGAAGAACGGCGCCGACAGGAGCAGGTCGCGTTCGGTGACCGCGCCGCGTTTCCACCATGCGTAGAGCAGAATCAGCACCGGCATCGCCACCATCGACGTCTTCGCGAACATGGCCAGCGCGAAGAACAGGATCGAGAGCAGGTACATCCGGCCGCGGCGCGACGCACCGTTCTCCTCATCCTGCTCGATCCAGCAGAGGCATGAGAGGAGAAACAGTGGGAGCGAGAGCGTGTTCTTCGTCTCCGAAACCCACGCCACGGATTCCACGCTGACCGGGTGGATCGCGAAGATCAGGCTGCTGAGCCATGCTCCCGGCACCCGCATGCGGTCGAGCAACCTCCAGATCAACAGCGAGCCCGTGATGTGCAGCAGGATGGTCGTGACGTGGTAGCCGGTCGAGTTGGGGCCGAAGAACGGCCACTGCGCCCACAGGGCGGTGTAGCTGAGCGGGAAGAAATCGGCGCCGTCGGGGTTGAACCAGAGCTTGGCGAGGCCCCGCAGCGATCCCGACTGCACGGTTTCGTTGGCCGTGAGCAGCATGTCGTCGTCCCACAGCCACTCGCCGTGGTAGGTCGGCGCGTAGATCCACAGCACCGCGAGGACGATGACCGCCGTCCGCAGGAGCAGATCGAAGACGCCGCCGGTCGCAGCCGCGTCGGCGGCCGTGGGGGCGGCGGGCGGGGCCGCGGTCGGGGATGGGACGGTGCGGGACATGGCTGATCGCCCGATCATACACGCTCCACGTCGATCCCCAACGGGCGGGGGATCGCGTTGCGCGGCGGGTCAGTCGATCGGCACGCAGGCCAGGTCGCCTGCATCGCTTTGGATGGCGGGCTTCGTGTGGCCCATCTTGCGGAGCTGGTCGATGATCTGCTGCCCCTTGTCGGGGAAGCCGTTGCGGTTGATGTAGATCGCGGAGAATCCCTGCTCGCCGATCCGCTCCACCGCCTTGTCGAAGGGAGCCCGGGCGAGTTCCTGCTGCCATTGCTCGCGGGGTCGTCCCTTCATCGATCCGAAGGAATACCGCAGTCGCTTGGAATAGAGGTAGGGACGGAAGTGGTCGTAGGGGGGCACGCCCGGGGCGGGGGACTCCGGGAATTCCATGATCGGCAATTGGAACACCATCGCACCCGGGGGCAGGGCCGCCTCCATGCGGGCGACGAAGTCGCGGTCGGACGCGACTTGGCGGGCGATCGTCGTCGTCCTGGCCGCGGAAGGACCGCGCGGCACCTGGTCCCAGAGGATGAGCATGCACAGGAACCCCGCGGCGACCAGTGAACCGCCGCGGAAGTCCCCCTGGCCTCCGGACTTCGCACGGTCGCGGGCCGTGAGCCACCGCGCCGCGAAGAGCAGGGAGACGGCGAGGATGACGATGCTGTAGCGGCACCCGGTGCGGAAGAGCGTGAACCCGGCCGCGCCGAGGATGGCGTTGAGGCCGCCCGTCGAGAAGCAGATGACGACCCAGAGCACCTGCCATGCCTCCATGGGGATGTCGTCGGCCCGCCGTCGTACGACGTCCCATGCCGCGGTGGCGACGAGCAGTCCGAGCGCCGCCAGGCCGACGAGGCCGAGGTACGAGCCCTCGTCCTGCAGCGGTGCCACCGCCCTGTGGGCTGCGGCGAAGTCCGCGAACATCTTCGAGTGGTGCGTGACCGGCGGAACGAGAAGGTCGATGAGCTTCAGGCCGTAGATTTCCAGCCACTTGTACTCACGGACGAAGGCGCCGGTATTCGGGCCGTAGACCGCCCGGAACGTCCAGGTGTCGACGTTCATCAGCACGAACGCGGCCGCCGTGCCCCCGACGACGGCCAGGGCGGTCTGCAACGGGGCTCGCGAACCCGACCGCGCCGACTGGATGCCGGCGCCGATGAGCGTGAGCTGGCAGAGGATGTTGGCGTAGTAGATGTGGTGCAGACCGCTCACGAATCCGATCAGCACGGCGAACCAGAATCGGGGCGATTTCGGTGCGATTCCCGCGCCCGTCGCGATCCAGCGCCAGATCAGGAGGAAAAACGGCACCGGCCAGGCGTATGCCGCCTGGATGTGATGCGGCTCCTGCGCGAAGATGAACGGCGCGAGGCCAAACGCCAACGCGGCCACGAAGCTCCACACGCGGTCGCAATCCGACCAGCGTGCGACGCAGTAGAAGGCGAGAGCCGCGGCCACGTGTCCCAGCAGCAGGCTGATATTGAGCCCGGCGAAGAGGCCGAACCAGGTGCCCAGAACACCCTGGAGAAAATACGGCACTTCGTCGAGCGTCGGATAGTCGTTCCAGTTGCCGTCGTAGGGAGCGCCGAGTTCGGGCACGTTCTTCCACGACAGTGGCAGGACGTGCCCGTCGCCGGAGGCTTTCATGTAAGCGTACGTGCCGATGACATCGGCCTTGTCGCCGTCGCGGTCGAAGGCCGGATAGGCGATGGGCAGCGACCAGGTCTCGCGGCTCCAGGTGCCCGCTGCCGCGCACCAGGCAAGTGCGACCACGGCTGCCAGGCAGGCCGCGGCCAGGGCGTCGCGCGGGGGTACCGCCGGGATGGCCAGCCGCACGATCGCGGCTGGCGGATCGGCTTCCGCTCCGGGGGGCGACGGGGTGGGCTGCGATGGGACCGCCATCGGACGACGGGCTCCGGGTGAAAGTGCGCGGAAACGCCGAACGGCCGGATGCCCTCGCGGCACGATCCGCTCGCCGATGCCCCCAGGTGCCGGCGGGCGAGCCTATGATACATACTTGCCCGCGAACCGGGCGAATCCCGCGCCGGGCGGTGGTGAGACGCGTAGGGGGCACACATGCTCGTGTCGCTGGTGATACCCGTCCTGAACGAGTCCGAGAACCTGGACGCGCTCTGGGGCAGATTGAAGGAAACGACCGCGCGGATGCCGGAGACCTCCTTCGAGGCGGTGTTCGTGGACGACGGGAGCAGCGACGACACGGCCGCCCGCGTCCGCGGACTGACGGCTGCCGGCAACATCCGGTGGCTCCTCGTGCAGCTCTCCCGCAACTTCGGCCATCAGGCCGCCATCACCGCGGGCATGCAATTCGCGACCGGGGACGCGCTGGTCTTCCTGGATGCCGACCTCCAGGATCCGCCGGAGCTGGTGCCGGTGTTTGTCGAGAAGTTTCGCGAGGGCTACGACGTGGTCTACGGGGTGCGGCAGAATCGCAAGGAGCCGGCCTGGCTGCGGTTCTGCTTCAAGACGTTCTACAGGCTCTTCAATTGGATCGCGGAGCGGCCGATACCGCTCGACGCCGGCGACTTCGGTCTCATGAGCCGCCGCGTCGCCAAGCTCATCTCGGAAATGCCCGAAAAGGACCGGCTCATCCGCGCGATGCGGAGCTGGGTCGGATTCCGGCAGATCGGCGTGCCCTACGACAGGCCGGGGCGGTATGCGGGCACGTCGCGCTACAGCCTGCTGCGCAGGATCGACGGCGCCCTCGACGGTCTGTTCGGGTATTCGAAGCTGCCGATACGGCTGTCGCTCTGCCTGGGCACGGCCGTGTTTCTCATCGGGGCGACGTACCTCATCTACGCGTTGCTGGCGACCCTGATTCTGCGCGGCACTCCGGCGCCTGGCTGGACGTCGGTGATCGTGGTGGCGTTCATGCTCGGCGGTGCGAACCTGATCGCCACCTCGATCGTCGGCGAGTACGTCTGCAGGATCTACTTCCAGTCGAAGAATCGGCCGCTCTATGTGGTGGCGGAGACCGCGCGATCCGACGACGCTGGCTGATCGCGATGTGCGGCCCGCGGGCGGGATCCTTCAGCGCCAAAACCACGTCTCCCGCAGCACCTGGGTGAGATAGGCCGATCCCCAGCGGATGATCTGCAGCTTGCGCTCGCCGTGCAGCCGCTTCGGCTCGTCGGACGGCACGTCGCAGATGCGGAGCCGGCGCTTCGCGGCGCGGATGGACAGCAGCGGCTCCACGCCGATGATCGTGGCGAAGAGCTTCTCGGGCGCGTAGGAGATCTCTTCGTGAAGGTCGAGTTCGCGGAACAGGCTCGTACGATAGCCGCGGTAAATCGTCATCGCATCCGTGTAGTGCCCGCCATGGAAGACGTTGATCAACGTCGTGAACATCCAGTTGCCGAACCCGGTCACGATGCCGTCGTCATGGCTGCGGGCGCCTTCGGCATAGCGTGAGGCGATGACCATGTCGAACCCGTCGGCGAGCTTCGCCGCGATGACCGCCAGATCCTTGACGAGGCAGTTTCCATCCGGACTGAAGGTGATCACGTACTCGCCGGTGATCATCGGCCAGGCCTCGATGTAGGCGTTCCGAATCCCCTTCTTCTGCTGCACGTAGACGTCGTAGCCCTGTGCCCGCGCCCAGTCCGCCGAGCCGTCCCTTGACTGGCCGTCGACCACGAGAATCTGGGAAAACAATCCGGGAGGGATGTCGGGCATGAAGGCCCGCAACCCCTCGATCTCGTTCAGCACCGGCACGAAGAGGGTGAGTGACATGCGACGAAGAGTCCAGGGGAATCGGCGGGCATCTGCACCGGTGCTGACCGCGCTGGTCCGGCAGGAATAGCAGAAACACCAGCGCCGGGCAATCGTCGTCGGCGTGCGGGCGGTCACCCCACCTTGTCGAAGAGCAGGGCGTTGCGCAGCGAGCAGAGGGCATTGGCCGCAAGGTAGAGCGGATTCGACGTGTGGCTGCGACACACCTTCCAGGCGTCTGTGCTCATGCGACGCATGTTTCGGCCGCTCTGCGATGATCGGTGGTAGCGCCAGAGGCCGAGCACGTGCGGGATGACGAGAGGCCGAGCCCGCTTCGCGCAACGGATGAAGTAGTCGTAATCGTTCGCCAGGGACACCCGCTCGTTGATGAAGTCTCCGACCTCCAGGCGGAAGTCTCGCCGGATGAAGAAGGACACGTTCGGGACGATGTTCTCCGCCATCAACCACGGCCGGCAAAAGTGGCGGATCGCGAAATTCTTGTACAGCGTGTGCAGCTTGCGCGTGGGCTGCCCCGTCGCATCGATGATCTCGTACATGCCGATGGCCCACCGCGCACCGGGGTGGGATGCGAACGCCCTCACGACGTGTCCCAGCGCGTCTGGGGCGAGCATGTCGTCGGCGCCGATGGCTGCAAACACGTCGCCAGTCGATTTGCGGAAGGCACGGTTGACGGCATCCCCGAAACCCTCGTCGTCCTCGACGTTCACCTGCGTGTCGCCGAGCAGACGACGGGCGCACGCCGCGCTGCCGTCCGTCGAGTTGGCGTCTTCGTAGAGCACCTCGACGTCGAGGCCTTCCGCCGCTCGAAGAATGCTCGTCAGGCACGTCTCGAGGTACGGCATGCCGTTTCTTGCGGACACCACGATCGTCACCCTCATGCACGGCCTCCCGAGACTCCGACTGGAGCCGGACGCGGCCGCACACTGCCGCTGCGCGCGCGAGGGGCCGTCAGGCCGCAAAGTCCACGGCGACGGGTGGGGAGGGAGTCGGCGCGGCGGTGCGCGGAGTGGATCATTCACGGCGTCTCGACGGCTGCGGTTGCATCGTTCGGCGGATCGCGGCGCTGCACGCACATCGCGACCAAGAGCACGATCATCGCCATGGAGCCGATGACGCACAGGAGAGCGACGAGGGTGCCCAGCCACGGCCCCCAGCCGCCATAGCGGAATTCGACCGCATGGTGGCCGGGATCGAGCTGCACCGCCTTGAAGGACAGGTTGGCAGGATAGATCGGCACGGGACGGCCGTCGATGGTCGCGGTCCATCCCGGATGGATGCAATCGGCGTACACGAGCCATGCGGTGCCGCCGGCGATATCGACGTCTATGGCGCAGTGATTCGAGCCGAAAGAGGTGACCTGCGCCGTGCCGACCTCGGCATCGCACTCGTGGCGGGATTCCTGCCGCACCGGCTGGCCGTCGACGCGGATGATCGGCGCGTCGCCCTCGTAGGTCGCCGACCGCGCGAGGATTTCGGCCTGGGCATCGGTTTCGCAGAGCATCGCGGAACGAAACAGGCGGATCTTCGGCCGCGACACGCCGATCATGTCGGCGAAGTAGCTACGGCTCTGCACGTGGTTGAGCATTGCTCCGCATCGCTGCGTCGTGAACTCGGCCGGCACGATGGGAGGGTAGAGGTCCACCATGGCGAACCCGAGGGTGACCTCGTTGAGCGCGAACAGCGGTCGGCTCTGCTCGAGCGCCAGCACCCGTCGCGCGCGCGGCGAGAGCGGCTGCTCGAGGGAGCGCGTGGGGCAGTACTCGACGGGATGGGTGTCGAACGTTTCGAGATCCGCGATGCGTTCCGCAGGTACCCGGAAGATGTTCCACGTCGCCACCTTCCACTGAAAGATCGCGGCATCGACGAGCGCGGCTGCCATCAGCACATTGAGGGCGAACGGACCGAGGCCGTCGCGGATGCACGGCCTTCGTCCGCCACTCGGGCTCGCCGCCGACCGGGCGTGCAGCCAGATGATCGCCAGAGCGATCAGGTAAACGCCCCAGCGGAACACGAACACGTATTCCGAGCCACCGGGCACGATCGCCCGCAGCTGCTGAAGCCATTCGGGGACGGTGGGAGAAGCCAGCAATACGTTCTGCGGCGTATTCCTGCCGGTCGCGAAGCCGTACATGTAGTACCGCTCGGCGAACAACTCCGTGAGCACGAAGACGGCGAGCGTGCCGAGCAGCAGGTCGCGCATGGTCGCGCGGCGCGAGAAATCCTCCCAGCCGAAGCCGGCACAGATCAGCACGAGGATGTGCCAGAGGCCGAACGTCAGGGCGATGTGCCGGAAGTAGGAAAAGCCCGGAATCGCATAGAGGACCATCGACGCGAGCCCCCCGCATGCCAAGAGTAAGAGGGCGATGCTTGCCGCGGCAAACGCGAGGAAGATGCGGGACCGCACGTGCCACAGCCCCCACGCGACCATGGCTGCGGGAAGTACTCCCATGTAGACCGTGATATCGGGGCGTCCCGACCACTCCGTGGTGATCGGATGGCCGCAGAGCAGCATTTTCATGAACGTGGCGACATCGAGGGGACCGCCGTAGGTGAGGAACGTCTTCAGCGAGTTCTTCAGCGTCACGGGGTCGCGTCCACCCACATTGCTCAGCAGTCCGGCCGTCGACGCCCGCAGGAATGAAAAGTAGATCGCGAAGCAGCCGATCAGCAGCAGAAGCATGGGCAGTGCGCCGGTGCGCCAGCGGAGCAACTCAGGCCAGTCGCGCAGCCTGTCCCCGAACAGCAGCGGCGTCATTGTCAGGAGCACGAACAGCCAGGGGATCACGAAGTAGGACATGCTCCCGGGCAGGCCCGCCAGAAAGGTCAGGCCGGACAGCCAGAAGTAGCGTCCGTTCCGCGTGCGGCGAAACAGCACAAGCCAGGCCACTGCCAGGGGAAAGAACGAGAAGAACCGAAAGTTCCAGTAGACCTGGAGCTGCCAGACGCACGTCAGGATCGCGATGGCGCATACGAAGATCGCCGTCGACTGACGGTCGTAGATCAGCCTCCCCAGCAGGTAGAGTCCCGCGATGAACACCGCCTGTTCCAGCAGCATCGTCGTCGCGCAGATGAGGACGACGTCCCGGACGCCGCACAGCCAGCCGAGCAACCCCACGCCGTAGCCGATCGTGCTGACGGCGGCGAGCTGCCAATAGCCGTTGGGCGCGCCGAAGCCGGCGTACCAATTCCAGTGCGGCAGCTCGTGGAACTGGAAGAAATGGTTGTAGAAGATGTGGTAGCCCTCGAACATCTTGAGCGTGTCGTGGACCGGCAGAAACCCGCTGCGAAACGAGGGCAGGTTCACGAGCAGCACGAGGCCCATGAGCGTCACGAACCCGCGGGAGAAATGCAGTGAACGATTCATGGGCGGGTCTAAGGGGTGGGTGACGCTCACGATGTTCGCGGCACGTGTCGTGGAGTCGGCTGGCCGGCGAACGTGCGTTCTCGGGAAACGGGAGCGTCCGCGGAGCTTCGGGCAACCGCCGGCGGCGACGCGATGATACCGCTGGAGCATGCGGCTCGCCATCAGGCGACGCGTCGCGGATCGCCGCTGCGATCGGTTCACGGCACGCGCCTCGCAGCGGACGCCTCGCCCGCTTCCGCATCGAGAGCGCGGGAGTCGCAACGGCCGATTTTCCAACGCCACTTGCCAGTGGACAGGGCGTGATTCATGATCGGGTCAGCCGGGTGCGCTCGCGTAGCACAGCGCTGGGCGCGAGGCCGGCGGCGGGGCGGCCGACCCCGGCGGCAGCGGTCCGGGGCCGTTCGCCGGCGAAACACCCGCGGAGGGCAATGCAGCATGGCCGACGGAAAACGTGTGCTGGTCACCGGAGGCGCCGGCTACCTGGGGTCGGTCCTTTGCGAGCACCTGCTCGCCGCCGGCCACAGCGTGACGGTGCTCGACAACTTTCTCTTCGGCCAGACTCCGCTCTTTCACCTGTGCGCGAGCCCGCGGCTGGAGATCGTGCGAGCTGACGCCCGCGACGAGGCGGCGGTGCGGCGCGGGCTGGCGTCTGCCGACGTGGTGATCCCCCTGGCGGCCCTGGTCGGCGCGCCGATCTGCGATCGTGACCCGATCGCGGCCGAGGGCGTCAATCGCGACGCGATCCGGCTCATCAATCGGGCGCGGTCGAAGGATCAGCTCATCGTCTATCCGACGACCAACAGCGGCTACGGCACCAAATCAGGGGCACAGTTCTGCACGGAGGACACCCCGCTGGAGCCGATCTCGCTCTACGGCCGCACCAAGGTGGAGGCCGAGCAGGAAGTGCTCGACAGCCCCAACAGCATCACGCTGCGGCTCGCGACCGTCTTCGGCATGTCGCCCCGCATGCGGCTCGACCTGCTCGTCAATCACTTCGTGTACACGGCGGTCACCGACGGCTACATCGTGATCTTCGAGAAAGACTTCAAGAGGAACTACATCCACATCCGCGACGTGGCCGACTGCTTCCTGCATTGCATCGCCAACCACGCCGCCATGGTAGGACGGCCGTACAATGCCGGCCTCGACGCCGCCAACCTCTCCAAGGAAGAGCTCGCGCTGAAGGTGAAGACGCACGTGCCGAGCTTCTTCATCCACTTCTCCGAAGTCGGCAGCGATCCGGACAAGCGCAACTACATCGTCTCCAACAAGCGGCTCCGGGAGGCTGGCTTCGAGGCGAGGCGGTCGCTCGACGACGGGATCGTCGAACTGCTCAAGGGGTATCGGATGATGCGGAAGACCGCCTACGGCAACTGCTGAAGGAAGCCCCATGGTGGCGGGAGCGGAGGACCTCTGGGCGGACGTGACGGCCGTCATCCTCGCCGGCGGAGTCGGCTCGCGGCTCCGAGCGGCGGTGAGCGACAGGCCGAAGGGGCTCGCCGAGGTGAACGGCCGGCCGTTCCTGGCGTTCCTGCTCGACCAGCTTGCCGACGCCGGTCTGCCGCGGGTCGTGCTGTGTACCGGCTACCTGGCCGGGCAGATTCGTGCGGCGTTCGGCGGAGAGCACCGCGGCATGCAACTGGCGTACTCCCACGAGGAGACTCCGCTGGGGACCGGTGGGGCGCTGCGGCTGGCGGTCGAGGCCGTCGCCGACCGGACGCTCCTGGTGCTCAATGGCGATTCCTACTGCGAGGTCGACCTGAAGGCAGCCTATCGCGACTTCCTGCGGGCGGACCGCCGGCCCACGCTCGTGCTGTCCCGACAGGCCGACACTTCCCGCTTCGGCAGGGTGGAATGCGACGCCGGATCGCGGGTCGCGGCCTTCCTGGAGAAGGGGCAGCAGGACGGCCCGGGCTGGATCAACGCGGGCATCTACCTGGTCGAGCGACCGCTCGTGGCGGCCATCCCGACGGGCCGCGCCGTCTCCCTGGAACGCGACGTGTTTCCCGGCTGGATTCCGCAGGGTTTGCGCGGCTTTCCAAGCGCGGGGAGATTTCTCGACATCGGCACGCCCGAATCCTACGCGCAGGCCGCGTCGTTCTTCGGGAGCCCGGCGTCGCAGGCCGCGCACGGCACGCCCGCGGCGCCGATCGCCGCAGC
>Ga0208783_10000386_pt1 | contig 27275 bp, 26 predicted proteins | sample DEB19_08_DNA_2_FD_184529 | JGI IMG/M metagenome (GOLD analysis project Ga0208783, IMG submission 184529) | Aqueous microbial communities from the Delaware River and Bay under freshwater to marine salinity gradient to study organic matter... | ecosystem: Environmental > Aquatic > Marine >...
CGGTCAGCTCGAGGGCGGTGACGTCCGCGCGTCCCGCCACGGCGCGCCGGAGGCCCGCCACACGTTCCCGGCCGGGGAGGAGCCCGAGCGACCCGGTGACGAGCGCGATCCGCCGGTGGCCGAGCGCAAGGAGGTGCTCCACGGCGGCGGCCATCCCGCCCGCGTGGTCGCTGAAGACGGCGCTCGCGCCGTACTCCGGCGGCAGGGTCCGGTCCACGAGGACGACCGGCGCCTCGAAGTCGCGGAGGAGGTCGAGGACCGCGGTCTCCTCGTCGCTCGCGAGCGAGAGGATGACCCCGTCCACGCGCCGGCCGGCGAAGAAGCGGAGGTGCGCCGCGTCCAGCTCCGGGTCGTTCTCCGAATCCATGAGGACGAGGGAGTAGCCGGCGGCGCGCAGCCCGGCCTCCGCCCCGGTCACGATCCCCGCCATGAGCGGGTTCCCGATATCCGCGAGGACGAAGCCGACGGAGAGCGTCTGCCCCCGCCGCAGGCTCTGGGCGAGGAAGTCCGGCGCGTATTCCAGCCGGCGGACCGCGTCCAGGACGCGATCGCGCATCTCCGCCGAGACATCCGGGTGTCCGGAGAGGACACGGGAGACGGACGAGATCGCGACATCGGCGAGCGCCGCGACCTCGCGCATGCTCGCACGGCGCCGTCCCCCTCCGTTCCGGCGGGTCACGCCGGCAGCCTCCGAGCGCGGCGTCGTGCGCCGGGTCCGCTCGCGGGCCCCCTCGGCCATCCTCTCTCCTCCCGTGCGGTCCCTCGGCGCCTCCGATCCGCCACCCGGTCCCGCCGCGCCGAACCGTAGCACACGGCGCTCTCCCGCCCCTCATCCTTGGCGGCATCGGCCACCCCTCCCGCGCACCGGCGCCCGGGGGGTCTCGCGGGCGGATGGAGGCGCAGCGGATGGAGTCGCGACAGGACGTGGAGCTGGTCCAGGACGCCCGGGCGGCGCTCGGTGAAGGGCCCGCCTGGGATGCGGCGAGCGGCCGGCTGATCTGGGTGGATATCCTCGGCCGGCGCGTCCACCGCCTCGACCCGGTGAGCGGCCACGACGCGATCGTGGAGACGCCCCTGGACGTGGGTGCCGCCGTCCCGCGCCGCGCGGGCGGGCTCCTCCTCGCCCTCCAGGACGGGTTCTGGCGCCAGGAGGGGAGCGGCGCGCCGGAGCCGTGGGTCCGTGTCGTGGAGGACGCGAGCGTCCGCTTCAACGACGGGAAGTGCGATCCTGCCGGCCGGCTCTACGCCGGGACGATGGGATACGACGCGGGTCCCGGCGCGGGGGCGTTCTACCGCCTCGATCCGGACGGGCGGGTGACGCCGCTCCTGGATGGCGTCACGATCTCCAACGGGCTCGCCTGGAGCGCGGACGCGCGGACCTTCTACTACATCGATTCCCCGCTCCGGCGGATCGACGCCTTCGACGTGGATCCGGGCACCGGCGCGCTCTCCCGCCGCCGGACGGTGGTCGACCTCGCCTCCGTGACGGGCGTCCCGGACGGGATGGCGATCGACGCCGACGGCGGGCTCTGGGTCGCCTTCTTCGGGGGTGGCTGCGTCCGGCGCTACGACCCGGCGAACGGTGCCGCCACGGCCGAGGTCCTCCTCCCTGCCCGGGATGTGACGAGCTGCGCCTTCGGCGGACCGGATCTCGCCGACCTCTACATCACGACCGCCCGCGTCGCGGCGGATGCGGCCGAGCTCGCTGCGCGGCCGCTCTCCGGCGGCCTCTTCCGGATCCGGCCGGGCGTCCGCGGCACGCCCACGGAGGCCTTCGCGGGCTGACGAGGCGGCCCGCCCGCCGGACGCTCCGCGGTGTACCCTCTGCGGGGTCCCCGCAGACCCTGAGAACGCGAGGCAGGAGGCCTGAATGAGCGAGCGCACCGCCGGAGCTGACCGGCGTGTCGCCTGGTACCGCCAGATGGTGGAGATCCGGCACTTCGAGGACAAGGTGCAGGAGCTCTTCATGGCGGGTCTGATCCAGGGGACGACCCACCTTTGCCAGGGCCAGGAGGCGGTCCCCGTCGGCGCGATCTCCGCGATGGCGCGCGGGGACGTCCAGACGAACACCTACCGCGGCCACGGGGAGGCGCTCGCGAACGGGATGAGCCCCGAGACCGCCTTCGCCGAGCTGATGGGCCGGACCTCCGGCTGCTCCCGCGGGGTCGGTGGGTCGATGCACCTCATCGATGCCTCCAAGGGGAATATCGGCTCCAATGCGATCGTCGGCGCGGGCGCTCCGATCGCGGTGGGCGCCGCGATGGGCTTCAAGCTGCGCAAGGAGCCGCAGGTCGCGCTCACCTTCTTCGGGGATGGCGCCACGAACATCGGGACCTTCCACGAGGCGCTGAACATGGCCTCGGTCTGGAAGGCGCCGGTCATCTTCATCATCACGAACAACCTCTACGGCGAGTACTCGCCCGTCCGGTCCACCACCCCGATCGACGACCTCGCCCGGCGCGCGGATCCCTTCGCGATGCCCGGTGTCGTGGTGGACGGCCAGGACGTGGAGGCGGTCCACTCCGCGGTGAGCACGGCCGTCGCCCGGGCGCGCGCGGGTGAAGGCCCGAGCCTCCTCGAGATGAAGACCTACCGCTACCGCGGACACTCGCGCTCGGACCCGGCGAAGTACCGGCCGGAGGGTGAGCTCGAGCGCTGGAAGCAGCGGGACCCGATCGAGCTCCTCGGCGCCAAGCTGGCTGCCGAGGGGATCCTCTCCGCCGACCACCAGGCGGCGATCAAGGCCGAGATCCAGGCCGAGATCGACCGCGCCGCCGAGCGCGCCGCCCAGGCGCCCTACCCGACCCTGGAGGAGACCCGCTCCTATGTCTACGCAGACTGAGGCGGCCCCGGCGATGGGCGCCACGGTGGAGATGACCTACCGCGAGGCGGTGAACGCCGCGCTCGATGACGCGATGGCGGAGGACCCCTCCGTCATCCTCATGGGCGAGGACGTGGATGCGGACGGCGGCGTCTTCAAGACGAACGCCGGCCTTCCGCAGAAGTACGGCCGCGAGCGCGTCATGGCGACGCCGATCTGCGAGAACGGCTTCACGAACGTCGCGCTCGGGATGTCCCTCACGGGGATCCGGCCGGTGGTGGAGTTCATGTTCGCGGACTTCATGCCCACCGCGGGCGACGCGATCGTCAACCAGCTCCCCAAGTACCGCTACATGTCCGGCGGCCAGTTCTCCGTCCCGGTCACGCTGCGCGTCGTCTCCGGCGCCGGCGGACGGTTCGGGACCCAGCACAGCGCCACGGGCGAGAGCTGGTTCATGGCCCAGCCGGGGATGCGCGTCGCGGTCGCCGGCACGCCGGCCGCTGCGTACGAGCTCCTGCGCGCGGCGATCCGGAACAACGACCCGGTGCTCGTCCATGAGCACAAGGCGCTCTATGCCCGGAAGGGCCCGGTCACCCGCGGGGCGATCGCGGAGATCGGGAAGGCGGCCATCCTCCGCGAGGGGACGGACGTCACGATCCTCGCCTCGCTCATGATGGTCGAGCGGGCCATGGCCGCCGCGGATGAGCTCGCCGGCCACGGGGTCAGCGCCGAGGTCATCGACCTCCGCTGGGTCCGCCCGCTGGACATGGAGACGATCGGCGCGAGCGTCGCGAAGACGGGCCGCCTGGTCATCGCCGAGGAGCAGTGGCACGAGGGTGGCTGGGGCGCCACGGTGATCAGCAACCTGACCCGCAACGGCCAGGCCTGGAAGTCCGTCCCCCGTGCCGTCGCCCTCTACTACGACACCCTCATCCCGTACAGCCCGCCGCTCGAGGACGAGATGATCCCGTCCGCGGAGCGGATCGTCACCGCGGCGCGGAAGTCGGTGGGCCAGATCCCCGCCTGACCCCTCCGCGCCGGATGGCGCGACCATCGGACACCCGGACGGCCCCGTCGGCATGACGGGGCCGTCCCACGTCCCGGCCCCTCCCGCGGCACGCGCTACGATGCCGGGGATGGACGATCGCGAGCAGCCCGATTTCTCCTGGCACCCCGAGCCCGAGCTGATCGGGGTGCGCGACCCCGAGCGATCCCGTGCCGCTCTCGAGCGGCTCGGTGCCGCCGCCTGGTCCGCGGGGCTCGACTACCTCTACGACGAGGCGCTCCGCCGGGGGATGGGCGAGCCCACCGGCTACCAGGAGCTGCGGCGCGAGGTCTTCGGCCCGTCCGGTCTCCCGGCCCCGGCTCCGGACGACCCCACGCCGTCCGCCGAGCTCCTCGCGGACGTCCGGCTCCGCCTCTCCCCGCACCACCTGAACGCGTGGCACCCGCGGGTCCTCAGCTACTTCACACCGCCCCCGCTCGTCCTCTCGATCGTCGGCGAGCTGATCTCCCAGTTCGCGCAGCAGGGCGTGGATGTCTGGCACGGCGGCCCGTCCGCGGCGCTCGTGGAGGAGGAGGTCGTCCGCTGGCTCACGGACCTCACGGGCTACGGGCCGGGCTCCTTCGGGATCCTCACCTCCGGCGGGGTGATGGCGAACTTCATCGCGATGGCGCTCGTCCGCGATGTCCATCTCCGGCGCCTCACCGGTGCTGCCCGGCCGCCACGCGGCGCCGCGCTCGAGGGATGCCGCGTCTACGTCTCGGACCAGGCGCACTTCTCGATCGGGCGCGCGCTCGCGGAGCTCGGCTTCCCGGACGAGACGCTCGTCGTCGTCCCCGCGGACGCGCGCTTCCGGCTCCGGGCCGAGCCGGTCGCGGCCGCGATCGCCGCGGATCGCGCGGCCGGACTCCGCCCCCTCGCGATCTCGCCGGTCGCGGGGACCACGAACACCGGATCCGTGGACGACATCCCCGCCCTCGCGGCGCTTGCCCGGGCGGAGGGGCTCTGGCTCCACGTGGATGGCGCCTACGGCGCCGCCGCGCGCCTCTCCCGCCGGGACGCGGCACGCATCCCCGGGCTCGAGCTCGCCGACTCGGTCACGATCGACCCCCACAAGTGGTTCTTCCAGGCCTACGACGTGGGCGCGATCGTGGTGCGGGAGGGTGGTCTTCTCGAGGAGACCTTCTCCCGGCGGCCCGAGTACTACCGGACCGGCTCCGCGGCGACCGCCGCGCCCTCGGCCCACGACGGCGAGGCGCTCGACTTCTACCGGCGTGGCTTCGAGGGGACGCGCCGCTGGCGCGCGCTGAAGCTCTGGCTCTCGTGGCGCCACCTCGGCACGCGGGGCATGGGCCGGCTGGTGGAGATGAACGACGACCGCGCAGCCGCGCTCACGGAGATGATCCGGACGAGCGATGACTTCGAGGCAGCCCTCGCCGAGCCCGAGCTCTCCGTCGTCTGCTTCCGCCACCTCCCGGGAGGGCGGGCGGCCGCCGCCGGGATGGATCCGTCCGCGCTGGACGCCCACCAGGACCGGCTCCAGTCGCTCCTGGAGGACGACGGGGACGGCTGGCTCTCCACGACCCGCCTCCACGGCCGGACCTGGCTGCGTGCCGGGATCCTCAACCCGATGACCACGGACGCGGACCTTGCGCGGATCCTCGCCACCCTCCGGCGGCTGGCGGCCGGCGCCTGACGCAGGTCCCGGTCAGCCGGCGCCGCAGCCCCGGCAGCGGCCCACCACCACGAGGTGGCTGAGGTCCACCGCGAAACCATCCCGCGCGGCGAGCGTGGCCACGAGCGCTGCCGCATCGTCCGCACCGATCTCCCAGCGCCCGCCGCAGCCGGCGCAGTGGAGGTGCCCGTGCTCCTCGCGCGGCAGGACGTGGTACTCCTCCCGCCCTTCCGGACCGTGGGCATGGCGGAGGAGCCCGAGCTCCTCGAGGACATCGAGGGTCCGGTAGACCGTGGAGGGGATCGTGGCCGGGTCGATCGCGCGGCAGCTCTCCAGGAGCTCCGCGGCCGTCACGTGCCCGTCCGTCCGCGCGAGGACCTCCACGAGGAGGCGGCGCTGCGGCGTCCAGCGCAGGCCCCGGTCATGGAGCTGGGCACGGACGCCGTCCCAGGGGGCGGGGAGGGGGGTGGACCGGGTGGTGACGGAGGCCATCGCCGGGAAGGGTAGCCCAATCGCAGGGTCGTCGTATCTACATCGCTTTGTTATTGCATACTGTGGCGACAAGCCCCCGACCCTCGCCTGGAGGAACGACCCGATGCGGACCCGCCGAATCCTCATCCGCGCCGCCCTGCCGTTCGCCCTCGCCGTCTCGCTCGTGGCCGGCCCGGCAGCCGCCCAGTCCCCGGCACCCCTCCCCGTCCTCGGCTGGTCGGACGAGCTGACCGGGGAGCCGGACAGGCTGGACGTCCTCACGACCGTCGCCCCGATCTCCTCGATGATCCGGAACATCGGTGGCGACCGGATCCGTCTCCGGGGGATCGTCCCGGACGGAACGAACTCCCATACCTTCGATCCCGCCCCGTCCGACGCACGCCAGGTCGCGAACGCGGACCTGATCATCGTCAACGGGCTCGCGCTGGAAGCGCCCACCCTCGACCTCGCGGAGGCGGCGAAGCGCCCGGAGACGCCGGTCGTGGCGCTCGGGGATCTCACCGTCACGCCGGACGAGTGGCTCTTCGACTTCAGCTTCCCGGAATCGGAGGGCGACCCGAACCCCCACCTGTGGACGAACATCCCGTACGCGATGGAGTACGCCACCCATATCCGTGACGCGCTGAGCGCCGCCGATCCCGCGAACGCGGCTGCCTACGCCGCGAACCACGACCGCTACCAGGCGGCGCTCGCGGACCTGGACGCCCGGATCCGCGCTGCCGTCCTCACCGTCCCGGAGGGGCAGAGGAAGCTCCTCACGTACCACGACTCGTGGGCCTACTGGGCGCGTGAGCTGGGCTACACGGTGATCGGCGCCGTCCAGGCCTCCGACTTCTCCGACCCGAGCCCGAGCGATGTCGCCGGCCTCATCGACCAGATCCGCGCCGAAGGGGTCCCCGCGGTCTTCGGCTCCGAGGTCTTCCCGAGCGCCGTCCTCGAGCAGATCGCGAAGGAGGGCGGCGCGGTCTTCATCGCCGACCTGCGGGATGACGATCCGCCCGGCGACGCGGGCGAGCCGGGGCACACCTACCTTGGCATGATGGCGAGGAACATGTCGATCATGCTCGATGCCCTGGGCGGGGAGGGGAGCGCCGCCTTCGCGGACTTCGCCCCCGGGGACACCTGGATCCCGTGACGCACGCCGCCCGGGCGGGCGAGCCGCCGCTCGTCCGCTTCGCGGCGGTCAGCTGCAGCTACGGGCGCGCCACCGTCCTCGATTCGGTCGACCTCGAGATCCCGCGCGGCGCCCTCGTGGGCGTCGTGGGGCCGAGCGGCGCCGGCAAGACGACCCTCCTCCGCGCGATCGTGGGTGGCGTCCCCCGGATGCGCGGCGTCGTGACCGTGGATGGCCGGCCGGTGACCGGGCCGCGGAGCGCGCGGGTCGGCTGGGTCCCCCAGCTCGAGACGGTGGACTGGGACTTCCCGGCCACGGTCCGCGAGGTCGTGTGCATGGGCCGCTGGGGCCGTGCCCCGTGGCGCGCCTGGATGACCCGGGAGGACCGGGCCGCCGCGGATGCGGTCCTCGACCGGCTCGGGGTCGGCGGGCTCGGCGATCGCCAGATCCGGCAGCTCTCCGGCGGCCAGCAGCAGCGCGTCTTCCTCGCCCGCGCCCTCATCTCCGACCCCGTCCTCCTCCTCCTGGACGAGCCCACGAGCGGGGTCGATATCCGGACCCGGGACGAGGTCCTCCACCTCCTCGCCGACCTCAACCGGACGGGGATGACGATCGTCATGACCACGCACGAGCTGAACTCGGTGGCCGCCCACCTGCCATGGGTCGTGTGCGTCAACCGGCGGATCGTGGCGGAAGGGGATCCGGAACGGATCTTCACCGCGGAGATCCTCAACGCCACGTATGAGGCGGACCTCCGGATCGTCCGCCAGGACGGCGCGATCCTCGTGGCGGATGCCGCGCCCCATCGCCTCCGCAGCGCGCTCCGCCACTCCCACGACGGCTACGAGCACGCGCACCACGAGCACGAGGGCGACCCGCACATCCACGACCACGACCACGCGCACCGGCACGAGCCCGTCCCCCACGCGCACGCGGACGGGAGCGTCCACGTCCACGAGGAGCCTCGGTCGTGATCGAGGCCTTCACCGAGCCGCTGCGCTACGAGTTCTTCCGGATGGGGCTCGCCGTCTCGATCCTCGTCGGGCTCCTGTGCGGGCTGATCGGCGTCTACGTCGTCCTGCGCCGGATGAGCTATATCGGCCACGGGCTCTCCCACGCGGTCTTCGGCGGGGCGGTCGTGGCCTACGTGGCGAGCGTGGACTTCTATCTCGGCGCCGGGGCGTGGGGCTTCTTCTCCGCGCTCATCATCAACGCGGTCGCGCGCCGCCGGCGGATCGGGGCGGACGCCGCGATCGGGATCGTGACCACGGCGAGCTTCGCGGTCGGCGTGGCGCTCATCTCCAGGACGCGCAGCTTCACGACGAACTTCGAGGCCGCCCTCTTCGGCAACATCCTCGGCGTCACCCCCCTCGATCTCGGGGTCGTCACGGGCGTCACGCTCCTCGTGGCGGCCTTCATCCTCCTCTTCTACAAGCGGCTCCTCTTCGTCACCTTCGACCCCGAGGTCGCGCCGATCTTCGGGATCCGGGCCGGCCTCGTGGACAGCCTCTTCGCGCTCGCCCTCGCGGCCACGATCGTCGCCTCGATCAACGTCGTCGGCGTCACGCTCATCGCCGCCACCCTGATCATCCCCGCCACCACGGCACGCCTGATGACCGAATCGTTCGGCCGGATGCTCGTCCTCTCCGCCTTCCTCGGTGCCTTCTCCGGCGGGCTCGGGATCTACCTCAGCTACTGGCTGGATATCTCCTCGGGCGCCACGATCGTCCTCCTCGAATCGGCGATCTTCGTCCTCGTCTTCGTGGTGGACGCCCTCCTCGGCCGGCGGAACGTGTGGGCGCCCGCTCCTCCCACGCGGCGGAGCGAGACGGCCGCCTACGACGACTGACCCCGCCCCGCGGAGCGCGCGGGAGCACCGGACCGGAAACGTTTGCACCCGGTCCGCCCGGGATGGCAAGATACGCAGGGCGCGGGACGCCCGAGCGCGCGCGCCGATCAGCCGGAGGGGTCGTGGCCGAGGTCATCCACGGGACGCAGCGACGTCCGCTCGTGACAGGGCGGACGCTCTTCGACTACGCGGACGAGGTCTCCGCGGCCGTCCCCGCCTCCTGCGGGCGCTCCGGTCGCTGCCGCGAGTGCATCGTGGAGGTGCGCAGCGGCGGTGAGGCCCTCTCCGCGCGCACCCCGTCCGAGGCCTATCTCCCCGCCGGATTCCGGCTCGCCTGCCAGGCGAACGTCGCCTCCGCGGATGCGGACGTGGAGTTCGGGATCCTCCGCCGCCGGATGCGCATCCTCGGTCCTTCCGAGGACACCCACACGGACATCGACCCCGTCGTCACCGTCCAGGACGACCTCGTGAAGTACGGTGACATGCCGGTGGACCGTGTACGCCGCCGCGTGCTCGGCCTCGCGGTGGATATCGGGACGACGACGATCGCCTTCCAGCTCATCGACCTGCGCACCGGCCGCGCCGTGGCGGGTGGGGCGATGGAGAACCCGCAGCGCTTCGGCGGCAGCGACGTCATGGCCCGGATCAGCTACGAGCGGACGCGGCCGGGCGAGCTCCGCGACGCGCTCCGGCGGACGCTCAACCACGAGCTGCGTGACCTCTACACCGCGCACGGGATCGAGCGCCACGAGGTCTACGAGGCGGTGATCGCCGCGAACACCACGATGCGCGATCTCTTCTTCGGCCTGGACGTCGCCCCGATCGGCGAATCGCCCTACCGCTCCACGACCGAGCACGCGCTCCGCGAGGGCCGCGCGGAGAGCACGACGGTCGTCCGGCTCGGCCACCAGGTCGGCCTCCTCGTCGGGCCGCGCGCCCGCGTCATCGGCGTCCCGCTCATCTCCGGCCACGTCGGCGGCGATATCTCCGCCGACCTCCTCGCCACGGACTTCGGGAGCCGGCCGGGGGTCTCGCTCCTCGTGGATATCGGGACGAACACGGAGGTCGTGGTCACGGACGGCACCCGCTGGCTCGCCGCCTCCTGTCCCGCCGGCCCGGCCTTCGAGGGCGGTCTCATCCGCTTCGGCATGCCCGGCGCGGACGGCGCGATCGAGCGGATCCGGATCGAGGACGGCGCCTTCCGGATCGAGACGATCGGGGACGAGCCGGCGCAGGGGATCTGCGGCTCGGGGCTCGTGGATATCCTCGCGGAGCTGCGCCGGACCGGCTGGATGAGCCCGGAGGGTCGCTTCCGCCCCGGCGAGGACGAGATCCTCGTGGCGCCGGACCAGGGGATCACCTTCTCCCGCGCGGATGCCAGCCAGCTCGCCCAGGCGAAGGCTGCGAATGCCTGCGGCCAGCGGATCCTCCTCCGCCGGCTCGGCGTGACGCCGGACCAGGTGGACCACGTCTACCTCGCGGGCGGCTTCGCCAGCCACCTGGACGTGGGGAACGCCATCCGGATCGGGCTCCTCGCCGATGTAGCACCGGAACGGGTGATCCGGGTCGGCAACGCGTCGCTCCGGGGGGCGGAGGCCTACCTGCTCTCGGCGCGCCGACGCGCGTGGCTGGAGGAGACGGTGCGGAGGATCGAGCACGTGGAGCTGGAGACCGACCCCGACTTCTTCGACATGTTCGTGGACGGCTGCCAGTTCATGCCGATCGCCGCCTAGGACGGGGGACCGCATGACGCTCGCCCCGCCGCCCGCCACGCCGACCGCCGCCACCAACACCCGCTTCCGGGACGCGCTCGCCGACCCGGCCGCCTTCCCCGTCCTCGTGGAGCTCGTGCCGTGGGCCGGTCCGCTCGCGGACGCCAAGGCGGAGAAGCACCTCGCGATGGGTCGCGAGCTCACCGCGGACCCGCGGATCGCCGGCCTCACCGTGACGGACAACGCCGGCGGCCACGTCCGCCTCAGCCCGCTCTCCCTCGGCCGTGTCCTCGCGGAGGGCGGCGCGAACGTCGTGGCCCATGTCTCCTGCCGGGACCGGAGCCGCGGCGCGCTCGGCACGCTCGCCTGGGACCTCGCGAGCGCGGGGATGACGGATATCCTCGCCCTCTCCGGGGACTATCCGGCGGACGGGTACGGCGGGCTCTCGCGGGCGGTCTTCGACATCGATTCGGTCGCTCTCCTCCAGATGCTCACGGAGATGACCGGCCCCACGCTCCCCTTCTTCGCGGGCGCGGCGATCAACCCCTTCAAGCGCCACGAGAACGAGCTCCTCCCCCAGTACCTGAAGCTGGCGATGAAGATCCGCGCCGGCGCCCGCTTCACGATCACCCAGGTGGGCTGGGACGTGCGCGCCACGGACGAGCTGATCCGCTGGATGCGCCGGGAGGGGATGGAGATCCCCGCCGTCGCCTGCGTCTATATCCTCTCCGCCCCCGTGGCCCGCTACTTCCACGGGGACAAGGTCCCCGGCGCCTTCCTCTCCGATCCCCTCGCGGCGCTCGTGGAGGAGGCGGCGACCGGCCCGGACAAGGGGCGCGCCCGCTTCCTCGAGATCGCCGCGATGCAGGTCGCCGTGGCGCGCGGCCTCGGCTTCCGCGGCGTCTATCTCGCCGGCCAGCGGAACGCCGCGGAGATCGACACGATCCTGCGCCTCGCGGACGGCTTCGCCGCGAACGACTGGCGCGAGCTCGCGCCGCAGGTCCACTTCCCGCGCCCCGGCACCTTCCGGCTCTTCGCGGACGGGGACGCGAGCGGCGCCCTCGCCTCGGATGCGCTCCACCCCGACTGGGTCGCCTCGCGGACCCCGGCCGCCCGGAGCGCCGCCCGCCGGCACGGCTCGCTCGCCTACAAGGCGTCGCGACTCACCCATTCGCTCGTCTTCGAGCCCGGCTCGCCCGGCTTCCGCGCCGGCGCGGCGGTCTACGGGAAGATCGAGGGCCGCTGGATCGGGAAGCCGCTCCACGTCCTGGAGCAGGCGGCCAAGGTGCCCCTCTTCACCTGCCGCGACTGCGGGGACTGCTCGCTCCCGGAGATCGCCTACCTGTGCCCCGAATCGCAGTGCGTGAAGAACCAGCGGAACGGCCCCTGTGGCGGGACGCGGGACGGCGAGTGCGAGATCCCCGGGAAGCCGTGCATCTGGGCGCGGGCGTACGACCGCCTGAAGCCCTACGGCGAAGAGATGACGATGCTCGACCGTCCTGCGACGGTGGGCGACAACGCGCTCCGTCACACGAGCGCCTGGGGCAACACCTTCCTCGGCCGCGACCATGCCGGACGCCGGCGCGCCGCCGGTGAGACGAACGGAGGACGCGACGCATGATCACCCGGCCGGAGGGGGCTCCCTTCCACATCATCGGCGAGAACATCCACTGCTCCCGGGTGGTGAAGAAGGACGGGATCCGGATGGGTGCGCTCGCGGATGGCCGGCCCGCGGTCCGCGTCCCCACGCCGGACGGTGAGCAGCTCCTCCCCGTCCCGGACGCGATCATCGAGACGAACGACTTCCGCCAGGGGCGCGTGAAGCACGTCATGGTCGCCGTGCGCCACGGGCTGGACGGGACCGAGCACGCCGGGCTCGCCGCCGCCTACCTGCGCTGGATGGCGGACCGCCAGATCGCAGGCGGCGCGGACTGGCTCGACCTGAACGTGGACGAGATCCACCACGAGATCCAGCCGCGCCGCGATGCGATGGCCTGGGTCGTGGGGGTCGTCGGGCCGCACGCGAGCGTGCCGGTCTCGCTCGATTCGTCGGACCCCACCGTGATCGCGGCGGGGCTCGCCGTCCTCGATCGTGGCTGGGCCGGTGGTGGCAAGGTGATGCTCAACTCCGCCTCGCTCGAGCGGCTCGATGTGCTCGAGATGGGGAAGGAGCACGACTGCGCGCTCGTCCTCTCCTGCTCCGGTGATGTCGCGATGCCCACGAACGCCGAGGAGCGGATCGACCGGGCGCACGACATCGTGGGTGCCGCCACGGCGCGCGGCTTCGCGCTCGGCGACCTCCACGTGGACCCGCTCGTCGTCCCGATCGGCGTGGACCCGGAGGCCGGGCCCTCCTTCTTCGAGGCGTGCCGCACGGTGCGCGCGGAGTACGGGCCGCAGATCCACATCACCGGCGGCCTCTCGAACGCCTCGTTCGGCCTCCCGGCGCGCCGGCTGCTCGGTGACGTCTACCTCGACATCGCCGCGCTGAACGGCGTCGATTCGGGGATCGTGGATCCCGTCGCCACGAAGATGGCCGAGGCGCTGGCCCCCGACCGCGAGAGCGAGGCCTACCGGATGGCCGCGGAGTTCATCGAGGGCCGGGACATGTTCGGGATGGAGTTCATCGAAGCCTTCCGCGCGGGGCGCTTCGGCAGCGTCTGACGCGGCGGCCTCGGCCGCTGCGCACTGGTGATCATCCCGCGCCCGCCGCCGGGACCGGGCCCATGATCCGCTCGTCCCACGTCATCCGCAGCTCCTCTCCCGGCTGGAGGACCTGATAGCGGTCGTCGTCCCAGCGGCCGTCCACGAGATCCCGGACGAGTCGCAGGTCCGCGGCGACCTTCTCGAAGCGCCAGCCTCGCTCCTCCACCTCCGTCCGCGCCCGTGCCTCCGCCACCTCGGCGGGGAGCCCCGTGTCGAGGAAGACGCCCCGCTCGTAGCGGGAGGTCCAGCCGCCGAGCGTCTCCATCAGGTAGGTCGCGTTCGCCTCGCCGAAGCGGCGGACGTAGTCGTCGTAGGTGGCCTGGGCGTCCTCCGCGCGCGCGCCGTCCCCCAGGAGCCAGCCCTTCAGCGCGTTCCCCCGGTCCACCTGGTCCGCCACGTACCAGTAGGTGCCCGGGGTCTGCTCGAACTCCTGCGCGTAGCGGTCGCGCCCGCCGAGGAAGATCGTGATGCAGTCATGGGCGCGGGTGAGGACGACGGGGACGGAGCGGGCGCGGATCCCGGCCGTCGCGCCGCCGCACAGGCCATAGGCAAGGACGATCGCGTCGTAGCCGGGCGGGACGGCGTCGATCCGCTCCTGGATCCGCTCGCGGAGGGTGGCCGGCTCCACGTGGAGCGCCGCCGTGAGGTCGACGACGTCGACGATGTTCCGCGTGGTGGCCGCGGCGAGATAGAGGGGCCGGAGGAGGATGTCGCAGCCGATCGCCCGGATCCGCAGCGGGCGGCCGGTCTCCGCGGAGACTCCCGCAGGATCCGTCTGCGCCGCGCCGCGCTCCATGGTCAGCCGGCCGCCGCGGCGCCCTTCTGGTAGGCGGAGATCAGCTCCCGCGCCTTCATCACCGCGGACGCGGCATCCGGGGCCCAGCCGGTGGCGCCCACCTGCTCGGCGAACTCCGGGGTGACCGGGGCACCGCCCACGATGACCGGGACGTTCTGGATCTCCGGGGTGGAGCGGACGAGCTCGACCACGTTCTTCATCCCGCCCATCGTCGTGGTCAGGAGGGCGGAGATGCCGATGATGTCCGCCTTGTGCTCGATCGCGGCGGCGACGAACTTCTCCGGGGCCACGTTCACGCCGAGGTCCACGACCCGGATGTTGCCGCCCTTCCACATCATCGCGACGAGGTTCTTCCCGATGTCGTGGAGGTCGCCCTTGATCGTGCCGATCACCGCCGTGGAGTCGGGCTGGATCCCGCCCGCCACGAGGAGCGGCTCGAGGAGCGCGACCGCGCCCTTCATCGCGCGCGCGGCGATGAGCATCTCCGGGACGAAGAGCTCCATCCGCGCGAAGCGGCCGCCGACGACCTCCATCGCGTCCGTCATCCACTTCAGGATCTGCTCGGGCGGGACGCCCTCGTCGATCCCTTCCTGGGTGATCCGCACGGCCGTATCGCGATCGCCGATCTCGACCGCGGTCTGAAGCGCGGGGAAGTCCGCCATGCCTGCTCTCTCCCTGGGGTTCTCCGGCTCCGCCTAGCGGGCCGCTGCGAAGGTGCCGATATTCCGCGGATCCGGCTCCGGGTAATCGACCGGGGGCCGCTCGATCGTCCGGCCGTTCGGCCGGTGCGCGTTCGACCAGTCCGTGGCCGCCTGGTTGATCGCCTTGAGGCGGTCCTGCTTCGTGATGAGCGGGACCGAGCCTTCCGGGGCGAGACCGTCCACGCCCTTGTCCAGGAGGTCCCAGCACGCCTTGTAGACGTCCTCGGCGGTCCCCTGGTAGAGGAGGGTGGGGTTGTTCAGGTTCCCGAAGAGCGAGATCCGGTCGCCCGCGACCGCGCGTGCCTCGAGGAGGTCCACCTGGGACTCGAAGTGGAAGACGTCCCAGCCGGCCTCGGCGAAGTAGTCGACCCGGTCCGTGCACTTGCCGCAGCAGTGGAAGATGCTCGGGCCGCCCATCTCGGCGGAGATCCGCTGGTGCATCTCCAGGAGGAAGTCGCGGTAGGTCTCCGCGCGGCACAGGTCACCGGTCGTGTGGTCGCACCACATGACGGCATCCGCGCCGGCCTCGAACTGCGCCTTGGCGGACATCAGGCAGGCGGGGAGGATCTTGTCCAGGTAGCGCTTGATCTTGTCCGGATCGAGCATCGTGTCGATGAGGAAGTTCTCGATCCCCACGAGCGCGTAGCCCACCGACCAGGGTCCGTAGACCTTGCCCACGATCCCCACGTCCGGGTAGCGCTCGCGGAGGAGGCGGATCGCGCCGGTCGCCGCGACCATCGTCGGCTTCTTCAGGAAGTCCGAGGGGACGACGATCTGGTCCGGGTCATCGATCGTGTAGCTGGAGGTGCTCGGCCAGTTGTCCTTCTCGGCCCACTCCGTGGGGGCGCCCATCGCGTGGGCCTCCAGCTGGGAGTGGAAGACCGGCATGATCGTGTCCATGCCCAGGATGTCGTGCGAGGTGGCCGCGAGGCGGGCCATCTTCTCCGCGTCCAGATGGGCCTCCGGGAACCAGGCGTCCACGGCCTCCATCATCTCGAGCGTGACGACCGAGCTGAGCGTCAGCGCGGGGACCTTGTCCACGCGCCCGCGGAACATCGCGGACAGGAAGCGCCGCCGGGGCGTCATCCACTCGCCCGTCAGCCGACGCGCGACGATCTCCTCCGTCATCGAACCCTCCTACCGCCGCAAGATGCCCGCATCCTAGCGCGTGTTGGAACCGTTTGCAGCCGGAACGCCCATCAGGTCCCGTCCACGCGGTGGATCGCGCCCGATCCGAACCACGAGGAACTGACGACGAAGACGCGGCCATCCGCGCCGGTCCCGAAGCTGACCACGTTCAGGCCGCTGAGGAAGGGCGTCGGCAGGGTGACCGGGGCGACCGCATCCGCCGGGATCCCCCAGATCCGCCCGGAGCCCCAGTCGCCGAAGAGATAGGTCCCTTCGAGTGGCGCGCCAGGCCGGCGCGCCACCACCCCGCCCGTCACCGACCGGTTCCCGTCCGCGTGGTCGTACTCGAGCAGGGGCGGCATCGGCGGGCAGTCCTCCACGCACGGGCCGCCACCCGGCGCGCCGGTCGGGAGGGGGAGCGTCCCCTCCATGTTGTCCCAGCCGAGGTTCCGGACCGTGGGGTCCGCCGGGACGCGGTCGATCTCCTCGCGCCGGTCGCCGCCCACGTCGCCGATCCAGAGGGCGCCGGTCACCGGGTCGATCGATGCCCGCCAGGGGTTCCGGAACCCCCACAGCCAGATCTCGTCCCTGCCGCTGATCCCGACCCGGGGGTTCCCGGCGGGGATCGTGTAGCGGAGCGGCCCGTTGCCATCCGGGTCCTTCGGGTCGATCCGGAGGATCTTCCCGAAGAGCGAGTCGAGGTCCTGCGCGTTGTTCTCCGGGTCCCCCTGGCCTCCGTCGTCGCCGAGCGCGATGTAGAGAAGGCCGTCTCCGTCGAAGCCGATCCAGCCGCCGTTGTGGTACGGGCTGACGTTGGCCAGCGAGAGGAGGACCCGCCGCGAGCGCGGATCCGCCTTCCCGCGGGTCGCCCTCCGGTACTCGGCGACCACCGAGCTGCCGGCGAGGCCCCCTTCCGAGGTGTAGTGGACGTAGAAGCGCCCGTTCGTCGCGTAGTCCGGGTGGAAGGCGAGACCGAGCAGGCCCTGCTCACCGTCCGTCCCCACCTTGCCGCGCAGGTCGAGGAAGGTCCCGGTGATCCGCCATCGGCCGTCCACCCGGGCGAGGATCCGGATCCGCCCCGACCGCTCCGTGAAGAAGAGGCGGGCATCCCCGGCGTTCGTGACCGCGGTGAGCTCCGGCAGGCCGCTCCGCACCTTGATCAACCCCGAGACCGCCGGCGGCGGACCGCCGCCGATACCGGCCGGTTCCGCGGCGACCACCGGGAGGCCGGCGGCGAGGAGAAGCGCCGCGAGGGCAAGGCCGGCCCGCCGATGGAGGGGAAGGGGTCGTCGTACGGTCATCGTTCCTCCCTGCTGGGGCTCTGCGGAGGACGGTATCCCTTCCGCGCACCGCGCGCAGCGGGACCTTCGGGGGAGGCGGCGGTCAGAAGGGCGGCCACGGGATCACCCGCCGGTCCCGGTCCGGCGCCGGGAAGCGGCCGGCCCGGAGGAGCGCCTCCGTCCTGGCGGCGGTGGCAGCCACCTCGTCCGGCGTGAGGAGCGCGGTGAGCCGCTCCCCGAGCGGACCGTCCAGGTCGGCCGCGAGCCGCTCCAGGTCCCGGCGCTCGGCGGCGCTCAGGCGCTCGCCCTGCCACGCCCACAGGACGGTGCGGATCTTGGGCTCCGTGGCGAAGCAGATCCCGTGGTCGCAGCCGTGGAACTCGCCCGCCGCCGGGAGGAGGTGGCCGCCCTTCCGGTCCGCGTTGTTCGCGATGAGGTCGAAGAGGGCGATCGGCCGGAGCCGGGGGTCGCGGGCGAGGATCGCGAGGAAGACATCCTCCTCCTCGTCCGTCTCGATCCATAGCTGCACGGCGCCCTCGCCGTGCGGGCCGTCCCGGAGGATCGTGGGCGGGACCACGCGCCAGCCAAGGGCGGCGGAGAGCTCCCAGGCCGCCACCTCCCGCCCCGCGAGGGAGCCCTCCGGGAAGTCATCCAGGGGCCGCTCCCCGCGGACCGGCTTGTAGACCGCGTGGGCGGCCGGATCGGCGGAGCGGCGGGCGCCCGGCGGCCGGAGCTCGCACCAGAGCGTCGCGTTCGATGCCTCCACGAGCCGCCCGCGGACCGCGAGCTCGCCCATCCCGAGGAGCTCGAGCGCCTCGTCCGTGGCGATCGGGCGGTCCGCCTGCCAGGGTGCCGTGGCCACCGCGGCTAGTTGAGGAGGGTGCCCTGCTGCGGGCAGCGGTGGCCGGTCTCGTCCAGCGGCCGGCCGCAGTAGGGGCAGGGGGGCCGGCCGGCGGCCACGATCCGGCGCGCCCGGCGCGCGAAGCCGAGCGCCATCGCGGGGGTGAGCCGGACACGGAGGACGTCCGGTCCGTCCGGGTCATCGTCCGAGGGCTCGTCGTCCGCGTCCGACGCATCGTCCGCCTCGATCGCGATCGGGCCGTCCTCGTCCTCCTCGTCCTCGTCGTCCTCGAGGTCCTCCTCCGTGAGGGAGCGCGCCTCCACCACGAGGTCCGCGGCGTCCGGGTCCCAGGAGATCGTGATCGTCCCCACCCGGAACTCCTCCCGGAGCGGCTCGTCCAGGGCACGGTCGTCATCCCCGCGTGGCCCGGCGGAGGAGACCTCCACCACCCCCCGGCGATCGAGCTCCGCGAGGATCACGGCGATCCGGTCCGCGAGCGCGGCCACCTGCATCTTCTCCAGCGCCACGGACGCGATCCGGCGCCCCTGGATCGCCTGGAGGAAGAAGGTCCGGGCGCCGGGGCGGCCCACCGTCCCGGTCACGAAGCGGTCGGGATCGTCGAAGAGGAAGAACCGGCGCGACATGACCCGACTCTAGGCGATTCCCGCCCGGACCGCCGCCGGGCTAGGTCCGGGGCGAGAGGATGCCGATCGCCGTGGAGGCCGCGCCGATCGCGACGGAGGCGAGGAGGGCCGCGACGAGCGCATCGGCATCGATCGTGGGCGGGAAGCCCCCGAGCGTGAGCGGCGGCTTCCCCGGCACGAGCAGGTCCGCCACCGCCGCCACGAGGAGGATGAGCCCCGCGTTCACGACGAACGAGAAGAGCCCGAGGGTGAGGAGGTTGAGCGGCAGCGCGACGAGCCGGAGGAGGGGCCGGACCCAGCCGTTCACCACGGTGAAGATCGCGCCGATGATCGTGAGCGTGACGATCCCCGTCACGGGGTCCGGCCCCCAGCGCACGTCGATCCCCGGCACGAGGAGCTCCGCCACGACGATCGCGGCGCAGGTGACGAGGAAGCGCGCGATCACCGCGCCGTCCAGCCCCCGTCGATCGGGAGGGCGGCGCCGCTGATGCTCGCTGCGGCATCGCCGCACAGGAAGACGACGAGCGCGGCGACCTCGGCGGGCTCGATGAGCCGCTTCACGGCGGTGGGGCCGAGCATCACCTGCTCCACGACCTCGTCCTCGGGGATCCCGCGCGTCCGGGCAAGATCGCCGATCTGGCCCATGACGAGCGGCGTGCGCACGAAGGCGGGGCAGAGCGCGTTCGCGGTGATCCCCAGCGGGCCGCCCTCGAGCGCCGTCGCGCGGGTGAGGCCCACGAGGCCGGTCTTGGCCGCGGTGTAGGCGGACTTGTCCGGCGAGGCGATGAGCCCGTGGATCGAGGAGAGGTTGACGATCCGGCCCCAGCCGGCCGCCGCCATCCCCGGCCAGGCCGCCTTCGTGAGGAGGAAGGGGACGGTGAGCATGAGCTCCAGCATGTCGCGCCAGATCGTCTCGTCGAAGGAGGCGATCGGGCTGACGTGCTGGTAGCCCGCGCCGTTGATGACGATGAGCGGGTCGCCGATCCGCTCCCGGACCGCCGCCACCGCACCCGCCGCCGCGCCCGGCGCCACGAGGTCCGCCGCGACCGCGATGCCCCCGATCTCCGCCGCCACCGCCTCGGCCCCCGGCCCGTTGCGGTCCACGATCGCGACCCGGGCACCCGCCGCAGCGAGCGCCTCCGCGATCGCCCGGCCGATGCCGCCCGCACCACCCGTGACGAGCGCGACCCGGCCGGCGGGGGAGGGGGTGGAGGGCTTCGGTGCGTCCATGGGCGGGAGTCTACCCTCCGGCACCGAGCGTCCGGATGACGAGGAGGATGCCCGCCACCGAGACGACAAGGCCGAGGCCGGCGCGGAAGGGTCGCGGGCCGACGTGCGGATGGATGAGGTACCCGAGCCCGAGCCCCGCGAGGATCGCCGGGACGGTGAGCCCGAACTGGACGACCTGGCCCACGCTGAGGAGCCCCGCGGCGGCGAGCGCGGTGACCCGGGTCGTGCTCCAGAAGACGGAGAGCGTCGTGATCCGCGCGCGGTAGCGGGTGGGCGAGCCGCCCGCGTGCGCGAGGTAGATCATGCTCACCGGCCCGGCCATCCCGAAGAGCCCGCCGAGCGCACCGGCGGCCACCCCCCAGGGTCCTGCGCGGCGGAGGAGGGTCGCCTCGTCCCAGGTGCCGATCTCGCGCCGGAGGAGGAGGTAGGAGCCCGCCCCGGCGAGCGTGAGGCCCAGCCCGATCGTGAGGAGCCCGAGGTCGATGCGGGGGAGGAGGAAGGTCGTCGCCGCGCTCACCGGAACGCTCGCGATGAGGAAGCGCCGGAGGAAGGGCTCCATCCGGATCTCGCGCCGGATGACGACAAGGAGGACGAAGCCCGTGACGAGGTCGCCGAGCGCGACCCAGGCAAGGCCGTCCAGGAGGGTGAGCGACCCGGTCAGGTGGAAGGCGAGCGCGAGCCCGAAGAGCGCGTTGAAGACGATCGCGCTCGCGCCGCCCGTGATCCCCCGGACCACGTAGGCGAGCGCGCCCGCCACGCACAGGACGAGGAAGCCCGGATCGATCGCCATCCGCGCAACGATGGCGCATCCCGGCCATCCGGCGCCGGGCCGCCCTGCGGTGCACCTGCGGGGCGTGCATCATCGTGGCTGCCGAACGCGTGCGGACCCGCCGCCCGCCGGCCGGACCGGAGCTCCCGATGACCCCCTACCGCGGCATCTTCCCGATCGCGCCGACCGCCTTCCTTCCGTCCGGCGATCTCGACCTCGCGAGCCAGCGCCGGGTGGTCGACTACCTCGTGGACGCCGGGGTGGACGGGATCTGCATCCACGCGAACTACTCCGAGCAGTTCTCGCTCACGGACGAGGAGCGCGACCGGCTCACGGATCTCACGATGGAGCAGGTCGCCGGGCGGGTTCCCGTGATCGTCACCGCCAGCCACTTCTCGAGCCGCGTCGCCGCCGCGCGCGCCCGCCGGGCGGAGGTGGCCGGGGCCGCGATGGTCATGCTCATGGCGCCCTACCACGGGGCCACCCTCCGCGCCGCCGAGCAGGAGGTCCGCGACCACTACGCCACCGTGGCGGAGGCGATCTCGATCCCGATCATGGTCCAGGACGCCCCGATGTCCGGCACCCCGCTCTCCGCGGCCTTCCTCGCGCGGCTCGCCCGCGAGGTCCCCCAGGTCTCCTACTTCAAGCTCGAGAACGGGGTCGCCGCGGACAAGCTGCGCTCGCTCATCGCCCTGGGCGGCGACGCGATCCAGGGGCCCTTCGACGGCGAGGAATCGATCACCCTCATCCCGGACCTCGAGGCCGGCGCCACCGGGACGATGCCGGGCTGCACCTCGATCGACGTCCTCCGCCGCACCTGGGACCTGTGGCACGCCGGCCGGCGGGCGGAGGCGGTCGCGGAGTACGAGCGCGGCCAGCCCCTCATCAGCTACGAGAACAAGCTGTGCGGCCTCCACGCCACGAAGGCGCTCATGGCCGAGGGCGGGATCATCGCGAGCGAGGCGCCCCGCCACCCGCTGAAGCCCCTCTCGCCGGAGATCCGGGCCGGGCTCATCGCGATGGCGCGGCGGCTCGACCTCCTCGTCCTCCGCTGGGGGCGCTGAGGGGCGTCAGGCCGCGGAAGGCTCCGCGTCCGCCGGCAGCAGCTCGAGGAGCGAGCCGACCACGAGGTCCGCGCCGCCCACCGCGTCCGGCATCTCCGAGGGGACCGCGATGCACGTGAGCCCGGCCGCCTGGGCGGCCACGATCCCGGCGGGTGAATCCTCGATCGCCACGGCGCGTCCCGGCTCCACCCCGACCCGCCGGCACGCCTCCAGGTAGATCCCCGGCGCGGGCTTCGGCTCCGCGTCGTCCGAGGTCGTCACCGCGTCCAGCCAGCGGTCGATCCCCGTGGTCCGGAGGGCGATCTCCACGAGCTCGCGCCGCGTGTTCGAGGCGAGCGCCACGGGGACGCGCCCGCGCAGGTGGGCGAGGAGCTCCATCGTCCCGGGACGGATCGCGATCCCGTCCGAGAAGCGCGCGGCGACCGCATCCATGTACTCCCGCCGGACCCGCTCCCGCTCCTCCGGGCCGAGGCCGAAGCGGCGCGTCAGGTAGTCCGCCGTGTAGATGTCATCCCGCCCGAAGACCGCGAGGTGGTCCGCGTGGACGAACTCCGTCCCGTGGCGGCGGAAGATCCATTCCTTCGCCTCGCGCCAGAGCGGCTCGGTGTCGATGAGCGTGCCGTCCATATCCACGATCACCGCGTCGAAGCGCCCGGGAAGGACGAGCCGCCCCTCCGCGCTCATCGGCCCGCTCCCGCCGCGGGGACGGGGTGGAGCGAGGCGGTCCCCGCATCCCGGCGGCCCTCGGCAAGGTTCCGTGCGGCGCGCATCAGGTGGGTGAGGAGGATCGCGTTCGTCAGCGGGCCCACGCCGCCCGGGACCGGGGCGAGCGCGCCCGCGACCGCGACGACGCCCTCCGCGTCCACGTCCCCCACGATCCTGCCGTCCACCACGTTGATCCCCACGTCCACGATCACCGCGCCGGGCGCCACCATCGCGCCGGTGACGAGCCCCGGATGGCCGGCCGCGACGACGACGATCTCCGCGCGCCGGACCTCCGCGGCGAGATCCGCCGTCCCCGTGTGGCAGATCGTCACCGTGGCGCCTTCCCGGAGGAGGAGGAGGGCGGCGGGCTTCCCGACCACGTTCGAGCGCCCGATGACGACCGCCCGCTTCCCCCGCACGGCGATCCCGCTGCGCAGGAGGAGCTGGACCGCGGCGTGCGCGGTGGCCGGCAGGAAGCCTTCGTAGCCGAGGGCGAGGAGCCCGGCGTTCAGCGGGTGGATCCCGTCGATATCCCGCGCCGGGTCGAGCGCGTCGATCACCGTGCGCAGGGGGATCCGTGCCGGGAGCGGCTGCTGGACGATCACCCCGGCCACGGTCCGTTCCCGGCACAGGGCGCGCAGCTCCGCATCCAGGCGCTCGGCGTCCGCGTCCTCCGGCAGCTCCACGAGCCGCCCACCGATCCCCACGAGGCGGCAGCCGTCCAGGATCTTGTGCAGGTAGACGGTGGACGGGGCGTCCCGGCCGACGATGACGACCGCCAGCTCCGGAACGTACCCGTGCTCGGCGCGGAAGGCGGCGACATCCGCCGCCACGCCGGACCGGACCTCCGCCGCGATCTCGCCTCCGCGGAGGAGGCGCGCCGGACCCTCCGTCACCGGCTCGCCGGCTCGCGGTCGAAGGGCCCCACGACCGGGAGCCCTTCGAGGTAGACGGTCTTCGTCTGGGTGTAGAACTCCTGCGCCACCGCGCCCTGCTCACGCGACCACGACGAGGAGCCCTTCGTCCCGCCGAAGGGGAGATGGGGCTCTGCACCCGCCGTCTCGCCGTTCACGTGGACGATCCCGGCACGCGCAGCCGCCACGAAGGTCTCCGCGGTCGCGAGGTCCCGGGTGAAGATCGACCCCGAGAGCCCGTAGCGGACGCCGTTGTGGATCCGGATCGCCTCGTCCAGGTCCGCGGCGGGGATGATCGCCACGACCGGACCGAAGACCTCGTCCTGCGCGATCGCCGCGTCCGGGGTCACCCCGTCCAGGACGATCGCCGGGTGGAAGGCGCCACGGCCGGGGATCTCGGAGCGGACGGCGACGCGGGCGCCGGCGGCCTCCGCGGCAGCGACCATCCCGGCCACACGCTCCACGGCGGCCGCGTCGATGAGCGGCCCGAAGGTGGTGGCAGGGTCCGTGGGGTCACCGGCGCGGAGGGCCGCGACCCGTTCCGCGATCGCCGCACGGAGCGGTCCGGCGGACGATCCGATCGCGATGACACGGCTCGTGGCGGTGCACTTCTGGCCCGCGGAGGCCATCGCCCCGCGGACGATCATCTCCGCAGCGCGCGCGATGTCCGCATCCGGCGCCACGACGACCGCGTTCTTGCCGCCCAGCTCCAGCTGGACCTTGGCATGGGCCGCGACCGCGCTCGCCTGGAGGCGCCGCCCGACCGTCTCCGAGCCGGTGAAGCTGACCGCATCCACGGCGCCGCTCGCGATCCATGCCTCTCCCACCGCTGCGCCATCGGCGAAGACGAGGTTGAGGACACCGGCGGGAAGCCCCGCATCCACGAGCGCCTGGACGAAGTGGTGCGCGGTGAGCGGCGTCGCGCCGGCGGGCTTCAGGAGGACGGTGTTCCCGTAGGCGAGCGCCGGGGCGACCTTCCAGGCCGGGATCGCGATCGGGAAGTTCCAGGGGGTGACCGCGGCGACCACGCCGACCGGCTCGCGCGTGGTCCAGAGGCGGGTCCCGGGGGTGGCGGAGGCGTACTGCTCACCGATCGGCTCGCTCGTCCGCCCCGCGAAGTAGCGCAGGATCGTGGCTGCCCGGCGGGTCTCGCCGATCCCCTCCGCGAGGGTCTTCCCCTCCTCGCGGGCGAGGTCCCGGCCGACGGCCTCCGCCCGCTCGAAGAGGAGCGCGGAGGCGCGGAAGAGGATCTCGCCGCGGGCGACCGCGGTCGTGCGCGACCAGCCCGGGAGGGCGGCACGGGCGGCGGCCGCGGCGGCGTCGAGATCGGCGCGCCCCGCGACCGGGACCTCCGCGACGATGACGTCCGGGTCGGCCGGGCTGCGATCGGGCTGGTGGGCGGTGCCGGCGACCCAGGCGTCGCCGATGCGGTGGGTGAGCTGCGGGGTCGTCATGGGGCGATGCTAGCGTCCGGGCGGGAGGGCTGTCCGCTGGGCGAGGTTCCCCACGAAGGCGCGGATCCCCATCGTCCAGGGCGGCACGGCATCGCACCAGCCGACCTCGTTCTCCAGGACCCCGAGCAGGGGGTTGGAGATGCGCACGATATCCCCCTCGTGATGGGTGAAGCCGCCACCCGGCGTCTCGCGGTCCGCGGTGGGGACGAACATCGTCCCGAGGTAGAGGGCGAGGCCGTCCGGGTACTGGTGGGTCTCCCCGACGGCCTGGCGGACGAGCGCACGCGGGTCCCGGCTGATCTTGCCCAGCCGGTTCCGCCCGCCGGTGAGGAAGCCCTCCCGGCCGCGCACCTCGAGATCCACGTCGGTCGTCATCAGCCGGTCCAGGGTGAACTCGCCGTCGAAGACCCGGATCGCGGGCCCGATCGCCGCGCTCGCGTTGTTGTCCTTCGCCTCGCCGAGGAGGAGCGCGCTCCGGCCCTCGAAGTCGCGCAGGTTCACATCGTTGCCGAGCGTGGCCCCCACGATCCGCCCGTCCGAGGCGACCGCGAGGACGACCTCGGGCTCCGGGTTGTTCCAGGCCGACTCGCGGCGCACGCCGATCCGCTCCCCGTGGCCCACCGGCGCGAGGACCGGCGCCTTCGTGAAGATCTCCGCATCCGGCCCGATCCCCACCTCGAGGTACTGCGACCAGAGCCCGGACGCGATGAGCTCCGCCTTCAGGGCCATCGCGCCGTCCGAGCCGGGGACGATCCGGCCGAGCTCCGTCCCGATCGCCGCCACGAGCCGCTCCCGCAGCTCGCGCGCCCGGGCCGCATCCCCCCGTGCGCCCTCCTCGATGACGCGCTCGATGAGGCTCTCCGCGAAGGTGACGCCGCAGGCACGGATGCACTGGAGGTCGAAGGGCGAGAGGAGGGCGGGCCGGTCCGGGCGCCGTGCGTCGGCGGGCGATCCGTCGAGGAGCTCGTCCAGACCAGCGACCCGGCGCAGGTCCGGCCGGCGCAGCAGGTCCGCGAGGTCCGGTCGCTCGAGGAGGTCCGCGACCGTGGGGCCGTGAGGGAGGAGATCGTACGCGCCGTCCGCGCGGAGGGCGACCGGGGTCGGCCCGCCGATCCCCGCCGGGCAGCGCTCCGCCGGCAGGTGGATCCGCCCCACGAGGAGCCCGGAGAGCGGGCCGTCCGGGGCGGACCAGGCGGCGAGGTCGGTCGCGGTCGTCATCGGGCTCCTCCAGGTGGGCCGGGGGGCGGGTAAGGCGGCGGGGTGCTCCCGCGGAGTTTCGCAGACGACGGGCCCCTGGCACCGGATCCCCATCGCCGCAGCCGTCTCCAAGCGCCCGCCGCTAGCCTAGCGCCGTGACCTCGCGCGACCCCCGGCCCCTTCCGCTCACCGCGCTCGCCGCGCTCCCGCGTGGGTTGCGGACCCGCTTCGCACCGGCGCCCACGGGTGACCTCCACCTCGGCCATCTCGTGAACGCGGTCCTCGTCTGGGGGATCGCGCGGGCGACCGGCGGGAGCGTGATCCTGCGCATCGAGGATCACGACCGGCAGCGCTCGCGCCGACCGTGGGACGCGGCGCTCCGGGCGGATCTGGGCCGGCTCGGGCTGATCCCGGACGAGCCGGACGTGGACGCGTGGGAGAGGCCCGGCTGCGCCTGGCGCCAGTCCGATCACCCGGAGCGCTACGCCGATGCGCTCGTGCCGCTCCGGGAGCGCGGGCTCGTCTACGCCTGCGACTGCTCGCGCGCGGACGTGGCGGCCTGGGAGGCGGCGGCCGGCCATCCCTGGCAGGGCCCCGGCTGCCCCGGCGGGTGTGCCGCGCGGGCGCTCCCCGAGGAGCCCGGCCGGACCCTCCGGCTCGCGCTCGGGGAGGGGGTGGAGGGCTGGGAGGACCTCGCTCTCGGGTCGCAGGCCGGCCCGCCCGCGGCGCACGGCGACCTTCCCGTCCGCGATCGCGCCGGGAACTGGACCTATGCGTGGTCGGTCGTGGTGGACGATCTCCACGATCGGATCGGCCTCGTCATCCGCGGCGAGGACCTGCGCGACGCCACCCCGGCCCAGCTGCGGGTCGCGCGCCTCCTCGCGGGCGGCCACCCCGCCCGCTTCCTCCACCATCCGCTCGTCCGCCGGCCGGACGGCCGGAAGCTCTCCAAGGCGGACGGGGCCACCGCGGTCCGCGACCTCCTCGCCGCAGGGGCGAGCGTGGAGGGGCTCCTCGCGGACGCCGCGCGCGCCGCCGGCCTCCCCGGCGTCCCGGACCGCCTGCCGGCCACGGCGCTCGGCGATCTCGTGGCCGCCGCGATCGGCGCTGCCCTCGTGGGAGGCCGTGCGGGGGAAGGCCGGTAGACTCGGTCCCCGTGACCACCCCGCCCGGCGCCTCC
>Ga0208783_10000387_pt1 | contig 27264 bp, 26 predicted proteins | sample DEB19_08_DNA_2_FD_184529 | JGI IMG/M metagenome (GOLD analysis project Ga0208783, IMG submission 184529) | Aqueous microbial communities from the Delaware River and Bay under freshwater to marine salinity gradient to study organic matter... | ecosystem: Environmental > Aquatic > Marine >...
CCTTTGCGAACACAACCTTTGGCCGGGAACGTGCCGGGAATGCAAACCGGTGAATTGGGGCCTGCTGGAGACCGAGACTGACGCGGCGTTCCTCCAAGGCATGGAATTCGCCAAGAACAAGGCAGCTCAGGTCGTCTACGAGATGTTGCGGACGCAGGACGCGCGGAATATTGAGGCGGCGATCATGCGGATCAAGAAGCCGTGAAAACCATAGGCTCACTCTTCGCCGGCATCGGCGGCTTTGACCTCGGCTTTGAGCGCGCTGGGTTCACGACCTCATGGGCCGTTGAGATTGACCAGAAGGCGCAGGCCGTCCTGCGGCGTCACTTTCCGTCAGCAGCGCTTCACGATGACGTCTGCGCCGTTGGCGTTCACAACCTCGCCCCGGTGGATGTCGTCACCTTCGGGTCGCCCTGCCAAGACCTCTCTGTGGCAGGCAAGCGTGCCGGTTTGGTCGGCGAAAGGTCAGGTCTGTTCCATGAGTCAGCTCGAATTATTCGCCAACTTAGGGAAGCCCACGGCAAGCCCGACTTCGCCATCTGGGAGAACGTCCCTGGAGCCTTTAGTAGCAACGCTGGCCGAGACTTTGCTGCTGTCATCCAGACGATGGTCAACATCGGGGCGCGTGACGTTGCGTGGCGAGTGCTGGACAGCCGCTTCGCAGGAGTGGCTCAACGACGCCGAAGAGTGTTCGTTGTCGCAGATTTTGGAGGCGAACGCGCCGCCGAAGTACTTTCTCTCCGCACGGGCGGCGGCGGGAATCCTCCGAAGGGCCGAGCGGCGCGGAAAGGAACTGCCGCCAGAGCTGGAGCGGGCTTTGACGAACGTGGCATCCCGCGAACCGTAGGTGCGCTGACTGACGGTGCCCACAACGGGGGGGGGCTCAACGGGCAGGACGCATACACGGGTCGAATATTCCCCGCGTATCGCGAACCCGCTGACCGCGCGCATGGCGAAGGGAATCAACTCGACGCTGGACGAAGGTCAGACGCCGATAGTCGTCGGAGGGGGCTTTGACGATGCGACTTATGGCTTCTACGCCAACGAGGGTTCGCACGGGATGGGCGACAACCGCGAGATTTCGCCATCCCTCAAGATTGGCAGCGGAACATGTGCAGTACCGCCAGCCATCGCGTTCCATCCGACGCAAGACCCGATCAGCAGCGTCGAGCAGACGCACGCGCTGTCGTGCGGGAGTAAGAGCGGTAATGCGAGCGTTGCCGCTCTTGTCCCCGAGGTTGCAGGCATCCTCGGCGGCGGCTCCGGGCAGCGAGGTTGGAGCAACGACCTCGACAGGAGCGGGGCGTTCATTCCGATTCATGCGCCAACGCTTACAGCGGCAAATGACCCATCGCGCTCACCGCAAAGTAGCGAGGTAACGCAACAGGTGTCTGCCGTCCATCAGGCGTCGGCTGTTGTGCGAAGATTGACGCCCACGGAATGTGAAAGATTGCAGGGTTTTCCAGATGGGCACACCGCCTGGGGCATCGACAAGGCCGGCAAGCGCGTCGAGATGGCCGACTCAAGCCGGTATCGCCAGCTCGGGAACGCCGTAACGGTCAACGTTGCCGAACGAATTGCACGACGCCTTGTGTCGGTGTATGCTGACGCAGAGGTGTCCCATGTCGAAGGCAATGGTCAAGAGCATCGTGGCGAAGGCGCTGAAGGCGCCCCGTGAACCAAAGGACGTGTCGCACGCGCCCCGTGCGTCGTCCGCAGGCATGAAGAAGTTTGCTTCTTGCGGTACCGCTGACCTGACGGGCGTCCACTACGACCCGCCGATTAGCACGTCGAAGCGTTGGGCCTGGGAGATTGCCGGCGTGCCGCTCAAGGAGCGAAAGGGTTAGCCATGCCCAACGTCAAGCCCCCGAGTGTCGTCCAGCAGATTGCCCGCAAGGCGCTTGAGGACCGCAAGAAGCATGGTCGCGGCGGTACCGAGGTCGGTGTGGCGCGTGCGCGCGACCTTGCCAACGGCAAGGGCATCAGCCCGAGTACCCTCAAGCGGATGAAGAGTTTCTTCGCGCGCCACAGCGTGGACCCGAAGGATGACCGCTCTAGCGCCGCATCTATCGCGTGGCGCCTCTGGGGAGGGTCCGCTGGTCGTCGCTGGGCTGTCTCTCAGGTGAACAAGCTGGACCGGAAGAAGTAGCTACCAGACCACCAGCACAACGCCGCCGGCAAGGCCGACAAGACCGGCGCCGCCGAGCGCGTAACGTGCTGCGTCAGGAATGGGCGCAACAAGCCCCGTCACAAGCAGCAGTGTCGATGCGACGCCGAGACCGTATCCGGTCAGCGGCTTCACAAGGCTACGCACAGGAGGCGGCTCGCACGGCTTGACCGCAGCAAGCGACGCCTCGCAGGCTTGAAGCGCCGCTTCTCGAGCCGACACCTTGGCCTCGGACTCGTTCAGCCGAAGAGCGCACGTCTTCTGCTCACCACGGGCGAGAATAGCCTCTCGGGTCAGCAGACCGAAGCCCTCGGCGGTACAAGTCACCGACGCGCCATCAGCCGACTTGACGCAGTCAGCCGCCCTTGCCGTCGCTGTTACGCAGAGAAGCGATAAGGTCGTTCGCAGCATCCACCGAGTCACGGGAAGCCTCCTGCTTCGTCTGCTCTTCGACCTTTGCCACAGCAGCGGTCGTCGCCGCAGCCTGAGCAACCTCGGCTTGCTTGAGCGCAGCAATCTTGTCCTTCAGACGCTGCGCCAGAGCCTCCCGCTCGGCCTGCATGATCTTGCGTCGGTCGTACATCAGCGCCGCGACAGCCAAGGCACCCATGAGCAGGGTTGAAATCACAGACCAGAACACCAGTCGCACCTTGTTCACGGCTTTTGCTCCGTTTCGGGAGGGGTTTCACCCTTCGACAGGCGAGCGAGCTGCATCGCCTTGTCGAGGTTCAGAGCACCGACGTTCAGCGCCGCCGCAGCCTTGAGGGCCACAGAACTCGACACGTCACCGACACGCACCTTGTGGTTGAGGTACGACGCCAGCGCCGACATCAGCGGCACCAGCGCCCCGAGGAACGCGAGGACGTGCTCGACCTTGTCACTCGTCGTCATTGGCCTTCACCTTCTTCGGGCGACCGGGACCGGGAAACTTCTTCTCGATGCGCTTGAGCCGCTTCTCGATGTCCTCGGGGTTGAAGCTCTCAAGGTCGAACGTCGAACCCTGTTTCTCGACGGTACCGCTCAGGCTCTGAACCTTCGCGCTCAACTCGGTCAGCGATGCCTGGAGCACAGCACGCTCGGCAGCGCACGCCTTGTGTTGGTCGTCGCCCCGGTCCTGCTTCTCGCGCTCAAGCTTCAGCCGCTCCATCTCCAGTTCATGGGCCTGCTCGGCGCGCTCGGTGCGAGCCTTGAGCGCCTGCGGGCCGAGCTTGAACGCCGCCGCGATGCCGGCGAGGGCGACAGCACCGATGATGAGCGCGCTGCTGCTGGCGTCAGCCGGCAGAAGCGACTTCACCTGAGCGACCGTAGAATCAACGCCCAGCGTCGCGACGGGTGCAGCTACCGGAGCGGAAATCGACGCAGACGCAACCGGCGCAACGGACTCAACCACCGGCTCCTCGACGGGCGTAGGCTTCTGGTTTTTCATCGGGCCACCATCCTCTTCGTCATACTGAATCGGCATCGAGAAACAGATTCCAGCGTGCCATCGACAACCCGCATCAAGCATGGTCTCGATGGGATAGCAGTCGTCCCTCGGGAACAGCTCGCAGGGCTCATCCACGACTGCTGCGTTGGTCTTCGATGACGGCTAGGCGCACCGTCATGCTCATAACGTTGTTTGCCAGCGCATCCAATTTCTCTTGAATGCTGTCGAGTTTTTCTTCAATGCGACTGTGCTTTTCGTTGGTGATGGCGAGGATGACGGCACGGCCCTCGATGGAGCCGACAGCCTCAAGCGCCGCCCTTGCAACCATCTCGCGACCCTTGAGAATCGCGAACACCAGCGTCGTCAGCCAGCCGGTAGCGGCGATTACCGCAACGACCAGCGTCGCATCCACATTCGGCATCATGCTCCCCCAGTGGTCATCCACGCGCCGGAATGACCGGCGAGGTCGTCAGCCTTGTGGCAAATCTTGTCCACATAACCGGGATGGAACGTAGCTGCGTCGAGCCCCTTGCCCTCCTTGAGGAACTTGGCGACCCGTCCGGCGCCAGCGTTGTACGCCGCAATGACCGCGCGGTCAAGATCAACACCAGTGAGGGATGGAGACAACTTATTGAGCGAGCTGCGGGCGCTCTTCAAGATGCCGATGGCATAGGCGCAGCACTTCGCCGGGTCCTTCCACGCACCCGACTTGCAGAACTCAAAGTGGGCCTCGTAGTCGATTTGGAACAGGCCGCAACCCCAGCCGTTCGTCGTCGGCACCCAGGCGTCGATGGGACCGGCGAGCTTCCGCGCAGGGATGCCATCGGGCAGGTTCTTGCGCGCCACGGCGGGGAGTGGGAACTCCTTCATCCGCTTGTCACGGTCGGGCGTGCAGGCTCGAGGAATGAAGTCACCGGAGCCCTCGGGGCCCTTCGGCTTGAGCGCCTGGCCGAAGTTGCTCTCAGCGTACAGAAATCCCAGCATCAGGTACGGCGAGACACCCGTACCGGCGCAGACCTTCTCGACCACGTCGGCAAGGTACTCGGAGCCCTTCGGAAGCGGCGACGCAAGATGCAGGCTCATTCGATGACCTCGGTCACAGGTGCGTGCGCGTTGATCACGTCCAGTGCTTTCGTCCAACCATAGCCAATAGGACCGGCGACAATAATGCCGTCAGTCGAATAGACTTCCATCTCTCCGACGACGGTTTTCGTGATGGTGCGCCCATAGGCATCAATTTGCGTTTCCATGATCACCTCAGAATCGCGTAATGACAGAACCACCCGACGTGCCCGATGCGCCTGTAGCAGTTGTGGGTTGTGTCGGTTGACCGGGAACCGTGGTGCGCCCGTCATTTACTGTGGCAATATCACCCACGGTTGCGGCGCCCAAATTGTAGAGAATAATGACGCCGCCAGCGCCACCAGCTCCACCGTTGCCGCCTTTGCCGGTGCCGTTCCCGTTGCCACCGTTGCCGCCGTTACCGCCTGAAGCGTCACAGAAGTTGGTGGCTGAAGGCAAACTGCCCGAGAGCGCATTGTACCCAACGATGAGTACCCCGCCGCCGCCACCGGCTCCTCCACCACCGCCGCCCGTGTTGCCTGATGATGTCGTGAAGCCGTTACCCCCATTACCGCCTCCGGCGAAGAACGTCTTGGCCGGTGACGTACCCGTTCGAGCGATGGTGTTGGCCCAGACGACGACGTAAGAACCACCGGCACCACCACCGCCACCTGCGCCGCCACCGACGCCCGTGTCGCCACCACCGCCTGAACCTCCAGGCCCGCCTTGACCGGCGACGACCAGCGCGGTACCTCGGAAGATAGGCAGAAGGGGCTGCGGCAGCGAACCGCGAAGGCTCCAACCAAGGGTGTAGTTGCCCGCCGTTCCAGCGTTACCTGCGGCGAGCGTAGCACCCTGCCCACCCTTGCCAGCGTCGCCGCCAGCACCACCGATACCTGCGGTGACGGCTGCGGAGCTTGCAGAGGCGTTGCCCGCCGAGCCGGAAACACCTGTAGACCCAATAATGCCGACGTTGCCGGTGTTGCCGATGCCAGATGCCGGAACGCCGCCAGCGGCTCCTGCGCCGCTTGTGGTGCCGGTGGCGTTGCCGCCGTTGCCCGCGTTCGTCGCGTTCGTGTTGTAGACGCACGGTGAGACGGTGGCAGCCGTGACATCAAGCGTGCCTTTGACCAGAATCGGGTATCCGGCTGTATTAATACTGCCGCCCGCCGCAATGGTTAGGCTATTGTAGAACATCGGTCGCGTCAGCGTCGTCAAACTGCTGATCGTGACGATTCCATCGGAACCATCTCCGAAATACTGAAACAGATCAACTATGTTTGGCGGAAGGTTTGTTCCGTTCGATGCTGAGGTCACTCGACCCTTGGCATCAACAGTAACGGTCGCAGTAGTGTATGTTCCAGCGGGCGACGGCGACAGATCAGGGATGGTCGGAGTAGATGACACCCATGCGCTGCCGTTGCTGGTAAGCACATCCCCGGCAGTACCGGGCGAGCTAAGACCCGTGCCGCCATTACCGGCCGGCAGGGTTCCGGTCACCTCGCTTGAGCCGCCAGCAAGGTTGATTGCGGTCGCAGGCGTTTGGAAGACACCGTTGATGACATGAACCAGACCGGTGCCAGCGACCGAGGGGAAGGTCGTCTGAACGTGCGACGGCGTAGCATCGCCAAACTTGATGGTGATGGTCTTGTTGGCCGCAGTCGCCTTTGCGCGCAGCTCGATGTAGATGCGGTCAGTGGCGGCAATCGTCGTCTGTGGGAACACCACCGAGGCGATGTACTGAGCCGTCACCGAGGGGTCGTACAGGCTGACGTCATCCGACGAGGCCAGCAGCGTCGGCGCAGTCGAGCCATCGTACTTATAGACCTCAATCTTGAGAATCGTCTGACTCGGACCGGTCGAGTTGGACGATGCCCAGACATTGAAGTCCCAGATGCCGGCAGGGATTGCCGTCACACCGGGGTCGATGCTTGGCGTCGAGTCGGTGACGAATCCTGCCACAAGGTCGTATGTGGACTGAGACAACGTGCCCGAGGTGATGCTTGTCTGCGCGACTTCAGCAACACGTCCAAGCTGATGCGGAACAACCGGCGTCGTCGGCAGGCCGGTCGTCGGAGACTGCGCGACCGTGCCGTAGTTGAAACTGTACTGAATGCCGCCACCGCCGGAACCACCGGAGGCAATTGCGCCGGGGACCCAGGAGGTGCCGTTGTATTGAAGAATCTGACCATTGCTCGGCGCGCTGCTCGAGACTGACGTGCCTTGAATCTTGGCAACGGTCGGTGACGGGTAAGTTCCCGACAGGTCACCAGAGGCAGTACCGTCAGGCGGCAGGCTGCTCGGTGTGCCAGACAGGTCGCTGTAAGCACCGGACGTTGCAACCGCTGCAAGCGACGGCGTCCCCGACAGGTCAGAATACGCGCCCGAAGTGGCGACCGTTGCAAGACCGGAGACCTGAGACGAGCTGATACCAAGAAGCGTCTGATCAATGCCGACCGGTGAGCCAACCGAACCGTCACCGGTAATCGGTGACGCGACCGCAACGGTTCCGCCGCCACTACCAGCAGTCGGCTCCCAAGCGGAGCCATTCCATCCAAGAACATCACCAGACGTTGGAGCCGTATCAAGCACCGGACGCGACTGGATACCGACGACGGTCTGGTAGGTGACCTGACCACCGAGGTCACCAGCAGGCGAGAATCCGCTGGTCGCACCTGGACCCGTCAGCGTGATGCTTGCGTAGATGGCGCCGCCCGTCCCCGCGCTCGGCGTCCAGACAACGCGCACAAAGCCATACGCGATGTTCGTAATCTGGATGATGAACTCGCCGTTACCGGCGATGGCGACCGACGCATTCGGGATGTCGGCCCAGTTGGTAGGGACGAAGTCGCCGGCAGGGAAGATGTTCGGCTGATCGTTCGATGCCTGCAACTTCACCGTGCCGGCGGCTCCGGTAGCGCCCGCAACAGTCACCACAACGCTGCACTGCGTCACCTGCGAAGTGACGATGGAATCGCTGGCGAGGCTGTTATCGACAGGCCCAACGATTGCCGCATAGGTGACTGAGTGCATTTTGACTCCTAGTACACTGAAAGAAGCGAACGCTTCCAGACAGGTCCGACAGCGTCAGTACAGGCATAGATGGCATTGGTCGAAATCGCCAGGTCACCAGCAACAGGCGACACAGGGAATTGCGAATCAACAACACCATTAGGGTACGGAGCCGATGGGATGCTGATGGTTGCGCCGCTGTAGAGGGACGCCTTGTAGACGCGCACCTCGCTCATGTAGCCATCGACGCGCAGGTTAGACGTGTCCTGCTGTCCCATCACGCTCACGACCTGACTGTCGAGAGTGGCGGGGATCAGGTTCGTTGTGCCGCACGACGTGCCATCGAACCACATCGTCGTCGTACTGCCAGCACGCGAGATGGCAACGTAATGCCAAGTATCAAGAGAAATGGCAGGACTGTAAATCTCAGAGCCGGCAACGCCGTTGGAGTAGAAGACAAGCTCACCGGGATGAGTCGGGTCCGTCAGGTTGTACAAGAGGACACCGATGCCGCTGCCGCTGGACACATTCCTCATATCGAACGGTTGGCACCCAAAGCTTCCGGTCTGATTAATTCCGTAGCTTGCAACACGAAAACAGAACTCAATCGTGAAGTCGCTGCTTCCGATGACAACGTTGCTGTTGTTGATTTTGACGCTGGCGCCGGTCGAAGAAAAGATTGCGGTAGCATCGCCAGACGGCGGCAGCACCGGAGGAGCCGCAATCGACGCGCTGCCGCTGACCGTCACCGGAATGTTAAAGAATCCAGAATCCTCAATCGCGGTAGTACCGTGAAGAAGATAAAGACAGTCAGCGTCATCGATGTTGGCGTTAAACGTGATGTTTCCGCCACCGCCGCCAGCAGCAGGCGCCCACTCGGTGCCGCTCCAGGTGAGCACTTCACCGGAAGACGGTGCCGTCGAGGAGACCGGGTTGCCTTGGATGCCGATGACCGTCTGCGATGTGACCGTACCGGCGAGGTCACCACCCGGCCAGAAGCCGACACCGGGGCTCGGACCCGTCGTGTCCACCGTGCAGACGATGACGCCGCCCGTACCTGCCGAGCGCGTATAGACCACTCGGATGAACTGGTACGCGACGTTGGTGATCGGAATCAGCACCTGACCGTTGCCAGCCACCACCGCGCTGACACTGGGGAGCGTCACCCAGGGCGACGGCGAGGACTCGGTGACCGGAAAGCCGGTGCCCACGTCGTTCGACGCCTGCACGGTTACGGTTCCGGCAGCGGTGCCGTCACCTGTCACCGACACGATGACGCTAAACTGCGTCACCTGAGAGACAGGAATGGGCGCACTGGTCAACGAGCTGCCGGTGCTGCCGGCAATCGCGGTGTAGCTGTTGGAGCGCATTAGCCCCTCCGGTGCTTGATGGCGCGAGCGAACCCGTCATCAAGGTTCGCACCCTTCTCCTTCTTGCGCGGGTACAGTTCCTTCATGTCGGCCTTGGCAACCTCGCCACCAAAGGCGCGACCGCAAGTCGGACACTCGCCACCGTGCGCCTTGAGCGGGACGTACATCTCGCCACCGTGCGCGCGATACACGGTCGGGTCCATGACCTCGCCACCCTGAGCCTTCTTGGGGACATCCTTGGCGTCACCGTAGCCGCAGCGCGGGCAAGCCTCGCCAGCGTCCATCGCAACCGGAATCTGGTCGAGCGGATAGTCGCAGGCCGGGCAGCGCGTGCCCTTCTTGGCCTCGACCTGACCGCCGAACGCCTTGCCGTCAACGTACTCGGGCAGCTTCTTGCCCTTCGACTCCCGGTCGTATTCCTTCACGACCTCGGGGGCGAGCTTCCCGGTGCTGACGAGGTGATGCATTAGGCGACGCTGCGCCTCAGACTTGTACGGCATTTCAGACTCCTACGGTGCGGCATGGCCGCTGGTGGTTGCTTGCGTTCACCGCTTGCTGCCGTCACTGTAGGCGTCGGCACAGTAGCGGATTCTGTCACTTGCGTCTAGCGGTTCCCTCGGTTCCAGGCGCCGATACCCTTCTGAGCCTCTCGCCAGGCGGCGGTCTCCTGCTGACTGCGACCAGACAGATTAAACGCCTTAGCGCGCGAGACCGGCATCTGCTGCGACTTCTGCTCAGTCGGGGCAGGCATATACGCCTGCTGGGCTTGCAACACCATCGAGGGAGACATGGTGCCAGTCATGTCTTGACCGAACAGTGCCGAAAGCTGCATCCGTCGCTTGTAAGGGATGCTTGGCATATTATGAACACGGTCCGCCAGGTCTGCTTGGATTGAGTTGTAGACCTGAGGATAGACATGCTTCACGGCCTCAACGGATTCCGGCGTCAGCGTTCCCAATTCGGCATCATCCATGATGCTCAATGGGTCGTTGACTGCTTTGACATACCGCTCAAATCGAAGGACATCTTGTCGAGGAGCCGGAAGAGGCGGCATCCCAGGCGACGACGGACGCTCCTTGGGCGACTTGGACGCAAGGAAAAACACAGCTCGCGAGATGGTGTTCCTGAGGTCTTGAGCCGACTGTGGAGCCACGTCATCCAGTTCGTCACCAACATCATCCATGATCCTCATCATCATGTCTGGGTCGCTGACAAGTTGAGACACGTTTTTTGCCACAGCAGATGAATCAACCGTTGTTGGCGGCTTAACCGAGCGCAAGACAGCTTGCGGCGTCATGGCTGGAGCAATGCGAGCAGGCTCAGAAGTAGAATCATCATTCAGCGTTGCTCGAGCCAAGATGTCTTTGATCACTAGTCACCTCCCGATGCAACATCAGCCGCAGCATCGTTGACTGCTTGATCAATTGCATCACGCATAACTTGCGATTGCTGCTGTGTCTCTTTCTTTTTAAAGCCACGGGCAGTGACACCGGCCGGCGCACCCATGAGCCGATAGCTCTTCTCTTGAATTTGCTTCTTGGTCAATCCGGTAGCTTCGCCAAGAGCCCGAAGCCGAGCAAGCCTAGATGGGTCGGTATGAACCGCCTGCTGACGAATCATCTCATCCAGCGTTCGCTGCGCTCGAGCGGTGCCGAAAGTTGCAGCAGGGTCAGCCAACACCGACGTAAATGAGTCACGAAGGTTTCGAAGGGTCTCATACCCTTGGCGATTAGCCTCAATGATTGAACGGGTTTTAGGCGTTGGAACACCGGTCCTGGTTGGAATGCTGGCCTTCTGAAGAATGTTGCGTGCCGACTCGATGGCATCACCAAGGATGTCGCCATCAAGTTCGTTTGGGCTCAGACCAGCGCTTCGTGCGGCAGCAGCAGCATCATTGTAGCCGGCCTCTAAAATACTTTTTGCTTGCTTAATGGAGCTATTATAAGCAGATGGCAATCCCATCTGTTCCGCGTCAAGAATGTCCCCATACAGGTCAAGACTTTTTTGCTGCATCACGGAAGATGGCGCTTCCGCAACCGTTGAAATACCAAGAGTAGCTTCATCAGCCCTCTGCTTCGCAAGCGCCGTCAAATCATTGACGATAGGCTGAGGCGCATTGTTCTTGATAGCACGCATGACAAGTTCTTCGTACTGAGCCGCAGCGCGAGGCTTGATGTACTTTACAGCGGCCATGCCACCACGAAGCATGGCTCCCTTGGTGAGGCCGCCAAAGAGAGCCGTAGCTACGGATGCATAATTTGCGAACCTGTCAAACGAATCAAACCCAGCATCTCTGGCTGCTCGGAGTGCCGACTTGGTTGCAATGCGTTCTGCGTGGCTTGCTACTTGGTATTCGCGCTGCGCCGCCTTCCATAGCGGCTTCGGCACGCCAGCGGCAACAGCTCGCTCGCCAATCTCGTTTGTCATTGCGTGACGGACTTGACGCAAGGCGTTGTAGAACTCGGTGCGATTCGGGTCCTTGATCATGAACTCGGTTGCGCCATAAATGCGGCTACTGATTTTTGTCCGCATATCGGACAGTTCCTGCATTGTCAGATTGTCACCAGGGAACGCATTACGACGAGACTCAATCTCATCAAGCAATTCTCGAGCAACGCGCTGATCTTCAAGGTCGCCGGTCTTAGAGAGCGGCTTGACCACGTCATCGACAATGCGGTCCCACATCTTGGTGACGTTCTGAGCGGCACCTCCATTGGCCTCGTCGGTCAGTTGAGCAATTTCGCCAATTGATTCACCAACACGATTCAGTTCATTTTTTACGCCGTGATACATCTTGAGCGGGTCCATGAACGGACCTACCAGACCCTTGTCGGCCGCTTCGTTGACGAGTTCAATTTGCGCTGGCATTCCGACTTGCTTGGTGACCGGAGTTGCAAGGTTCGGAGCATGAGCAGCATAGATTCGATCAGCGCGGCTCTTGCCTAGCTTCGCCAGGTATTCGCGACCAGCCTCAGTATTGGCAGAGAACTTCGACGCCGTCTTGAAGTGCTGCGCCACGCCAGAGATGCTGCCGCTAAGAAGAGCGCCGAGACCCATCTGCAACGCAACGGACTCGCCAGACATCTCGCGGTTTTCGAGCTTGGCCTCAGCGTACTGAAGCGGAAGCGTTGCACCGATACCGGCAGCAGCGGATGCCGCCCCGATGGCAGCGGCACCAGCACGGGTTGCGGCAACCTCGGGAGCAAGCGCAGTCAGACCGGCCTGTGTAGCTGTGCCTGCGCGAGTAGCGGCAGATATTACCGGCGAAACAGCTTCGGCTACGCTAGCGGCGCGTGCAGCCGGCGCAAGAGTTCCAGCGGCGCGAGCTGCGGCCAAAGCCTGAGCAACACGACCACCACCAGTAGCAGCAGTTGTTGCGGCAGCGGCCTCACCGGCACCAAGAGCAGCACCTGCGGCGCCACCAGTTGCAATAATGGGAGCGAGCAGGCCAGCAACACCGAGAACCTTGCCACCCATCGTTCCTAGTGGCGATGCTTCTGCAATCTCCGTCTGTTCTTCGGCTGGTAGGCCAGCAGCGCGCTCAATCAAGCCGCCGACAACCGGAAGTGTCAGTTTCGCAAACGCTTGAGCGCCTGCCGCAACAGCGGTGCGAAGAGGCTGACGCCGAAGGAACTCCTCGCCCGCTTTGGTTTCTACCTCCTTGCGTTCCTTGATGCGTGTCTGCTCTTGGAATTTAGTCAACTCATCGGCAGTCGCACGCCGAAGCGTATTGTCCGCCTGAGCCTCTTCGTAGGTTGCACGGTCGCCTGCGGCGTAACGTTTGCCGGTTTGATCATCGACAAAAACAACAGGGCTCGGGAATACGCGAGACAACGACGGGTCTGCGTCAGCTTCGCGCTCGACATCCTCATTGTCGGCCACAAGCGTTTTGCCGGTTTCCCTGTCGATGAACTTAGCGGCCATTGGTCACCTGAGGGCTAAGGCAATTCGCGCATACGGCTTCGAATGTTACTAGTAGCAGGCGAACTTGGCGCAACCGCAGGCGCCGGAACGGTGGGAGCGGCGGCAGACGCCGGCAATTCCAGTTCAGCAGGCGCAAACTTGAGTGTTGGCATTGCCGGGAGCGCGCGACCAACAAGCTTGGCCTCTTTGGTCTTCAACTTCCAGAGGCCGTACTTAGCAGCATCCTGCTCTCGAGCGCTATCTGCCTGTGCGTGCTCCATGATGTATTCATCACGCGCACGAACTGTTTCCTCAACAAGGCGACGAATGCCAGTCGCAGGAGGCACATCGCCAATAAATTCTTTGAGGAATGCAACAAAACCAAACGGATTTGCGATAGCTTCTTTGAGTTGTTCTTTCGCCACCTTGGAAACGGCTCGATTGTAACCGAAAGCTTGCGGAAAGTTCTCAATCTGAAGCGCCAAGCTAGACAGGGCTCGCTGCCGGTCTGGGCTCAAAACGTTAATTGTTTCGCCAGGCTTAAGAGACTCAAGGTCTTTTGCGGCCTCCTCAAGCGACTTTACCGCGAAATTGCGACGCGCAACTTCATCCCGAACCGCTTTCATGCCGGTATCGCTGGAGGCTTTTACTGGCACATCATCAACAGCAAAAACTCGACCAGTTTCCCACTTTGTTTGAGCAAAAGACGGACCCTTATCGACAACAGGCTTTGGTGCCGCAGGCGCACGAACAACGGTAGGCCGACTGGCGCGAGTCTGCGCGGCCTTGCCAAGCATCTCAAGGTATTCTTCCTTTGAGATGGTCGCCGTCAGGCGCTCAAGGTCGAGTGCAAGCTGCCGCTCAATCTGTGACTGAAGCAACCGAACCTTGGGACCAATTTTGCCTAGGTCTTGAGTCGAAGCAATCTTGTCGAGGGCGACCTGAAGCAACGCTTTGTTGTCCATGCGGACAAGTTCGTCGGCAGCTTCGGCGCTCTTCAATGCGTCCTTGTAACGCGACCACTTAGAGTCACGCTTGCGCTTCTGCTCCTCAAGGTCACGCTCCATGGCGTTATTGAAGGCGGTGAGAGCATAATTGGGCGTGTTGGCGTAACCGGAAAGGAACCCGCCGACCACAAGCGAGGCAATGCTGAAGATGCTCTTGGCGAGACCCTGTGAGCTGCCTTCGCCACCAAGGAACGACTTCAGATCATCTGCCGCTTCGGCATCTTTGCGGTACGAGTCGATGTGTGAACGAATGTCGCGACGCGTTTCTTCATCCTTCTTCGCCTGCTCCGCGAGCGCCAACTCTTTCATGCGAACAGCATCAAGGGTTGCAGCCTGAGCGGCCTGCTCTGCCTCTCCCTGGGCCTTGAGCGCGTTGGCCCCGTCAACAGCAGCAGAGATAAACGCTTCCTGCAACTTGGGATTATCTTGCCGCAACAGCGAGAACACGGGCGCATTTGCCACATCAGGAAGCGCGACTGCGGCAATCTCAGGCGAAGTACCAAGAATGCTTGCGACCACATCCTTGATAGGCGTCGCAGGCGGCAACTTCTTGGCGACATCAACCAACTGTTCAGCGGTCAGCGGGCGAAGAACCGGTGCAGGCGCAGGCGTAGGCGCGGTCGGCACCGGAGCAGCAACGGCAGCAGCGGGCGCTACCGGAACCGCAACAGGCGCTGCGGGCACCGGAGTCTGCGCGAGGGTCGGAGCCGCAAGAGGCGGCGCAAGCAGGCCTGGCTGCGCCAAGAACCTCCCCATAGGGACCGATGCGGGCGCGACCGGCGCAAGCGGTCCGACGGTCTCCTGCGACGTAATCGTAACCGGCGGCGCAGGCGTCACATCGACAGGGGCCGGGGCAAGCCGTTCCTCAATAATCGGGACAGGACGACGCGACGCGACGGGAGCGGGCGCGGGTGCAGGCGCAGCCTCTTCCGCAGGAGCCGGCGCTTCAGCCTTAGGCGCAGCAACCTCGGCGGGCTTCTTAGCCTCACTTTTGACGGCCGGAGGCGGGGCGGCGGGAGCAACAGGAGCGGTAGGTGCAGCAACGTTAACGTTGATTACCGGCGGCGGCGTGACCGGCGCAGGAGCGGGCGTAGCAGCTTGACGGGCAGCTTCCTGACGCAGCCGCTCAAGGTCAGCCGCTGCCTGCTGTTCAGCGGTTTGCGGTACACCGGTAGCTTCAGTAGCGCGAACTGCGCGACGACCAGTCAAGGGCACGGCGGCCTCTTCCTCAACGGGTTGCGCGACGGGAGTGGCAGCCATTGCGGCATCAACATCGGGTTGACGCGCAATATCCGCAGGCAGCACCTCACCGCCCTCTTCAAACTTCTGAACCTCGCCACCCTGCGCGTACCGACGCAGACGCCCCAACATTCCCTGAGACAGCGGCTTCTTCGCGATGGTGATGGTCTTGCCACCGGGACTGACGACCTTGAAGTGCGTCGAGTGCTCAAACACCTGACGCAGGCGCGGCTTCGGAATCCTCATGGTCTACTCCTTCCCTTCGGCTTCCAAGTCCATGAGCGTCTCGATGGCGTTCAGACGCGCCTCAAGCTCCTGCATTCGACCGAGAGCGGCGACGTAGTCCTTCGGAGTCGGCTTCTTCTTGCTCTTGATGGCAGAGACAAAGTCCTTCGCCTTCTCGGGAGCATTTGGCGACTGCGCCACCGAGCGCGGGAGGACAATCTCGCCAGGGGACAGCATCGCCGGGACGGTGTCGTTGGAGCGCGTATCGCCACCATAGGCAGCGCGACCCTTGATTTCGCCACCCTTGGAGACAAGAGAACTGCCAATTTTAGCGCCCGCCTGAGTCCCCTCAAGACTTCCACCGCTTATTGCAGCACCGAGCCCAGCGCCAAGCGCGCCAGCAATCGCCTTCTCCTGCGCCTGCTGCTGTTGCCGACGAAGCTCCTGCTCGCGAATCAACCGCTCCTGCTCCATCTGCTGTTGCGTCAGGCCAAGCTGCCCAGCCTGCATCCCAAGGCTACCAGCGGTGCTGGCTGCGAGGATGCCGCCCTGACGCTGCTGCGCGAGCGCAGTACCAAGGTTCGCCTGCGCCGCCATCTGCTCCTGCAAGCGAAGCGCGGCAGACTGACCAGCCGCCTGCTGGCGTGCCGCCTGCTGCTGCTGCATGGCTAGCTGCTGCGCCTGAGCAGGGCTCAGTCCTCGAGCCGATGCGAGCTGCGACTGAGTGGCCGCCTGCGCCTGCTGAAGCGCCTGAGCGAACTGCATCTGCGCCAGCGAGGGGCCACGACCCTCGGCCTGAGCACGCAACATCTCAGCAAGGCGACGCTGCTCCTCGCCGGTAGCGCGAGTGCTGCCAAGTTCTTCGTAGGCGTATTCCTGGCCGCGCTTGAAGCCGCCAGCAAACTCAGGCTCAACGGACGCCCTCGGGATGCTCGGCGCCTCTCCGAATCCAAACAGACCCATGTTCTACTCCTAGCTCACAGTGCGCGATGCCGGAACCTTGGCGAGACCAACCTTGGCGCCGACCTCAAACGCGATAGAGGACAGACTACAACCTTCGCCTGCCGTCGCTGTGGGCACGTCTTGAATGACGAACTTTACCGCTTGAGTCTTCTGCCGCGCAAGGTCTACTCGCCACTGATAGAGCTGAAACTCTCCACCATAGACGCCCTCGCCATAGGGCGATACGCTACCATAGGTCGTCGGCGTTGTCGGGGAGATAGTTGCAGACTGGACGATGGCATCGTTGAAATCGACGCAGACATCAACCTCAAGGTCGTGGGCGCTCTTCCAGCCACCCAGAATCAACGCCCGTCGAACACGCTGGAACCCCTGCACGCCAGCGAAGGTCAACCAGGCGGTAGTGATTTTCAGCCGAATGGGCGAGCCGTTGTCGGTGAAGACGTCGTCAGCCTCGGTCAGCACCAGACCGTTCGACCGAACCAGCGTCGGCTTCTCGTTCCAGATGAGCGAGTCCACCGCGTACTGGTTGGTGAACGTGCCCCACTGGCCGACGAAGTAATCAAACACCAGTGACTTGCCGGAACCCAAGGTGAAGCGAACTTGATTAGTCCGCGCCGCCAAGGTGGCCGAGGTGATGGTTTCCCGGTTGAACGCCTCGACGGGAGCGCCGATGTACTGCACCTGGAGCGCCCGGTCGATGAGGTAGATGCCCTTGCGGGTCTGGAACATGATGCCGACAGGAGTGCCGACGACGCTCCTCGGCTCGATGCATCCGACATCGGTGGTGATGAGGATGGCGTCCGAGAAGTCGTTGTTCTGACCGGTACTGAGCGGACCCTGACCGACGATGAAGAAGACGTGATTCTGCTTGAACACCAGCAACTTGTCATCGACCGTCGCCAGCGCCGTGATGGGTCCACCGCGAGGGTCAATCTGCTTCACGAACCCGCTGTTGAACTCCACCGGGGCGTTGAGCCCACACTCCTTGGAGTACCAGAGGTGCAGCGGGTTGGTGCTGTCCACCACCCAGATGCGATTGCGGTGAAGCTGAATCAGCTTTGCCGGCGGCGCAGGGTCGTTCTCGACCTCGTAAGCCTGCTGCGACAGGAACTGGCAGTAGAGCAGAGGGCGCACCGACAGGTCGGCATCCGACATGGAGATGTCGGTGCTGATGGTCGCCGTTGCGGACACGCCGTTAACGACGTTCACGGTCGGGGACGTCAGACTGCTAGCGCGGTACAGAATGGTGCCGTTGGCCTGCGTGCGGTAGACGACGAGCTGCACCGGCCTGTCGCCCACCTTGTCGGTGATTTGCAGGTACGGCACCGTCAGGGTCACGCTACCGGTCGTCACGCCCTTGTTGAACTTGACCTCTTCGGCAGGGCTCGGACGGCTGCGGTGGATATTGTTCTGGTGGTCAATCCACTCGTAGCAGACCGTGAAGGCATAGGTGGACTCCTGGTCCGACAGACCAAGGTACCCGCCCGTGTTCGACTGCGAGCTGGTCACGCCCTCGGGGTACAGGTGGAACCCGTGTTCCACGATGTCCACGCCGTCGTACATCTGAACGAAGCCACCGCTGAAGTGCAGCGCGGAGCCAAGCTCGGAGTACAGGAACGAGTGCTGCGGGTCGTCAAAGGTCACAGTGACTGCGCTAACGCCCGTGTTGGTCGAGAGGCCAGAGCCCGCAAGCGCCGCCTGCTCAAGCACCGGGATGCGGAACGAGCCGTCACCAAGGTCGCTGACGTTGGCAACGATGGGCATAACGAAACTGGTCGAGGTGAATGGCGACACCGTGTTGGCTGTCGGGATGGGCCCAGCAATCTGCGACAACGCCTTGCCGACCGCGCTGCCGTCCTCGTCCAGTAGGAAGTAGGTGCTCTGAAGGCTGCTCTGATGAACGACGGAAACATACGCCTTGCCGTCGTATCGGAAAGCGCGAGCAAACGGCGCCACGTCACGACGCCACTGAGCAACCGATGATGTGGTGTAATTGGCTTGAACGGTAATTTTGTACGTTACCGGAGCCGCCGGAACCGTAAGGTCAGTATACCAGATGAATGCACCCTGCTGCGTATCAGATGACGCGCATCCGGTAATGCAGGTGGCAACATTTGGAGTGGCTAGCAGGCTACTGCTGCTTGAGTGTGTGATAGTGAAGTTGGATGCTATGGTGACAAATCTGACTCTTCCGTCGTATGGAGCAGAATTGAGGTCGCTATAAAACGCAACCATGCATCCCTGCAAATTCAAGGAAGAATCCGAAACGACAGGAAAGACGCAGATGGAGCGGCTTCGTCGCTTGATAAACAGTTCCGGCGCATCTTGGGTTACAGCGGATGCTCCAGAGTATCGCCTGACGGTTGTTTCACCATCAGTGCCAGATGCTGAACTCAGTCCGTTGTTGAACGCAACAACGATGCTGTTTGACTGAGGCAGAAGACAGGCGTCAAAATTAGGTGATGAACTGTCGATTGCATCAGCGCCAGAGGCGCCCGTTAGCGTCGTAATGACCGGAGGCGCGTTCGGTGTGGCCGCAGGCACGGATGCAACGCGCAGAGCAAGGTCAGCGATGCTGTAGTAGTAGACAAGGAAGATGCCGCTAACGCAGAGCACTCGGGGCTTAATGGCGCTGGCTTGAAGCAGGGATGATGAAATAATCACCTGTCCGGTGACGGTGTCGGTGATGGCATAGCGAACGGACTGTGCGCTCTGCGAGTCTTCCCAGGCGTACAGTTGCAGGCCGTTGGGAGCCGTCGCGCCGTCCTGCCGACCCTGCGAGTAGGTGTCTCGCACGACCGATGCCTTTTCGATGTAGGCCGACACAAACGCGCCCTTGTCAGTCCAGCCGTTGGCGCCAGCGTCGTAGCTGTACAGGTCCGAGCCGTCCGACAACAACAGCTCGTTGCCGTAGGTGGCAAGCGCGGAGCCAGAAACGATTTTGTCGCCGCTGTTGGTGATGGTCTTGCCAAGACCGACCGTGCCATTGCGCTTGCGGATGGAGTTGGTGGTCGTGAAGACGCCGTTCTCAAGCCCAAGAAGCTTACCGGCCTGTACCTGCTTTGGGTCAGTCTTGGTATCGACGCCCTGCGCGAGCGGCAGAACGATGTTCTGGCGTTGCAGCATGGCGACTCCTAGGTTTCGTAGGCAATCAGCTTGACATAGTTGGCGCTTATGGAAGTTGCGGATACAACAGACCATTCAGCATAAAACGTAGATGTGCCGGTAGATGGAGGGCTATACAAACAGGAGATTGAACGCGGAGTTGTTATTTGGGAACCCAAAAGCATTGAGCCAAAAGAATATGTTCCAAGAGAATCAATAACCCACAACTCAATCAAACCTGTTCCACCAAGGCACTCAAATCCAGAAACTCCACCTAAAGCCGGAACAAATTCAACAGAAACATAATGCGAAGAACGAGCCGAAAACGACAATGCCGAACCAACAACAGTCACAGGCGTAGTTGAAGCTGTGGATTGCGATGTAATTACGGATGTTTGAGATACGGTCTTGGGGCCAAGCTTGGCTTGAGTAACATTGCCGTCAGTAATCTTGGTGGTCACAACGGCATTGGACGCAAGCTGAGTTGCCCCAACGGCTCCAGCGGCAATCTGTGTCGAAGTAATCCCTCCAGTCGCCACCGTCAGCGATGAACCGGTCAACGTCAGCGTGCTGTTGGTTGAGACGTACCCAACCTGACCACCCGACACGATGCCCATTAGCCGAGTGGCGCCGGGGTCGGCATTGGGCAAAAACAAGTTCCAGTTGCCGGTACCGCCAGAAGCGGGCTGGATGACGACACCGTAGGAGCCGACAGAATTGCGACGAACCGTTATTGGACCAGAATCAATATTCGCCGGCTTGTTGGCGTCGCTTTGAAACGTGAACGTAGAGGTGCCGACAGTGAACGCTACGCTAGCGTTAGTGCCGGTCATGCCGCTAATGGTGCCGCCAGAGCCAACAATATTTGGACCATTTGTAATGCGAACAGGCTGCCCGGCGCTGTTGGTGTAATACAAGTCTCCAACTGAATCAGAGTAGACGCTTGAGGTCGTAGGCGGCGTCGATGGAACGCGCAGGCCCAACGAGGAAACGGTCGTCAGACCAAAGCCGTTAAGGTCAAGGTCAGCGTCGATGCTAAGTGCCGCAGTCGTGATGGGCGCACCGAACCCACTGGTGTGGTTATGCGAGTCGATGAGCGACAGGTCGGAGTTGATGGTGCTGGCCCACTCGGGACCAGGCGTCTGCGACACCAGCGGCAGGGTCAGGCCCATAAACGTAGTAGCCATGCGAAACTCCTAGAACCCAACGCGCTTGACGTTGACGATGATGGAGGGGTCGAGCGGACGTGCAGGTGGCCCGACGACAGCGGGCACAGCCGTCAGCGAGGGTGTTGCAGCAACCGTGTTGGCGGCGAACATGAACTCAACGTATTGGTTCGCCTCAAGCGACAGGATGAAACTGTTGTACGGGATGTTGGCACCGTTGTTGTTGCCGAGTTCGATGAGGCTGGACGTATCGTCAACGTCAGCACCGTTGATGCGAATCCAGTTGTAGATTTCGGTCTTGGTGCCACCGGAGAGCGTCAGTTGCGCCGAGAAGGACAGCTCGTAGACACCAGCAGTAGCGACCGTGAAACGCGTCAGGTTCGTGCCGTTGCTCTCAACCGACACGCCCTTCGACAGCGAGACGACCTCGGCAGCAGCGGCCAGCGGCGTGCCTGCGCTGAACAATGGGATGGTCTGCGTTACGCGGCTGACGAACGAACCGTAAACGCTCGGCGTCGGAGTCCACTGCGAGCCATTGTAGACCAGCGACTCACCATAGGCTGGTGCGACATTGCTGACAGGGTATCCTTGCAACTTTGCAACGGTAGGGCTCTCAAGCGGTCCCGACAGGTCACCCTTCACGCCGCGCAGGATAGGGTTCAGCGCAGACGCAATCTGATCCTGTACTCGATTGAGCGAGTCGTCTTCGCTGAAGATGCGAGAGAGTTGCTTGAGGGTAGCCATTAGGGGATGCCACCGCCACCACCGAAGCCGTTGCCAAACGGCCAGGTGCCGTTCGTCCACTGCACGTCAGCAACGGTCGCAGGCGAGCCGGCATCGCGGTTCTCAGCGGCAGCCTCAATGCGTTTGATGAGCGCCTGCTTCTGGAACTGAAGCACCGTCGTGTCCGATTCTTCCTTCTGCGCGGCCTTGATGGCGGCATCGGTGATGACGTACTCCAGCCAACCGGACACACCATCGGCGGTGATGGGGTCGCCACTGATGGAGGCCGCTGAAAGCTGAAGGCGAGTTGTCACACCAGGCGTGCCGGCGGCATTCATCACCGAAAGCGAGATGGGCGACACGCCAACCAAAGACAGCGTGATGACGTTGCCTGATGCTTCTGCTGTTACGCCGAATGTGGATTCATTGGCAGTAATGTATGCCGCAAGATTCGATGCGGTCTCAATAACCGTGCTGCCAAGATAATCTGTGGCAAGAATGCTTTCGCTTCCGATATTGATGGTGTCGTAGAAGGTCGGCTGCTCCGCAATCGTCAGCGTCACCGGGTCAGCCAGCGGCTTGAGCCTCGGGATGTACCAGATGCGGATGGTCTGGCCGGTCTGCGGGGACGGTGTAAACCACAGTTTGTTGGCGCTCAGACGGTAGCGGAGATTCGTCACGCCAATCCACGTCTGCACGTTTGCGGTCGAGTACCGATTGCGCTCTGCCAGCGTGAAGGGACGCAGCGAGACGTAACCATCGGGACCAGCGGAAATCTGGAGGTCTACGCCGAGAAGCTTGAAGAAGTCCTCGGGCAGGTCATAACGCGACTGGTTCCCGACAAGCGAGAACGAGTACTGCGTCATGTAGTAGTCGTTGCCGTACTTCTGCACCAACAGGTCGTACAGTTCAAAGTACGAGGCGTTGATGTAGCTGTTGAACTCCTGGTCCGTGACGAACGTGGAGTTCACCATGTCGGCGCGCTGACGGGTTGCAAGACGCAGCTCGGGCAGCGTCATCACAGGATAGGTCATCGCGTCTCCATGTGCGAGTGGGAGGAGCCCCGATTACCGAGGCCCCTCCCGCTCATCCTAGCACTTACTTGCCGTAGGGCTCAAGTCCGCGCTTGTGCTCGTACTGCTCAAACGCAGGCTCCTCGGCGGCCTCATGCTCATCGTCCTCGAGGTGCGAGCCTTCGTGATGCGGCATGGCGTCCGCAATCTGGAAGGCCGCCTTGAGGGCGTGCGCGACACCGCGCGAGTCACCAGCCTTGACGGCATCGATGAGGTCATCGGCGCAGGCGAGGAGGGCCTCGTCGGCGTCCGAGCCTTCGTGCTTCTCGGGAGCAGGCGCGCCACCCTTCGGCTTGATCTTGCCGAGGATGATCGCAACCGCAGCCTTCTCGTCGTGAACCATGACGGCCTCCTAGTACGCAGTCGTGTTGGACAGCGTGACCTCGACCAGCAGCACGGTGCCATCAGTCGGGAACTGGATGGCCGGGTTGCCCATGCCGTCGAGGAAGACGGTGCTGAACGTCAGCGACGGGTTGCCAGACACACCAGCAACGTCCTCGCTCGTCACGCCGAACGCCCACAAAAGGTCGGTCGGGGCGACGCTGGACGGTCCAAAGACCGCGCTGCCAGAAACGTTCAGCAGACGGGCATAGGTGTCGTAGGTCGGGACGCCGCCGTTGTTCGCGCCGAGAACCAGCGTGTAGATGCCGGCGCCCGAGGTGGTCAGGCTCTGAAAGCCCTGCGACGGGTTGATGGTGACGGGGCTCGTTCCGGCGTTCAGCACTTCGCTGGTCACCAGAACGGGAGCGCCCGAAACAAACTCGATTTTCGCGTACAGCTTCACCGGCTTGCGCTCAAGAGTGAGGCTGAACTGTTCGAACGTACGATTGGCCGTTGGATTACCCTCGTTTAGCGCAGGGCTTTGCCCTTTTGAGCGCCATTCACATCCCGCTTGCGCCGCTTGGACGAGGAGGGATGAAGAGAGAGTCTACAACAAGGGGCGACCCAGCACCATGCCGAGCCGCCCCTCGTTGCACTAGGAACTACGCGCCGAGCTGCACGACGGCGTTGAAGCCGGGGGCGTTGCAGCCGAGGTTGGCGTAGGAGACGACGCGCAGCTCAGCCGCGTCGCTGTTGTACACGCGGAGCATCTCGAGCCCGTCCGCGTACTTGGCGATGTGCGGCGCCGGGCCGAGCGAGTACAGCTTCCAGGTGTCCATCTGGAGCAGGTACGCGGTCTTGGCCGGGCAGGACCGGTCGGGGAACACCTTGATCTGACCGGCGGCGCCGTTGATCAGGATGCCGGGGTAGTACAGCTTCGCCGGGCCGTCGAACGAGATGTACTGCGCCTTGGCGCCGAGCGACTTCTCGAGCGCGGCGTAGGAGGCGAAGTTCATGATGCAGACGTCCGGCATCCCGCCTTCACGGGCGACCAGCAGCGAGGCGTCGATGACGGCCTCCTCGATGCTCTCCGAGGAACCGTTGAACCGAACGCCGCCGAGACGGGTCGGGTCCTGCGAGCGGTCCACGCCGAAGAACGAGTCACCGGTCGTCGGAGCCGTCACCGGCAGCCAGGCGCCGAGGCCCTTGAGCGCCAGCGACCAGTCACCCTGCACGACCAAACGGTCGGTGGCGACCCAACCGGCGGGGTTGGCAGCCGAACCACCGATGGAGGTGGCAACGGTGATGACGCCCGTCGTGCGGTTGACGGCAATGACGGCGCCCGTCGTGCCACGGTCAACGCCAGCGGTGTCGAACGCCCGCAGGGTCATGTTGACCTCGAAGTTGACGATGTCGGTCGCGTTGGTCAGCGTGATCACGCCGGGGGTCAGGCCGGTGATCGTGCCGATGGTGCCGATGGTGCCGGTGCCGTCGCGGAAGAGCTGCGTGGCAAGGCTGTTGGTCAGGGCGCGAATCGCGCCGTCGATGACCACGGTGGCGCCGTTGATGAACGCCATCTTGTCGGTCTTCGACGCCAGCATCGTCTGGTTGTCGATCTGCGCAATCGAGTAGTTCGACGCGCGGGTCAGTGCGAACGACTCAACCGTCGCGGCGGTCTGGTTGCCCTGCGCGTTGCTGAAGGTCGCGCTGCGGCCCTGCGAGGTGTTGATGATGAGCGGAATCGGCATATACTTCCCGCCGAACTCCTCCATCTTCGGAACCATCGCGAGGAACGGGTTGTTCTTGTAGACCAGGTTCGCGATCTTCTGGTCGTCGTAGAGCTCCTTGAGCGCCGCGTTCGCAGCGCCAAGGTCGAACGAGAACGACGGGCCGTTCTGCTGGTTCAGGTTCGGAGTCGGAACCTGCCCGGCTCCAGGGTAAGTCGTAGCCATCAATGCACCTATCGCGTGCTATGCACGCAAGACTGAAGCAGGCGAAATGCCCGCAAATCAGCGAGTTTGAAAGACGAAGTTGGGTTGGGGCGCCTTACGTCGCTTCAGTACCTAGTGGTTACCGTCCCTCAAGCCTTGCGAGCGCGGCCTTGACCCGGTCCTCATCAGTACGAGGTCGCTGCGGGCTTCCGGCCACACCAGTCGTCAGGCTGTTCGTCAGGGTCGGTCCCATCTTGGGAGCCGAAGCCTGCGTCTGTGCCTGGGCTGAGTCCACTCTCTGCTGCGTCGCTGCGAACTTCTTGGTCGCCTGAGCCTTGCGAGCGAGGTCTTCGTAGTGCTCTTCAACCAGCTTTGCTGCCTCGGGAATCGTCAGCAGCTTTCCAGCCATCTTGAAGTGCTCTTCGATGACATCGGATACAAGGCTTGCACCATTGTAGAGTGATGTCAACTCATAAGTTTCGGAGTGCTGCGAAATGTAGTCGGAGACCTCTTCGCGGAACTGCTCGACAATTGCCGCCTGCTCCTGCGCGGCCATCTCGCGCTGCTGGCGGGTAAGCCGCTCCTGCTCTTCGCGAGCCTGACGCTTGAAGGCTTCCAACTCTTCACGAACGGACTGAACTTGAGCATCCGGCGTCGGCGTGTTGTCGTTGAGGACGTACTGCGCCACGTCGTCGTAGGTCAGGCCGAGCTGCTTGAGCGCCTCAAGCGGATTCAGCCGTGCGGTTCGCTTGGCAGCCTCAAAGGCGCGAAGCTCCTCGGCCTGCTGGGCAAGAACGGCCTGCTGCTGCCGAACCGCCTGCGCCTTGCGGAAGACCTCCTGCTCCTTGCGAGCGAGCACCGCGAACCGGTCGGACGCACGCTCCTTCGGGGGCTCAGGGGCCGCAGGAGGAGCCGCTTCCGGCGCTGCCGGCGGGGCTCCAAGGACATCCGCAGCGGTCGGCTGCGTTGCGGGCGCGTCTGCCCCTACCGTCATGTTCGTCATCGTGCCTTCGACTGCCATGCCTCACTCCTGGTTACTGTACCGGGACATTCGGTACAAGGTCGCTGGGTCCAATCGGAATCGGGGGCGACAGCGGCGAGCCGGTAGCGCCGGGAACCATTGGTCCCATCGGCGGCATCGGAGGCGCCATCTGCCGCGCAATCTCGTCCTCAATTTCCTTGATCTGCTGGAGGTACGTTCGAAGCATATCCAGACGGTCCTCGCGGAGGTTGTTCAGTTTGCCCTGCGCGTAATACTCAAGGCAAAGCTGCCGCGCCGTCTGGAGGTCGTCCAACGGGTCAGGCGAGGTGTAGTCGCCATCATCGACAATCTTGTCGAAGACGCTGGTGAGGTAATCCTCCTCGGCGTTCGCAAGTGACTCGACCTGCTCGAGGTCGGGGAAGTCCAGCAGACGACGAGCCTGACGCGGCGAGAGGAATCCGGCCTGCGCGTACTCCTGAATCGTCTGGAGGCGACCGGCGGGGTCGCTGGGCAGCGACGACACCGGGAAGCATTGCATGACATACTCGTCGTCGGTGAGCTTGATGTCCTTCCAGTTGAGCGTCTGAATCGACTTCTTACCGGGGACGCGGACCTCGTAGCCACCCTCCTCGGCGGCGATCATCTTGATCACCTCGATGGACAGGCGGGCGATGTCCATGAACATCGTTTCATAGCTCTTCGCAGGCGTATGCAGACGGTCGGTCTGGATGTCGTTGTACTCGCGGATGGCGCGACCGCTGTTGAGTCCCTCGGGCTTGAGCGATGCCGCCGAGAGCTGCGACACGCCAGCCTGCTCATAGCCTTTGTTGATGAGGTTCTGGAGGTGACTGAAAATCTCGGGCGCAACGGTCGGCGGCACAACGTACTGCGGCATGGTGCCGGTGTAGTTGATGATGCTGCCAACGTCGTTGTTGATGTGCTCCTTCACGACCTTGGAGCCGTTCTCGATGAACACCTTGAACGTGCCCGAGAGATGGAACGACCGCTGAATCACCCAGAGCAGCTTGTTGATTTCAAGCTGGATGTTCTGAAGCTGCTCTGCGAGACCCTGTCCCCAGTAACCGTAGAGACGCGGGCACCACTGCACTCTGGCAAACGGGAACCACTGGTGCGGCCACGGCTCAATCTCTCCAAGCACCGCGCCGTCGATGGTGATGACGTGTTTGCCGTCGTCTGCGCCGGGACCGCTGGCAAGGTGCCAAGACTCGCGCACGGTCAGCATATCCGCGATGATGCTGCGACCCGCCTCTTCGGTACGGCTCGGCTTCGCCCCTGCAATCTTGGCGTAGTCATCAGGGAACATATCGAACAGCACCTGACGGTCCACCTGCTTCACGCGGTGCATCTGACGCGGAGAACCGTAGAGCGACTCCACGTCGTCCACGAAAATCTCCGACGACATCACGCGCTCATGGCAAACGCGGTCACCCTTGGCGAAGACGTGGATGAACCCATCGCCCCAGACAGCGGCGTCGCGGAACACCGTCGTGCCAATCTCATGCGTGCCGTTCTCGTAGAACACGCCATCAAGGAACGTGTTGAGCTTCTTCGCCTCTCGCTGCTTTTCG
>Ga0208783_10000389_pt1 | contig 27137 bp, 22 predicted proteins | sample DEB19_08_DNA_2_FD_184529 | JGI IMG/M metagenome (GOLD analysis project Ga0208783, IMG submission 184529) | Aqueous microbial communities from the Delaware River and Bay under freshwater to marine salinity gradient to study organic matter... | ecosystem: Environmental > Aquatic > Marine >...
CCAGGCCACGTTCATTGGAGCCATGTTTGTAGCCATGTCCCAGACCACGAAGTTGGACAGCTTCAGCGGATACCTCTCGGCATCCGACAGCGTGGTGTCCAGCAGCATCTGCAGGGCAAACATGGACGGGCCCATGATGGCTTCTCGCTCTACCAGCAGCTCATCCGGATAGTAGGCGGGATAGGTCGGATCCCCCGGCCTGACCTCACCATTGTCCAGATCATCCGTAAGCATAGGAGCCAGACGCATCATCTGGCGCTCGTCGCTGGGATTAGGATACCTAGCCGGCCACCTACGGCACTCGTAGTGCTCCGCCAGTCGATTATAGACTGAATCCTCGGTCTGTGGGGTGCCGAGATAGATGATGTCTCCACCCGGATTCAGGATGTTCTCGAATTCCCGAAGGCGGTGCATCAGGGAGTCTCGAGCTTCCACGGTCCTGGAGTTGTCCACGATCTCCACGTCGTCGTTGATAATGACGTCTACGTGGGTACCGGTGATCATGCTCTTGATGCCGTAGGCTGCTACGGACGGGTTCTTGCTGGGTGTGGTGCGGCAGCCGACGTCAAACCGGTCTGCTCCGTCACGGTCCCATTCTCCGGGCCTGAGATGCGCCAGTTCGTCCATGCTGTCTAGCAAACGCCTGACCAGCAGAATGAATTCCCGGGCTCGGGTCTGTACGGCAGATACGCACAGGATGGTGGTATCTGGATTACGGTACAGCCGCCACGCGGTATAGGTGGCTGTAAGGTAAGACTTGCCAGCGCCGCGCATGGCCTGGATCATCCTACGCTTAGGACCAGACTGCAGGAACTCGCAGATGTCATACTGGACACGGGCTGGCTCAGGGAGACCAAGTACCTGCCAGGCTCTAAAGGCAAAGTTCCTGAAGTCTTCCTTCAGCATAAATGTATAGTCATTATCGGACATGCTTACCCCTGGGAATTTCGCATTACAGACCTTGGAGAGTCTACCCCTCCGGAGATACCCCCAAAGCCTAGGAATGTCTGTAATGGGCTTCTAGGGGCCTTAAAAGCAATCCGGGGGTGTTTCCACCCCCAGATTGTCAGCCAATCTTCTTGAACGGCAGGATCTGGCGCATCTGCTCCAGCTTGCCGTTAGGGACATCCATGGCCTGGATGCCGTTATCCTTAAGGAACCTCAGACCAGCCTGAGCCCATCCTGGACTCACACGATCCGGATCCTTCATGGCATCAATGATGGCATCAGCCGTCAGGTGCCAGATTTCATTAGACTTGTCATCCTTGCTCGGATTCACGATCCACTTCCTTTCGCGCAAGATTTAGCGTCAGGGAATGCAGCGAGTTCCTGATATCATGCACGTGCTTTTCCAGCCGCGCAATTCGGTCCTCGTACATCGTGTTCTTCAGCTCCAGTTGAACTTCTATCTTCTTGATGTCTGCCTTGATGCTCATCAACATGGTGACAAGCCAGGCAACACCGGCGATCGACGGAATGCCAACCATGGCGACAATCTTGAACAAATCCTCAAGAGTAGCGCTCATGACTGAGTGTCCTCCCACATAGTAATCCTAATATAGCCTGGGTTTGGCCAATTTTGATTATTTATGGATCCAATGGAGACACCACTGGAGTTAAAGTCTGCCCCCTGATCAATATTGTTTAAGGTCAATACCGTTCCAGAAGTTCCTCTAGTAACGGTCATGTGGCATTGACCGGCACCAGAAACGCCACGAATAATGCGGTTTGTGACGTCTGAGGTTTTGGAGGTATAATTGCGCATGCTGCCGGTAAGCGTAGAAAACACGTTTACAGCATTCGTATTGCTATCCGTTGTCTCGACCATGATGTTGCCGATGATAAATGGAGTGGCTGTAGTCGTCTTAGCTCCAGTTCCACCGGTAGTGGCAATCCACTGGGTCTGCACTGCTGCGCCAGTAGGACTATTCCAAGTGCCATCTCCACGTAGAAACGTGGTTGACGATGGGGTGCCCGTTGCTTTAATCTGTGATGCAGTTACTTGTTCAATAGCCATTACGAAGATCCCTTTGCAAATGCACCATAAACGGGTTGAATAGCCTTGAACTTAAATCCGGCAATACTACCCGAATTTGAAATAGATACAGTCAATGTAGAGTTGTCAGCTCCACTTCGCTTCCAAAACATAGTCACAATTGCATTGTTGGCTCCAACTGCAGATTGATGGAAAGACCTATGCGGTTTTCCTGTTCCAGTAAATACAGTTGTATCTGCTAGGCCGGAACATGTAAATGAAAGTTGAATATATTGATTTGGGTCTGTATCTGTAGTTGCATTATAGACAGGAACCGTTAGAACAGCCGATCCGACATTTGCAATTCCAGTGTTAAATATAGCCGCAATATCGTTGTTTACACCAGATGACGTTGCGGAGATAGTAGAAGTAGTAGCGGATTGAACAGTGTCCACATACGACTTATTTGCAGCATCTGTGGAAACCGTCGGAGTAGCCAGCGACGTGATCTTGTTGGATCCCATGCTGATGGCTGCCGTAGCAGACGCCATCTGATCAAGACGGTTTGTTCGAACCTGGGTATCAAAATTGGAGATCTTGTCTGCAGTCAGGGTATTCCAGGCCGTTGCTCCGGAAGCTGTGATCAGAACCTGACCATTAGTAGCACTGGGGTTGATCTTATCTACGGTTACGGCGTTTGCCTGAATGCTGCTGTTGAATACCGAATTTGCGGTAAGAATAGCAGCGACGGCTCCTTCGTTGTATGCCAGAAGAATCTGATCGTCGGTAAGCGGAGCACTGGTAAATGAGATTAGTCCCGATCCAACGGTGTAGTGGGTATTGGGACGCTGGCGAAGACCGTTGACATAAACCTCGATATCGGATGCGTCAGTAATTGAACTAACTGCAGCCGGAAGCGAGAAATCAGTAGTCGAGGAATCTCCTGTATAGACAAGAGTTCCAATACCAGACAGAACAGCTGGAAGGGCTCCAGAGGTAGCCGCCTGAAGTTGGTTTAGGTTTACGGCATCTGTTCCACTGACAGCCGTAGCCAGATTACCAATTCGACGCCCCTGGGCATTCCACTGCCCATCTACCCCCTTGACCATTGCATCGTTGGTAAGATCAGTGGCTTCCTGAATAAGGTAGAAAAGCTGATTGCTGTCAAGATCCAGCAACTCAGAAGTAACATTGGTGGAATCAATGTAATCTACATACCGTGCATCTGCCTTTGTCTCGCGGACAATTCGCAAGGTATCTGTGTTAAAGATAGAAGCTACGGTGTCAACCTCTTCATTGATGAGATCAAGAGTATAGTCCGTAGTGATTGTCAGCAGCGTTCCGTTCTTGTATACCTTAAGCTGCGTGGCAATAGATTCGGTGTCGGCGTCCAGCAGCTCCACCGACCCGTATGAAAACGGGCCGGTGGTGCCGCCGACGGTTCCGACATATTCAACATATGAATATGCCATTGTCATTGCTCCATGTCAGTACCGAGCATAAGTCTCGAATACCACGTATTGAATAGGGGGGTGTGACTGCTGAAGAACGAGTAGTCCCGCTCTCCTGTCTTTTCATCGCTGAACAAGACACGGTTGAACTGATTGAACGACTGGATCATCGGACCAAAGATGTTGTTTCCTCGCATGGACATTCCGTAATCGCTGGAGAACGAATTCACCACCGACAGAGCTGACGAATGATGCGCACCCAGCCACGGGGACTTGATCGCATTGCCCATCACGAACTTGACAGGATCATCGTTCCAATCCTGTTCCATCTTGTCTAGATCCGATTTACCCGTGGCGATTCCTCGCACGGATTGATAGATATTCTCACCAAGCATTACGGCTGCAAACGTGGCAAGCATTGTTGCCATTCGGCCATTGGCCGCTGTCCTGAATGCCACGTTGGTTGCAAACGACCTGCTGTAGCTGGTGAGGTTATAGAACATCTTGTCAATGGCCGACCGTGATTCAACGGACGACGCCAGACTTGAAGTAGGAACGTGGAAATTATGAGCCGCAGTCAGGTAGTCCATCATGGCGCCCATGGTTCGGTCGTCAACACGACCACGCAGAGCACCAAGATTAAAGACCTGTTCCTGTCCCGCCAACCCATTTCGAAGGTTCCTGATCACATCTGGAACAAGGAGACCTGAATGGTTCATCTGCAGTGCAACATCATGAGGAAGTCCGGAGTCAGCAGCGGCTTGCTTGAATGCACGCCTTGCCGAATCTGTATTCTCAGCGACATTGCCAATGCGTTCCAGTGCAGTAGCCATTCTCTCCATTGCATCAAGACTACGGCTGACAAACCGCTTGGCCTGTCGATCCGCAATTACTCGAGCAATTCCTGAGAAATATTGCATACCTCCAGCACGCATTCCTGTTTCTCCGAACGCCTCGGCAGCTGCAACAATGGATCCTGAGAGTCTACCCATTGGAGTTCCTCCATTGGTCAGTACCTCAGCTCCGGTAGCCACATGCCAGAATCGTTCCCACGGAGCAATGAATCGTTCAGTGACTGATGTTCCGACAGACGATCCAAACGCAGAGTGAGCATAGGTGGAATACTGATCCGTTGCGTGAGCAATGTCTTCAATTGCTCCAAGATCGTTAGACGTACGAATAGCGTGTAGTGCGTCCATGAATCCATGCATGAAAGATCCGCCGTACATCTTTGCTCCCCAGATTGCCCTGGGAACCTCAGTAGTAAGACCTGCCATGCCCCAGAACGATCCGGCACTGCCACGAACAATTCCAGTAGATACCCGCAGTGCGGGATCCAGGAATTCATTGTGATTGTACTGTGCACGTCCTACGTGGTAGTTCCACTTTCGTTCAAGACGATCAACACCACGGTTGAACTCCGCCCTGACGGATGAATCGGTAATTGTAAGCGAATGCTGTCGCATTGCCGCAATGACGTCATCAAACGTAGAAGGAGAACCAACTGCTTCAGAAAGCTGCGCATCAAATAGAATCTGCGGAGCTCTGACTTCCATGTAGATCTTGTGCTCTTGGACAGGAGATCCGATATACCAACGCCTTACGGCTGGATTATTGGCCACCTCATCTTCAAGCGAACGAGCAGACTTAGACCTGGGAGTGTTGGATGCACGACGGTATCCAACGCCATTTTCGGTAATTCCATTCGTCAATCTACTAATAGTTTCGACTGCCATTTCATTTGAATAAGTGGTCAGTCGTGCAGCATATGTGGCCTGATCCTCAGGAGACAATGCAGACCACGACGTTCCACGTGCAATGCCGAATTCATCGGCAAGTTCATTTGGAATGGCGTTTCCGGAAGTACGGATACGTTCAGCATATGCGTTTGCAAAGTCAGCCTGCGCTTCCTGCTGACGAGCAAGAATCACATTGCTGTTTGCCTCTCGAGGACGATAGTTCTCACGGCTGACTCCTGGGTGCGAAATTTCCAGACGCGCACCAACCTCGTCGTAGTGACGACGGAGGATGTTGTGCATCTCCAACTCACCTGGAGTAAGGCCAGTGGTAACTCCTGTGTCAAGAGCATTTTGAATGTTGGCATCAGACATCGTGTTAAGATGTCCATTACGAATAGCCCGTTGTTCTGCAACAGCAAGTTCGTTGACCGCAATGCGGCCACGATCCCTGAAGTTCTGCAGAGTACGCAAGGATCCGTTGTTGAATCCGAGACTCTTCACAAGAGCCTCGGGACGATCCAACATGTTGAATGCAGCTACCATCATGTCCAGAACTCGACTGGAATTATGAATGTAGCCGAATCCGGTTCCGGCGGCCTGAGCCCGGAACAAGGCGCGTCCTAGACCACGAAGGGCCGGAATGCGACCCATGGACATCAACACTCCGTTTGTAATTACAAGGCGTTCCCCAGAAGATTCCTTTGGAAGAAGCTTCTCGAGAATAGTAGATGCCTTATCGGGAGCATCTGCCTCTACCTTGCCACCGACCTTGGTTGTTTCCTTGGTCGGCTTGGAAACAGACAGACCATCAGCAGCATCTGAAACAGCGGCGTTTTCATACCTGACACCCTGTGGTGCTGCGGCTGCAGCGCGAGCTGCGGCCACATCGGCATCCGATTCCAGTACGGCTTCCAGCTGCTGCTGATCGCTCATTGCCCTACGGGCCTTGATATCAGCTTCAGTTACAGCAGCGGATGGCTTCTTAGAAGGCATGGTTGGCTTTGTCGGCAGTGCCGCCGCTGCCGTATCTACTCCTTCTCGAACAGCAACATCCTGAGCAGCGGCCTCAGCCACTGAATACTTAACATTGCGTCCATCCATAGTGACAGTCATAAGGGTTTCCTTAGGACGTCCTTCTAGGGCTGCACGTTGATTCTTTATGAAGAAATCCTCGAGAGCAGACCACCTAGGAAGGCGGTTTGCATCTCCATACTTCGCATAAAGCCTACGGTTAAGTTCCTCAGCAAACTCGGTCTCGCCTGACTCTACAGCCACCGCAATCTGTGAACGAAGCCTGGACAACTCCACGACATCGTTAACATTCGGTGCGCTACTGTTCAGGTTGTGAGCCCTGACAATCATAGCCGGACGTCCCTCAATTGCATTGATGGAGTCCTTTAGCTTCTTGGCCTGTCCTTCAAGATAGGCCAACTCATCCTGGGCTTTCTTCAACTCAGGATCAGCGGATGTAGATCCGCTTTTCTTGAGCGTATTGACGCTATTACGCGCCGGGCCCAGTTCAGCTTCAATCAACTCTGCTTCCTTCTTTGCCGCCGCATATTCAGTAGTACCAGCGACATTGGCCGCTGCCTTTCGAACCTTGGTTCTAAGGTTGCGTCCCTTCTTGGTATATCGGAAGTTAACATCCTTGGCTTCTTCTAGAGCCAACTTTTCCGCTTCCTTTGTATGGGCTGCAATATTCTCGGATACGCGAGATGCCCTGATGCTTTCTGGAGTGATTGCACTGCTGGGAGTAATATCCCTGTTCAGTGATTCAAGCTGTCCGTCAAGCTTGGCTTGAAGACGCTTGTTCATGTTCTCCATTCGCTTGATCAGACGCTCTCGCTTTCCAATCAACTTATCTAGCTTTCCAGCGTCGGCTCCGCCACGCTCTCGCATGGCCTTTGCCGTATCCAGGCCAGATTTAAGACGATCAATCGTATCCTTGTTGGACACGATCTTTTGATCCAGCGGAAGATCCGCAGCACCAGTCTTGATCTTTGCAATGTCTGGAGCAATACGCTGCAGCTCCTCGCTCAGGATGCGTTCCTGCTCCGCAACCGTAAATGGCTGCATTACCGGACGTTCCTTGATGACGGGACGCATCGGATTGGTGCCAGAAGCCAAGGCGTTGTCTGCCGCCCCTTCTCCGAGGAACCTATCGACAAACTCAACCTTCCAACGGTTTCCGGCCAGCGTTTGACTAGCCGCCCTTCGGCGTACTGCATTGTATCCAGCCGTAGACAACTCGACCTTCCAAAGAGGAAACGAACCAGATTCTGTCATGGTTCGATCAAGACCGTCAACTCCAGTCTTAGCGGCCAAGGATCTTTTTTCACGCCTAACTGAATCAAGAGTAGAGGAAAGTGTTTCCTCTGTATTCTTGAATGAATTAACGGCTCTCTGGAGATCATCAAAGGCAGCAGATACATCTGTATTTGCAACCTCGTTAGATTCGTCCATGGCTTTGTTAATACGCATCAATACTGTTGCATTATCGGCATCTGGATCCAAAGCAGAGCTAAGGCTGCGACGAGCCTTGCTTGAATCCCCTACGGATGATGACAATGCTGTCTTGAACCGCTCCAGAGAAATGATCATTTCCTTGAAGTGATCCAGATTCTCAAATGCTTCGTCGTTAAGACGAGTAAGTGAATCGTTTAGAAAGTTAATTGCTGCGTCAACTTCACCAAGAAGACGACCATGGCGATCTGTTACTTCCTGGTGCATTTCATTTAGAATATCAACAGCACCTCTAAACCGGCCCTGTGTGATATTGTCTTCAATTTTATTCAGGGCTTGACGTGTTTCGTCCATTGCTACAGAACGTCCTTGACGGGAAATCCTATCAAGAGCCCTATTAATGGCCACGTCTTCCAGCACTCCAACTCGCTTATTAGCATTGATGGCGTTGACAACACGAACAACACGGTCCGCGTCACCACGCGCCATCCATTCAGCTACAAGTCGAATGTCTCCGCTGGCTTCTTCCAAATAATCTACTACAAACCGATACTTAGAGAAATCCTCACCCATGTGGGTGCGAAGCATATCAACAGCCTTCTTCCTGAAGAATGCCGTCTCATCGCCCCCACCTAGGACATATTCCTCTACCTCGCCCTGCCAATCTTCAGCCAGTTGGCGATTCTTTTCAGATGCCGCTAGCCGATCGTTGATATGTTGATTCAATTCAGATGCGTTTGGACGATTTTTTTCAATCCAGTCGGAAAGCTCATCCATGTCCTGGGTTCCTCCCCAGAACAGCTTGTCTCGAGTATCGTCATCCATCAGGTTTCGGCGCAGTTCACTGTCCGGACCAACAATGGTATCAAGAGATCGCTCAAGTCGACTCTTTGATGTGCGGAAACGACTGGCCGCAACATGGTCAATTGCGGTACCAAGGGTGCCCTCGGAAGACCTTGCTGCCATGTTTTCAATTGATGAAATACCGGTAGATGGCGCCTTGGATCCCTTGAATAGCAAGCCAAGAGCATCAGAACCCATAGAGAAACCAAGACCAAATGCAGCGCCCATCGCTACGTTATCGGTCCACGACTCATCAGCCTCAAAGGTCTTTCCATAGACCCTATAGCCATCGTCGTTAAGTTGCTTGAACTCGGAGTAAGCCGATGAAGCTCCATCAATACCATCCCAAAGATAGGTAGCGGCTCTCCAGGTTCGATTGTAGTTGCCAGCAATGCTGGCAATAACACCGGCCTGGTTGGTTGCCGCTCCAGTAGCAGCCGCTCCCACACCAGCTGCGGCAAGACCTGCCGTGGCTGCAATAGAGATGGTGGTCATTGGATCTGAAGCAACATAGTTGACGGTGGCGGAGAATGTCTTGTGCATTCCACGAGTCAACATATTTGCTTCGCGATCGTATTTGTCAAGCGACATGGATGCCGTCGTGATAACCTCCACCTCGCTGATGCGCTGAATGAAATGCGCCTGAGAGACGGAGTTTTCAAGAATATCGTCAACCAGTTCCTGACCTCCCTTATATAGCACAGCCGCCTTTGCGGCATCTGGAACGCTATTCCATAGGTTCCTGGCATTATCGGGAGTAAAGTTGGGATCTACGTTTGATGCAACGTCAGGATCCCAACCCATCACATTGTCGAGGATAAAGCGCTGAGGAGTTCGCATTGCGCCGAACAGCCATCGTCCTGCTCCGCCCTCGGTTGCTCCATAAATGGAGCGATCAACCTGAGTCTGAATAAACTCTGGAAGATATGAAGCTCCCACGCTTCCGGTAAGAAACGAGGGAGCATTGCTGATACCATAATCCTTCTGGTACTTGAACTCTCGGTTAAAATTAAAGGTGCTCATGGTTATCAGTTCTCATTTATTATCGTACAGGAGGACCCCATCTACCAAGTCCGGGTTTCTTGTAGTTTGGCAACCACTCTAGATAGTCATTCTGCGTTACAAACACGTTTGATTCAGTTGGAATACGAATCCAACGACCAGCTACATATGCCTTAACTGCACACCGACCCTTGATCATATCCTGATCAAGTGGATTGATATCAATCTTGGTGATTTCAGAGGCATTGTATGTCCTCTTTACATCGGTAGTTGGTGCTGAGGACAGGTATTCAGCGATAGCGGTTTTCTTAGATTCAAGATATTGCCTGAATTTTCCAGAAGAAACCTCAGACGGATCAGGAAGTGGAACAGCTCCAGATTGACCTGGAACATTATGAATCAACCTGAAGGACGGTGAACCGTCTTCACGCGGAAGATAGAACACCCTGTATCCGTTGTATCGCATGATACTGACAAAGAAAGCAGACTTATCGACATTCTCCGGAGCAGCAGCGGCCACTACGGCCACGTCAATCATCATGGCCCTATCGTATGGAGCCATGTACTTTTCTACGACATCACTGGCCGATACTCCAGTAATATCAAAATACCCGGTGTCAATTCCAGCACCACTTGATAGTTGCTCAATAGCATCGCCCATAATATTCCTACGGGTTGTAGCCTCTGGTGAGCTATCTGATGGCTTTTCATATGCTTCTAGATTAGCAATGAAATCGCTGGTCATTCCAACAGCCGTCTCTCCGTGAATTTCCATGTCCTTATCTAGATAACGTAGATATGAACCAACAGCCCAAGACTTGAAATACTTAGGATTTGTGGCAACGGAAATGCGGACAGTAGGATCATTGCTTTGTGACATGATATTCCAATACGCCTTTACGGCGTTGAAATTCTCAGCACTTGCATATCCGTCAATCACAATATCTGTGAGTTCCTTTGGCGTTCCGGTGTTAGAATAACCCTGAAGACCATCGGCAAACAGAGATTCAAGTTGCTCCACGTTCATTTTCTTATAGGAGCCATCCTTGATTGCTGCTGCTGCATCTGAGTGCTTAAAGCCCTGCTCTACCGTCATAAGACGGCGGCTGGCGGCGTCTTCACGCTTGAACCTAATATCACTGGCCTCAATGTTGTTCTTAGTCTTCTCGTAGTCCCTGTCATATTGGGCTACAAGACGACTGACCATTGGACCGAACACTTCCTGAATAGAAGGATCAGTTCGGAAGTTCTCTAGGGTTGTTCCAACCTTAGAAAGAACAAAATTGACAAAAGACTCTTGGTTTGGATACAGCTTGGCCCAACCAACTGCTTCGTCGTCTACATTGAACACAGGCCCAAGCCTAGACGATTCCTCTAGAATAGTCTGACGATTAAGAACAAATTCTTGTTCAATACGTGTAGTTGCAGCTCGAATTTCGCGGTTGGCTACAATCGTAACATCACGATCCTGGGTTGTATCAATTGCTCGCTTTGCTTCGTTAATTCTGGCAATATCATCTGAACCGTGTCTATCAATGGCATTTCTGATGACTTCCTGAATTGCCTTTGACTTTAACGTTGAACTGGCTAGTTCTGGATCGGTTGTGGCTTTTGCAAAAGCACTGTCAAAACCATTTACATAAGCATCATGGGCCAGGCTGTTAACCAAAATTTCATTAGATTTGAATTGATTTTGCCTGGTTCTAATCTCAGCGGCTCTGGCAATCAACGGCTGGATTTTATCCAGAATTGCCGACGATACGGCACTTTGTTCTTCATCAGATCCGGAAATAAGAACCGATGCCATGTTTGGGTTCTTTTCCAACATGGAATCTCGGACATAATCAAACACAGCTGCCGTAAGGCTTTCATCAGAAACCGATTTAATTCCAGCCATAAACGCTGGAATATCAGCAAACAAGCCGTTTACAATTGGAGTAACGGCTTTATCGGTCATATCCTTTGCAAGTATAGCTGCTGCTCGTTCTTCTGTCTTAAGGTTTGTATCGGCCTTTTCACGAAGTGACGAGACGCGAGCAAACGCTTCATTTCGAAGTTTATTCAGCTCAGAGATCTTATCGGGATCTTTTTCAGACTTAAGTCGATCAGATAGAGTCTTTACAATACCGTCAAGACCATCAATATCGTTTGCAATATAAGCGCTGCCAATGGAGTCCGACATTGTAGCAACCATTGCCTTAGTTGCGTCAAGAATCTCCCTGTCAGCTGCTATACGCAATTGATTGGATACAGATGAAGCGGCAACAGCGACCTGAGCCTGAGACTCAATCATCTGCGTCGAGGCTCCAGGAATATCCTTTGTTGCCTCTTCTCGAATGGCCTTTACGGCTTCCTCAGACGTAGCCTGCTGCAGCTTAAGACGACGGGTAGCTTCCCAGGACGCGGCGGCTTCTGCTTCTGTACGCTTCGTCTCAATCCTGGTTTGCTCTTGACGGGCTTCCAAAGCCCTCTGATAGCTGATCTTTCCTTCGATTTCCTGACTTGCCATGGAAGTAGCACGACCGGCAATGTCGACAGTGAGGCCAAGAATCTTTTGAAGTGCTTCAAAAGGATTTTCAGTAGGAGCAACAGCGATCTGCGCTACAAACCGTGGAGTAGAGACATTCAGATCAGATTGACTGAATCCGAGAGGATTCTGATAACCAGGACCTGCCGTTGACTTGTATTCCCTAGGCATCTGTACTCCTTAGACTTGAATGCCCTGAGCACGGGCGACGGCACGGTTGATGTCGAGACCCTGCTGACCTTGCATCAACGACATGCCCATTGAAAGACCCTGCAATCCTCCCTGGATTCCAGAAAGAAGCATAGAACTCTGAGGAGCAACCTGCCACTGAGGCATTGCGCTGATAGACAAATTCTGCATATTGAGACGCTCTTCAAGAGATATACGAGCGGACTCACGGGCTGCTTGGATTCCAAGACTGGATGCAAGCGCCTGTGTGCTCCTACTGTTTGATACACCACGCTCTGCAGCTGACGCCTCAAGAGCACCGCGATAGGCATCATAGCGACCCTGCAGTTGACGTCGCTTTTCCAAGGCAGCAATAGCTCCCTGTTCGCGGCCGACCGCAAGCGTCTTTTCATAGGCCAACTTTTGTTGGCGATTTTGATATTCGGCTGCTTCCTTGGCCTGTTTATTGGAATATGCCGCGCTACCAACAGAAGCAGCGGTAGTTGCAGCAGTAAGAAGAATAATTTCTGGTGCAATAGCCATTATGTACTCGCTGCGCTTCTCTTGCCTGGGACAAAATCTACTACAAACTCAAGACCAGTCACATTGACAGGAGCGGGACTATCAGACTTGATGAACAAGTCAACGTTTCCGCTGCTACCCATGATCTTGAAATTATGCATGTCTTTGTCAGACAACGTATTTTGATTGGTGATGAACCCAATGGCTCCTAGGCTCTTTCCGGTGTACTTGTATACACGATCTGAGGCAGGAGACGTCCGAGGATCAACGGTGAATGTAAAATAACCAGTGTTACGATGATAGACGGAGCATTGCTTTAGCTGCAGCGCTCCTACGGCTGGAATGTTCTGCTGATCCCTGATATATTGCTTGGACATCTTCACAAGCATGTTAAACGAAACGCCGATATATACAGGATGAGCATCAAGCTTTCCTGTGACCACAATATCCGTGTTGGTGCCATCCGTAGTGACGCTAAATGGAGCGTACCGTACACCTTCCTGATTACCCCACGCTGATCCAAGAAACACTGAATCAATGTCTGGAACCATGAAAGGAACGGTGAACGTAGTACGCTTGGTCGTTCCGTTGAACACCCCTCCGCTTGCCTCTACGAATAGATCAAACCTGGGAGTATAAGACGGCAACGCATCTGAATGTCGCAAAGGAATTCGTTCAAGCCGATATGTCTGGAAAGTACCAGTGTCGATTTGAGACAACACGTATAGATTGTCATCAATAACGTGCATTCCGACAATGGTCCTGGTAAGAATATCGGGATCATCCTGGAATGACCAACTTGTCCACGCTGATTGAATCTTGTTAGTACCCTGCCAGAACATGAAGTTCACGTAGAACTCAGTAGCAGTGCGCATCACAAGAATATCGTTGGATGGAGATGCCTTTAGTTCAAGAATACCACTGGGGATGAATCCATCTACATGAGCTGCCGTATCCGTTGCCGACGACTGAGCGGCCCCTTCATCCGTAATGTATTCATATACCTGAGAATTAGGACCCTTTGGAGCCGCCCAGTAGAGCTGAGATCCAATCACCGACGGTCTAATTACAGGGGAAGCGTATGTTGTAGACGGAATAACAGATACCGTAGTCGGAGTCAAGGCGTCTTGGGCCCGGATCTCATACTGCTGGCCATTCTGAGTGAATACAACGATGCTGCGCTGAAAGGAAGCCATCCACAGAATCTCAGTAACCTGAGACGATGACAACTTTACATCAATCGGATCTGAGTCGACAACGCCAGCATACGAATCCAGCCAGAAGTTGTAGAAGTCACCAACCGCTGATCCAACGACATTCTCACCTGAACTGAACCACAACCTATTTCGATGCACACAAACATCGGTAATAGTACCGCCGACAAACGACGGTCCTGGGTTGGTCAGGCTATCTCCGCTGAATCGCGGAACCCACGGAATGTGGCGGACTTCGAATGAATTAGAACTTGTCTGCACAATGATGATAGGAGCGGTTGTCTTGTCAATGGTGGAATCCACCATTGGAGTCTGAACGCGCTGGTACCATGGTTGAGTGGTAATAGAAATTGACTGGTACCATCCGGATGGATGTCCAAGTGCATCGTTCTGTGCATACCAATATTCACTGATAACGCTAGGAGGAAGATTAAATTCTTCCCACGATGCCTTGTTGTGGGCATTACCGGAAGTATCTACAGCGGTTCCACCAAACGTGTAACTAAGTGCAGTAGTTGGAGCAAGATCAACAGTAACAGACTTATTGACGACAATAGTAGTATCGTCAATAGTGACGGCTCGAATGTTGGAACTTGAAGTATGCAGATAGTCCTTGAGGGCATTCTGTTCCGCAACGGTACCAACATAAGTAATGGTACAGTTAGCTCCATTGAGATTTCTGATATGAAGAGGAGTACTAGGATGATCATGGAATTCCATGATGAACCTATCCGTACTACTTCGTTCAATCCAGTGGACAAAGATATCCGCTGCAAGATTAGGAAGATCTGCAACCAAGACTGAGCCACAACGCTTCTCCATGCCCCTGCTCAGGTGCAAGAATACATTGTCGGCTTCCTCTACCTGGGTCGGAAACCGCTGTCCATCTGGCTGTCGCGATACTCCACCAGTAAGATCCGGAATGACAATGCGCTGAAGCATTAGAAGGGTCCTTGGGTTCTACGCGCTCCAATAGTAGGCCACGCGCTCTTTGTATTGCTGGTAAACGCCGAGACGTCGCGAGAACGCATGTCTGCGGCTCGACTCTTGGCTCGAGACATGAATGCAATTTCTTGCAGCAGCTTGTCCTGGGCTGCCTCTCCAACGGTAGCCATCTGGTACATTCGAGCCGCCTGATCGACGATCTCAAACTGCTCTGCAGTCGGAAGAGATTCAAACTCAAGCGAGGTTGTGATTCGAACGTTGATGGCGGTTCCTACCGTGAAGACTTCCGTATTGTTGTCGACGTCAAACAGATAGGTAGGATTTCGTCCACGCTGGACAAGATTCCGGCTGTAATCGGTTCCAATAGTGTCGACGGACAACGTATTGTCTGGAATCCAGATTCTTCCGTTGATGTCAGGAAGAACCTCCTTGTCAACCGTGTTGCAGTTCAGTCCAGTGAGTTGGCACTGTAGAGCTACTTCGTCAAGAGTCTGAATTGCAAGGGTAACGTCGTTGGAGCCAGTAACGGAAAGAGTTGACACCGGGTACTCGCCCGATGCGCGAAGAATACGATTTACTGCGTCGAGTTTTGAAAGAGCACCCATGATTACCTCAAGTTAAAATCCCCATGCGTCTTTCAACGCATAGGGACGGGAGCGAAATTCCCCAAAGGGACATTAGAGAATACGAGTCAGGCGGACAGCATAAGTAGCGCTTCCGGCAAGGGTCGTAATGACAAGAGAACGATTAGACCGAGTGATTCCAAGCTGGTCGGCGGCTGGAGTTCCAACAACAACAGCATTAGCCGACGTAACAAGTGGAGTTGAAGTAGCAGAATTCATATAAATGAATCCAGAAGCTGCTTGATTTCCAGCAGTAGTAACGTTTCGGGCTGCAATAGCAAACACAGCTGGAAAACAATCAGTATCCAATTGAGCTGTAGTATACGAAGTACCAGCGGTAAGCGTAAAATCAACAGCGTTAGAGGAAACCGGACCACCACGAAGATCAGGCTGGGCCACCGTAATCGTAGAGGTAGGATTAACAGTTCCAGTAGAAGTCAAAGGCATGGTATTCCTTAGTTAATGCGAGTAACAGAATAAGTCACCGCTGCGGTAGCTGCTGCGGTAGATGCATTGGTAATGCTGATAACGCCACTAGAAATAGAAATCACCACATGATCTGCAGTAGACGAAGCTGAAGTGGAAAATCCAGTGGTTGCTCCATGAACAACAACGGTGCTAGCATCGACCGCGGTCATAAAACCCATGGTATCAAGCGTACGTGCTCCATTGGGAACTGCCACAAATGTAGCCGGATAGGATTCAATCTTAGGAAGACTGACAGCAGCCGCTGCAGTCACAGGAAGAGAAACCTGAAACGAGTCGTTAAGGCTTCCGCGAAAACCCGGAGCAAACGAAGAGGCGGTGGAAAACGGATTAAGCGTAGTAGAATTACTAGGCATTTTTACTCCTTAAAAGTTGGGGCCCCGAAGGGCCCCTTGTTCAGTCAATTACTAACTATCAGTCGGCAAGGACTTCGAACGCGCAGTACGGACGGAGAACACCGCCGCCCATCAGCATCTTCGAGACCATAAAATCCGACTGACGACGAACGTCACGGAACTTCTCGCTCTGAACGCCCATCATCTGGAGAACAGCGATAGCGGTCTTCTGGAAAATCACGCCACCCGACTTAGAAAAGTCACCCTGGTACTTGGTAGGACCAGTCGTGATGTTAGACGAGGGAACGTGATTCGAGCAGTACACGGGAACGCCAAGCACATCAATCGGGAGCTGGTAGCCCTGACTATCCTGAATGCGTGGGCCGGCAGCGCTTGTATCATTACGACCCCAAAGTGCTTGCTTGTCAAGGTTAGTAGCAGTACCGCTATTACTAAACGGGAGACCCAGCCTACGAAGAGCGTAGTACAGAGGAACGTTAATAATAGCAACACGATCATTCACAGGAACGTCGTTCTGATCCATAACCTGACAGACATCACCGACATATTCAATAAACGCCGCTGCGTTTGCTTCCGTACCCCAGGTCGAAGGAGTACCACCGGTGACAGTAAAATCAGTATAGCCAGTAAGAGAACCAGCCGAGCTTTCAATACCGACGAGAACGTTACCACCAGCGGGGAACGAGTTTCGCGCCGTAGCTCCACCGTCAGCAGTGGTACGAGCAGCGTTGATCAGAAGGGCGCAGATCTTGCGATCCATCTGACGGGCAAGTTCGCGACCAGTTTCGCTTGCGAGCTCGTTGCGGACATCAAAGTGCGACATGGCGGTGTCGATGTCATCGACCTCGAAGTGAGCGACCAGCGGACGGTCATCCAGGCTGATTGAAAACTCCTTGGTCTCGACATCAAGGCCAAGCAGCTCGGTACCGGCTTCGTGGTATTCCGATCCAATCTTCCACGTAGCGGGGAACTTCATCGTCGTGCCGCTGGTGAGAGTCTTGTAGTTGACCTTATCAAGGAACTGATTGTACTCCTGGAAGGCAGTGAGAACCTCGCCGCCATAGACGGGGAGCCACATATCCGAGGGAGTGGGGGTAGCATTGGCAAAGTTAGAGCCAAAACGAATGAGATTGGTATTAGCCATCTATCTATCTTTCTTACATTAGAACATTGTTAAACCGCCTCTGCGTTGATTGTCGTCTCGAGGATTGTCCCGCACCATGCGGGGTCCGGACGGTCTCTGCTTTGGAAAAGCCAAGGGGGATTCGATACCCCCATACCCGATCAACGGGATCTTGATTAGATCATTGGCCAGCACGGCGAACCGTGCGTTAAGTCTTATTGATGGTGGACCCGACTTCAAGGCCCTTGTTGTACGAATCCTGCTTTTCCTTTGCAACTCGAGCGTCTTCGCCTGGGCGCTTGAGAAGAATTCCACCGACAAGGGAAATAGCAGACATCAAGATTGCACCGCCTGGAATCCCAGCCGTTTCCTGACCAATGATGCCAATGCTCATGTCGGTTAGATTTCGGATGGTTGCATATCGTTCATTGGCGTCTTCAATAGCCGACTCGAACTTCTTGGTGTTGGAGTTGACATATGCAAGCCAATCCTCCCACACGATGTCCGCATTGTCAAGAGTAACCTTGTCACTCGGGGCGATGCCCACGGCAGTCTTGACTGGAGCTGGAACATTGACCTGCACAAACGATGCAAGGTTGCATCCCTGCAGAATCATGAGAACAGCAAATGCAACTACAATGATGCCGACAATAAACGCGGCATGAGGCACATCCTTGATGTACTTCTTGATTTCGTTAATCATTCTTGGTGTATCCAGTGATGCGAACGCGTTCCTGAACATAGTTCTGGTATTCGCTATCGTACTTGTAGCGAGGATCTCGCATGGCAGCAACCATTTCCTTACTGCTGGCAAACGGCTTAATTCCGGCTGGAACCCCAGAAGATCCGACGATGCGGTTCTTTGGCTCTGGGTTCTGCATGTTGCGGCGGGTCTTTAGACCCAGCAGCACATTCTGCCATCCAGGTTGCTTCAACGACGCATTGACGGCTGCGCGTTCATCTTCCTGCAGGTTGTCGGTGGCCCATTGGATGATCTTATTCAACTCCTCAGGGCCACCGACGACACCAGCCGCCTCGGTCGCTAGCTGACGCTGCCTAGCTCGGATTCCATCAACATAGGTATCTAGGATCTGGTCGGGAATGCCGAACCGTGCCTTAATGGCCGTCTTAGTATCCTGGCTGAGGTTTCCGGTGCTCGAGACCTCCATGCCCCACTTGTTCCACTCATCTTCGGAAAGTTGAGTCGGCTTCTCGGGGATGTTAAGGTCATTAGGCGTAGAAACTTCCTTTTCGGGAAGTTGGTCCTGAGATTCGATCTCAGGAGGGGTGTTTTTCTTTGCTTGCTGAAGCTTGGTGATCTCGGATCGCATATCCTTCCAAGACTTGATGAACTTCTCAGGATCTCCCTTGAACTGCGGAGGCAGACTTCCGGGATTGCTTCGTGCAAACGTCTCGACGTTGTTAAGGTCAACGTCAACCTCGGGGGTATTTTCAGTTTCGCTCATTGATTGTTACCTTGCATGGCGGCCTTGGCTCCTGTTTCAGCCATAGAACCAAGACTGCTGATCATCTGCTCAGAAGCCATAGCCTGAATGGATTGCTGAGCTGCTTCCTGTTGCTCTTCCTGGAGCTGCTGAGGTGTCTTGACAAGACCCACAGGTTCCAGACCAAAGCTCGAGGTCCACTTGATTGCCCATCCATACCAGTCGATATACGGCTGAACGGCTTGCATTTGTCCGACCATTACAGCCCACTGAGAGAGTTGACTATTGGTCACTTCTCGGTTGAGAGCCTCTAGTCCCGTTCGAACCTTAAGATTCAATGGGCCCTGTCCTTCGACAAGCTTGAGGATCTCCGACGGAACAAGACGGTCTCGACCCATCAGAACAAGAACACGCTTGACAATTGGAATCTGGATATCACGGGCAATGCCGCTGAAGATTCCACCGAGGGTCTGGTCGAGTTCCTGAGCCACCTCGCGGATTTCCGTGGCGGTGACGCGATCTCCGGTGCGCTGCACGGAAGACTGCAGTAGAAACGTACGACCGAGCTGTTGGGTTAGGTCTGCCCGAAGAGCAGCCATGGGCCCAAGATCAATCTGCTTAAGCAGCTGAATTGGAAACACGTCTACCTGTCGGGCTGGAACAAAGTCACCGTTTTCGGTGTCCTGTAGATCGGCCACCTCGGTAATGCCGGTTGGGTCAATTCCAATACGGAACTCGGAGTTGGCGACAGAAGCTTCGACCAATGCCTTGGTGATGGCTTCCAACGTTCGGATATCGCCAATATGCTCTTCAACCAGCGAACGGCCGTAATCCTCACCAGCGATTCGCGACCACACCTGAGGAACGTAGGGGCAGATGTCATACGTGCCACTGTCCACCTGGACGCCGCAGTATTCCTTTTCCACTTCCCACTTCTTGGTGTCTTCGTTCCATTCGATTTCAGTGAAGAACGGCTTGTGATCCGACGATGGACCATCGCTGTTCTCGTACTCTGATTCCATCTTATCCGTCTCGGGCCAATCCTCCGGAACAGCATCGGGATCAACCCACTCTCGCAGTATGATTCGCTTGACGCGTCCATCTGGATACCGCTGCACGACATATTGATCAATGCGGTGCACCCTAAACGAATATTCGTCTACAATCTCAAACAACGCGTCGCCGCAGATGATGAGATGCTGGAATAGAACAAACAACTCCTGACGAAGATTTGTGGACGACAGCTTATCCATAATCTTGCGATCAAGACGGGAAAGCTGCGCCATGGTCTGGGTAGGGTCAGCACCCTCGGGAACAAAGGCCTGATCCAACTCAAAGTTGAAGAATGGGGCCTGGTTCAACGGGTAGATAGCAGAGACCATCCTAGAAGCCAATGCCATGACGCCTCGGGCAGGTAGACTGCTGTATACGTCTGGAAGTTCCATGGTCTCCGTGAATCCCTCTTCAGGATACAAACCAGGAACCGTAAGACGAGCGCAATCTTGTGCTCGCTGAAGTTTATTGGCTCGTCGGCTGTCCAACCGATCGAACTCAACTTCGATTTCACCTTTTTGATTCATGTTGCATCCAATTTAGAGACCAACTCGCATTGTACTGTCAATGAGATTGTTTCTCCAGCTATTGCTATCCCACGTTGATCCAGCGCCTGGAGTGTTTGGCGGCCTGGAGTTCACGCACATTACTTGAAATACATTACTAAGCCATTCTGTCAGCGTGGTGTAATCAACAGCAGTTGCTGGATTCCAGTTTCCTCTGATATTATCGTTGTAGAACGCAATTGTCGCAGTAGTCCACAATCCACCTGTATAGGCATTTGGATTAGCGTCGAATGTAGCTTGATTCCACGTGGTAAATGATGTACTATCAGTTGGATTAGCATACCAAACCAAATAATTACAAGCATTTTGACCTGTTCCTACTCCGCTGTAGTTACCAGTACCGACATCTATTTCATTGTATCGGTGACCCATGAACCAATCAGGAGTGATTGCTAGGGTGTAGAAGCCACGTCGACAGATACGATCATACCATGGCTTTGATGTATCTCCGCTTCTCCACTTGTAATCCTGGATCAAATCTGCGATTTGACAGAGATAGTTGTACCTAAAGTGCGGGGTGTATCCTGTATTACCAAACGGAACAAGGAACATATCACGCTGTTGAGTGTTTGTTTTTACAATGGACTCTACACCAAATGGTACCTTGGTCCAGTCGGTTACATATGAACCGTTCATCAAATGCACCCAACCAGCATCTCTGTTATTCAGCGACGCGTTAAACGTTGTGTTGGTATCTGGATTGGAGAACCAGTCATACTGAGCATCTCCAAGCCATCCACCAAATCCATTCTTTGATTCCGATCCAGGGGTTCCGGTATAAGTTGCTGTTTCGTTTCCGACAGATCCAACTGTCTTATACTTGTCGGGACGCGACTCGCATAGACACGGAACACCGCTTTCATTCAGTCTGGAGATAATATAGTAATCGGCTAGTTCACAGAAATCTGTTTTATAGTTAAGCAACTTTTTCCAGTTGGGATCTGCTCCACCGCCAGGAGAAATACTACGATATAAATGAACAGTCGAAGGACTGGCCGAGAGAGCCGAGGCGTCTACATTGACTGAAAGAATGCCTTTCCCAGGGGCCCCCTTACACGAAACAATATTATTGATTGTTCGATCAATATGAAATTTGACCAATATATCGCCAGCAGCTGGATCTCCTCCTGCTTCTTCCCAGACCCTGTGCATTTCCTGACGATAGGCGGTATAAGATGAACAGCCATTCATATATAGATGGATGTTCAATGGCTCTGTAATTGGCGTACGGCCATTTAGTGGAGTTGGGAATGTTCCATTGACAAGTTGTTTAATGGCTTCCCAGAAACCCTTCCATAAGCAAGCGGCTTGAAATGGGTTATTTCCACCGCTCCCGGTAAAATTGAACTGCCACTCAGATGGAGTCCCAAACCACGATGAATGTGACGTAATATCCGTTTCATTCATTCGATAGCCGCCAAACGGCATATAGAATTGAAACGACCGGAATCCAATCTTATAATCCTCGTAGATCAGTTCATACAAAAGATTGTGCCACGGACTGGTCGTGGTTGGACTCGATGGATTGAAATCGAATCCAGACGCAGGATTGGTAAACAAAGCGTTGTTAGGAGCAACGTTGTTGCCAAATGCCCGTACACGATCCACAGCATCAGCCTGTCCGTTGGCTGCTGCCGGAATTGACACAAACCGTCGAATAGCTCCCTCTACCCACCTAGGAATATTCAAGGTAGTTCCATTACCAAGAGGACTACCGATCAACTTCAACGAGTAAAGCCTACTGTTGAGATCGGTCGCCATCTTCTTATAGTGCAGCGATTCCGGAGTAGCGGAATTATTCAACACAGCGTATCCGTTTCCACCCCTGCTGGCAATTGCATTAAGGGCTTCGGCGGCTGCGGTGTATGAATCAAACTTCCTTACAAACTTGTTGTTGATCTTCAGGATACAGCCAGAAGACGTCTGCACAATATCGTGGCTGTAGATAGCCGTATTAGGAAATGATCCTACTGATGCCTTGAATTCATTCATGTGTGATTCCTATCACCAATCAAATGGATTACCAAAGTTTCTGGCAACCCCACCTAGATAGCCGCCAAGACCATCGTTATTGTGACGACGCTTCTTTGGAAGCTCTGGTTGAGTGTAGTTTAGTCCAAGATTGGGGGCTGAGAACCACGAAAGGTCCGCATGACGCTTGCCTTCGTACTTGGTAGGGTCAAACGTCGGGTCAAACTTGGCCGGAATGAAGAGACCTGCACTATCCATGGGAGCCCAGTCCTTATACTCGAACGACGATCGTGCTCCGTCTGCTCCGCTGGCAATCGTTTCGTATGAGGCAACGCGTTCGATGAATAGTCGTCTTTCATTTTCAAACTTTACTCGTTCGGCTTCAATATCGGCCTCGGTCTTGATCTGAGCCTTACTTGGGCCCTTGGGCATTGAGGTTGGCATTAGTTACCTGCCTTTCAGCAAGAGCCTTCAAAGTAGTGACAACACTGTATTGACCTGACCTGAAATCAATGTCCCGTAGGTCGATTCCGCGAGTATCCATTACAGGAGTAAATCGCTGTTCCAGGAACATAAGCAACTCCTTTGAGATATGGGGAGTGGTGGTCATTTGAGTCTTGTCGCCTTGCTAGAGCTCGATAATTGTTTGAATAGTGTTGGTGAGGTGTGTGCGTCTACGTCAAGCCCCATTGACATCAGGATATTGGAAACAACCCTGACACACGCGGTACGTTGGGGTCTAAATGACACAAGACCGCTGTCAGCGGCCCTATGCCAGAATTCAGTCAGAAACAGCCACAGCGGACTGCTGGCTACATGGCCATCGCCAAGTAGCATTGCCAGTTCTATACTATGATTATCCGGGGTAATCTTAAAGGAGTGGACTGTAAAACGACCTAGATGACGTTCCACCGCCGCTCTGGTATGCCACTTAGAGGGCTGCCCAGCCGGAACCAGTAGGTAATATTCCCCATATAGAAGACCTACATGTACGGGTTTAAAGCCTTGAATGACCCCCGAAGCACGACTAAGAGAGTCCTTAAGGTCTATAAAGTCTACCCTAATATCCATACTTTATCCTATTTCTAGAAAGAGTAAGGTGTATATACTGTATGGTTCCTCAGTAAGGGGCGGGTAATTACAGGGCCCGGACAAACACGGCTGGGACGTTACCGTTAGCCAGATCCGCTGTAGCGGTCGGGGTGGTCGTAAAGTTCCTCCATGTATTGAGAGTAACTCCAGTATGTCGAATCAAATTGAACTGATTGGCCGCAGTAGGATCGTTGCGCAAGCAAATGGCTCCAGTTGATGCAATAGCCCTGAGAGTAGGCTGAGTACCTGTGTTTGAGGCTTGAAGGCCAAACCAGTATTGCTTACCTTGTGAAAGTGTATAGGAAACCGTAACGGTCCTGGTTCCTGCGGTACTGGTTGAAATACTGCCAGAAGTCAGTACCGGAGCTCCAGTTGGCCAGCCATTTGCACCTGACTCGTAAATAGCAACTGCACAGTTGTTAGTTTGAGTGGTTGACACATTAACAGCCAGCTGATCAATAGTTAGATTCTTATGGCAACGATATGGGGTATAATATGCAGTTGCGGCAGTCAACGCGAGGGTTGTAAACGCATCATTCTGAACATTAGTTGTTTCATACCAGGTGCTAAGAGGAAGCACACGTGGATAGGAAAATGGAATCGACCATGTATTGTTTCCGCACAGGTAGGTGTCTTCCATTGGGGTTCCTGTAGCGGATAGTTCAGTTACACCAATAACAGCGGCATCAATATTCCATACGGTACCACCGGAAGAAACAGTAATATCACCCTTATCGCCGTCTGATACTCCACCGGATATAGAAGCCCACGTGCTGTCTCCGCGCAGAAACGTAAGAGAACTGGCTGATCCAGATCCAAGCCTGGCAGTATCTATCGTGCCGGATGTAATATCCGAAGTGCTGTGAACATGCGCAGTTGGAGTTCTTGAATCTGATAGACGACTATCGTTGCCAATGCAAACAGTAGATGCTGTCGATCCGGTTGGAATCTGAGCTATATTAAAGGTACCGGAAGTTACATCAGAAGCGGCATGAACGTGAGCTAACGGAGTACGAGCATCAGATAGACGACCGTCATTTCCGACGCAAACGGTAGAAGCGGTGGTTCCGGTTGGAATTCTGGCAATGTTAAAGGTACCAGAAGTTACATCTGCAGTAGTATGGACATGAGCCAAAGGAGTACGGGCGTCAGAAAGTCGACCGTCGTTTCCAATACAAACTGTAGAGGCTGTCGTTCCAGTCGGAATCTGGGCAATGTTAAAGATTCCCGATGTTACATCTCCAGCCACATGGGTATGTGCCAACGGAGTACGAGCATCGGTAAGACGCGCATCGTTTCCTTGGCACACTGTACCCGCGGCTGTTCCAAAATTAGCTGCAATGGTTCCACTGGTGGTAATGGTACCTCCAGTAAGACCACTTCCTGCTGTTACCGATGTTACCCCTCCGCCTGTGGTTCCAGCTGCCTTTTTTGCGATCTTTTCAATTTCATTCTGCTCAAGTCTATTGAACTGACTCATGACATAATCTCCATGTCTAGCCAAGCTGGTGCAAGATGATCTACTAGTTCTTTAAGCGTCTGCTCGCCGTGATGATTGGTAATGTAGTAATCAAACACATCCGGAAGATGACCATATGTATACATCATGGCCATCTTTTCAGATTCGTGCATGCGCCACTTGGCTCCCATATCCTTTAAACGTGATGCGCCATCTACAAATATCGTTGTTCCACCAAGGTCTGTGATTAGTTCAAGTTCGTTTAGATATCGCATATCATCGAATATAATCACATATTCCTTGAACTCTCTGTTCCATTCATACTTATCCATGTGCATGTATTCTGCCTTTTCGGCATCGGCAAGACGTGCAATGGTCTTAATAGAGCGGTTCACCCAATAATCCGGACCCGTTATACCTGGCTTATAAGCGGGATCACGTCTAGACTCTCCCCACCTTTGAAGAGTCTTTCTGTATAGTTCTGGATTAGTATCCTTGGATAAACCTATACGTTTAGCCGCTTCCTTCATAGGCTGGGCAAAAGACATTATGATTGGCTTTAGATCGTGATCCATGCACCAATCATGGAGCAATCTAGCCGCAGTCGTCTTGCCTCCCCTGGCTACCCCAGCAAATGCTACGATAATCAAGCAATATCTCCTGTAAGGGCATTCCAAGAAACAGGAAACTTACTGTTGCAAATCTCCCCCACAAGTGCCGCGTACTTCCTAACTTCCTGCTGTGCGTGACTATCAATACGCAACCTATACATTCGCGACCAAGCATACAGGCTTCCTGTCCAGATCCATTCAGTTAGTGCGGCCTGAGGCAGCACCATTCTTGCTTGCTCGGGGCACACACCGGCATTAATCATGTCTGTATATACACGCAATGCACAGGCGTACACATCATCTGCAGCATCCATAAAAGACTGATTCTCAGGGTGGGCCGTAGGGAGAGAACCCTGCTTTACAGACGGAGCACGCTCACGCCACGTATCCGGATAGAAGAACTCAGGAAGAGTGTCGACATAGCGACGTGATACCTCGTTCCAGGCAAATCCAATCTGATGCTTTGCCAGCTGTCTGGCGATGAAGATCGGAGCGGTAAACCGCATTTGAACGGTGACGTGGGAGAAAGGAGACCAATGGTTGTGACGGGCAAGATAGTTGATCAGCTTTTCATTCTGATTGACCGTAAACATATCCGCAGTCTTATCCATGGAAACCCGAGCCGCGTCGCAGATCGTGTCGTCCGATCCCATGTGCATGATATACTCTACCATCAGTGAGTCTCCGCCCAGTTGTTGCCGATCTTGTACTCGCCCTTGAGAGGGCACTTGAGTCCTAGGAATGTTCCAGCTTCTGTAATGGACTGCACAGCCATCTTGCCAACGTCGTCGGCAATCTCAGGATCACATTCAATCTGCCATTCGTCGTGTACGTTGGCCATGAATGCAAACCTACCAGGATGTTTGTCTCTCAGTTGTCCATACAGGATTGACAATGAAGCCTTCATCACTACGGCACCTGCTGACTGAAGAAGAAGGTTCAGGGCGCTATGCGCTGACCTGACTGGAAGAGGACGCTTGTCAAGTCCCTTCAGAAACCCACGCTGGGCTACGATAAACTCGAGATGCTGAAGAAGCTTGGCATACGCTGGAACCTGCTTCTTGAACTGGGTCTTGAGTCTGTTGCCATCCTGAACGGATCCGCCTACGATCTTGCCTACCTTGGCATCGCCAGCGCCATACAGCAGTCCGTAGATGAACGTCTTGGCTTGATCGCGTGTCGACAGACCGGCCATGTTCTGATTGTGAGTGTGGACGTCTCCGTCACAAACTACATTGGCATATGCGCCATCGTCATAGTCGGCAAGATAATGAGCGAACATGCGCAACTCTAGACCACTGGCGTCCGCTCCGACCTGAACCCACCCAGGTCTGGTTGGCTTGAACAGTGCACGACACTGCGTTCCATAGGGAGAACCGCAGCGTGGCACCTGTGCCATGTTTGGATCGCTGTGCGTCATGCGTCCTGAGATTGCGCCGTTGGTGTTAACCGAGCCGTGCACCTTGCCATCACGTGATTTTTCAACCCAGCTGGCCAATTGAC
>Ga0208783_10000390_pt1 | contig 27050 bp, 49 predicted proteins | sample DEB19_08_DNA_2_FD_184529 | JGI IMG/M metagenome (GOLD analysis project Ga0208783, IMG submission 184529) | Aqueous microbial communities from the Delaware River and Bay under freshwater to marine salinity gradient to study organic matter... | ecosystem: Environmental > Aquatic > Marine >...
CATCCAATACAAAGCTTGATACAAAGATCAAAACTTGGCGTTCCACGGATCTTTCTGAGCAGACGCTAACGTATACCTGGGCAAGTTCACAATCGATTGCTGGCGTGGCGTTAGTGTTTACCAATCTGATAGCCAATTCAACGGTGCGGATCAAGCTGTATACGTTGGCCGGCGATGTTTCACCAGCTTATGATTCAACAACAAAAACAATCAGTTTTGCATATCCAGCGCCGAGCGGATTCAGCACAATCAACTCAACCAGTTTCGCCTACGGCGGCGGCAATCACTGGTCATGGTTTTTTACTGAAACTTTATGCAAGAAGATGGAGATCATCATAAACAGTAGCGGCAATCCAGATAATTTCATGGAGGTAAGCCGCGTTGTTGCTGGCAAAGTTTGGACGCCAACTTATAACGCCAACTACACGTTGCCGGTGCGCTGGATCGATAGCACAACAAGCGTGCGGCTGGATTCTGGCGATCACGTTGCAGAACGTGCGCCAATGTATCGAGCAATGGCGCTGGACATGGCAATCATGCGCCAAGCAGATAAAGAAAAACTGGCAACAATACGAAGAATGAATGGCTCTGCTGTACCGATATTCATTAACGCAATGCCACAAGCCGCAACGGCTGAGGATGAAGCATTCTTGCAGCTATACGGGCGCATGAGCGATGAATTATCAATCGAGTTATTCAGTTACGATATGTATCAATCACAGATCGAGGTGGTTGAGATATAGCAGCACCCGCCCCATCGTCGTGAGACGCCGGGCGGCCACCGATTAACATTAACGCCGCGAGGCGCTGGAGCAATAAAAATGGCACACGTTTTAACAACTAAGGGCTTGATCGAACGCGCAGAATTAGAGGTCAATGATATAATTACCGAAGAAGAAAATGCGCGGGTTTTTGCAACAGAATGGCGGCACAATGGCGAGTTAGTGCGCCGTGATGTTAACGTCAACATACTTGCTGGAGTGCAGCTAGCAGGTGAGCAGCAAACAATGTAGTTTTTTTCAACCTTAACGCCGTGAGGCGCAGGAGCAATAAAGATGGCAAATACTCAAGCGATTTGTAAATCCTTTCGCGTGGATCTTTTAAACGGCATTCACGCATTCGGTACAACGGTAGCACGCGGCGGCACTAGCGCGGACACCTTCAAAATGGCGCTGTATCTAACGACAGCAACCGTTGACGCATCAACCACAGCTTATTCATCAACAAATGAACTGGCTGCTACTGGTAACTACACGGCAGGCGGCGCAACAGTCACAAATGGTAACGCTCCGGCTAATACTGGCGGCACTGGCATTGTGGCATTCTGGACACCAAGCGCGTCAGTAACCTGGTCGAATTTAACCTCATCAGGGTCGTTCGATTGCGCGTTGCTTTACAACTCATCACAAAGCAACAAGGCAATTGCATCGTTTACGTTCGGCACTCAATCAGTTACATCCGGCAATTTCTCGCTGACGATGCCAACCAATGATCTGACAACCGGCTTGATCCGCATATCTTAATCATGGCGTTAACGCTCAAGTATCAAACCAAAGCGCAGCTATTAACACGGCTGCGCGAGCGTTATCGCACGCTATCAAAGCACGAGTTGGCAAAGTTGGCGGCATGGCTTTACGACAGATATGTTGCAGGTGATTTCACGGCGGCGCAGATACGAACGGCTTTCGGCCTTGATACAACTTCAAAATGGGATGCGTTTCGCACAAAGATCCAAGCTTTGCGCGATCAATATGTGGCAATTGATGGAGCGGTTGGCGAATGATTACAGTGATCGAGGATGATATACCCGGCAATCCGCGCATGGTTTATTACAAAGTAACCGATGATTTTGGTAGCGATCATCGATACGGCCCGGTTATAACGGTTGATCCTGCATTCGATGCTGAAGCGTTTAAAACAGCAGTGCAAGCAAAGGTTGCTGAGATGTTGGCGCAGAACGAGTTTAATCAATTGATAGGATGATATGGCCACATACTACGTTGACGATGGGGGCGGTAAGGCTGTTACGGCAGCCACTAACGCCAATCCTTGCCAAGTCACAATCACAGGTCACGGATTCAGTACCAACGATAAAGTGGTGTTTCACAATATCGGCGGCATGACGCAGCTTAATTTCACCAATGGATCAACCGGATACACTGTCACCGTTGTTGATGCAAACAACATAACCATCGGTGTTGATTCTACTGCTTACGGTACATACACAAGTGGCGGCACAGCGCACAATGGATTAAGTTGGGGCGCAGCATATACAAGTGTATCGGCGCTTGATGACGTGTTTACATTTGCATCGGGTGACATTGTATATATTGGTCATGACCATGTGTGTCAGTATGCGCACACTACAAACAGAACCATTACACTACCTGTATCCGGCCTGCCAACTATTTTTATTTCCGCAACAACGGGCAGCAATCCGCCAACATATCAAGCAAGCACGACAAACCAAATTGATACAAGTGAAGGCGCTTATAACTTGACGCTGGACGGATCGTGCGCGTTTTATGGGTGTTGTATCAAAGTAGGAGCAAATTTTATTGTTTCGCCGGATAATGACGAAATTGTACGATTAGATAATTGCATTATTAAACTCGGAGCAAATGGTTATTTCAGAAATTCAGTCCCGCATGGGAAATTAAATGTAATTAATATTACATTTGATTTAACAAGTGATGGAACTACAGCACGATCTGGCGCTGTGTTATCGTTACGGGGAACGTCATCATTCGTTTATATCAATGGGGTAACATTTATAAATGCTGGATACCGAACCGGGACGGTATTTGATTCAAATACAGATGTATCTGTATTATATATTGACGGCGCTGATTTCAGTGGTTTTACAAATGCGACCGTGTGTGAAATTTTTAACCCAGCCACGTCTATCGGTAAAATCATTATTGAAAATAGCAAAACCGCTGCGACATGGACTGCATTTGCTTCTGGGACGCCCTATATAAATTCAGCTTTTTTATTTCGAAATTTTGGAAGTGGTGACCAGCCTGCCAGCTTAATCGACAAGAAACCCGAAGGAGACATAGTTTCAAGCAGCATCATTTACCGCTCATCTGGAGCGAAAATCGAGGGCTCAGCTACAAGTTGGCTGGTTACAACTACAGCAAATTGCTCACAGGACGAACCATACTATTCACCAGAAATTTACGGATACATCAGCAGCACAGGATCAAAGACGCTCGATCTCTATATTACAAACGATACCGCTGATTTTTATGATAACGAAGTATGGCTAGAAATCGATTATCTAGGCGCAGCAAGCAGTGGCCAATGGAGTAACAAATCTGATTATATGGCTGACAGGCTGGCAACGGCAGCGCTTCAAGCTGACGACACCGGCAGCACTTGGAACGGATCAGGGCCGAGTTATACATATAAACAAAAATTATCAGTTACGGCAACAGTTAACACAGCAGGCATGTTTCGCGCCCGTGTGTGTGTTGGCGTTGCATCAATAGCATCTACTCGCAAGTTTTACATCGATCCACTGGTCACAGTATCTTAATAGGATAAATTGTGGCGATAGCAGAATTAACGGCACAGAGAAACAGCACCGGCGGTGCTGCTAGTACGTCCGTTACGTTCACATATCCATCTACTCCAACGCAAGGCAACCTTCTCGTTGCGGTGTTTTCTTGGCGCGGTGACACAACAGTTACCGGCACGCCTTCGGGATGGTCGTTAGCAACCAACAGCGGCAACGCATCCGGCCTTGACGGTGCGATCTATTACAAAATTGCTGGCGCATCAGAGCCAACAGTTCACACATGGACATTGGGCGCATCAAATAAGTTTGCAGGCTGCGCCTCCGAATGGTCTGGTATCGTTTCAGTATCGCCGTTAGATAAAACAAACTCGAATACTGGAACCGGTACGGCTGGCACTTGCGGCTTAACCGGCACGCTATCGCAAGCCGATGAACTTGTTGTGTCGATGTTTTCTAACATCGACATTTACACATGGGCGTCACATGATAACGGCGCAACAGAGATACGTGAAGCGGCGTCCACTGGTGGTAGTGCAGCTACACGTAATAACACTTCGCTTGCAACAAAAATAGTCTCCGCAACAACTAGCGTTAATTACGGTGCAACACTGTCGACATCGGGCACTTGGTCGAGTGCGGTGGCAACGTTCAAAGCCGACCTTTCGGTCAATGTCGCGCTAACCGGGCAAAGTTGTACTGTTACGCAAGGATCTGTTACTGACGCAACATCAGCAGCCATAACCGGCCAAAGTTGCACCGTTGCCATCGGCAATCTGATCGAAGAAACCACAAGATCACTAACCGGGCAAAGTTGTACTGTTGCACAAGATTCGCTCGGAGCTTCTGCGCCAGCGGCCAACGTAACAGCATTATTTGCGAGCGATGCAATCGTTCAAACGACCGGGATATCCGGCGCGTCATTGGTTGGTGGATCGCTACTACAATCGCCGCCTATTGGTGACACAAATGTTGCCTTAACAGGCCAATCTGTAACAACAGCAATCGGATCAATAGCCGAAACGCTAACCACTGCTCTTACAGGCGCAGCGGTGGCGCTATCGCTCGGATCGGTAACGCCTTATACTGAAACATCGGTACAGTTAACCGGTCAATCTGTATCTGTTGCACAGGATTCACTAAGCAAAACCACAACAGCATCGTTATCAGGCCAAAACGCTACGGTAGCGCAAGGCACGGTAACAGCAACCAGTAATTTCGGTATATCCGGCCAATCTGCAACGATTGAAAATGGTTCGCTTGTTATCAGCCTAAACAGAAGTTTAACAGGCACAGCATTACCGGCAGCATCAGGATCATTAACAGCAAGCAATAGTTTTGCCGTAACCGGACAAGCTGCAATTATTGGACAAGGATCGGCTGGTATCGGTGTTGGTGTATCCGGTCATAGCTTATCTGTCGCACAAGGATCGGTCGCAAACGGCGGCATCGATACCGCGATAACCGGTCAGTCGTTAACGGTTAATCGATCAAACATTGTAGGCGATGCTTCGGTTGGACTATCTGGTCAAAGTATATCGGTAGCAACAGGATCACTTGCTGCAACTGTAAACAAAGCATTAACAGGCCAAGCAATTGTCGCGGCAATTGAATCAGTTGCATCCGGCGTAAGTTTGTCAATCACAGGACAATCAGCGCAAGTATCACAGGATGTTCTAACAACATCACAGGATGTTTCGGCGGCGCTAACCGGTCAAGCATTAGCGGCAAGCAAAGGTGACATTGCTGCAAACGCAACTAGCGCGTTATCAGGTCAATCATTAGCGGCTGTTCAAGGCAGCATATCAGCAACGCAAGACATTAACACGGCGCTGACAGGTCAAAGCGTAAGCGTTAGCAGCGGTTCGCTAGCAACAGAAACAGCTAGCACGCTATCCGGCCATGCGCTGATAATCAATCAAAACACCGTTGTTGGCGATGTTTCTATCGCCACAACAGGCCAAGCAATCCAAGCCGATCTTGGATCAATCAGCGGCACGATTGCGGCATCAATAAGCGGCCAATCAACAACGGCGCAAACTGGCGATGTAACGGCAAGCGCAAGCGTTACATTATCCGGCCAATCTTTAACCGCAAGCCAGGGCAGCATATCGGTCACGCAGGATGTGTTTGCAGCGCTTACAGGCCAATCTGTAAGCATAGATCAAGGATCAGTAGCGGCGGCATTAGATAACGCGATAACCGGCCATTTCTTGCTGGTCAATCACAATACGATTGTTGGTGATTCATCGGTAACGTTAACCGGGCAAGTATTAACGGCACAAGCTGGCAGCATTGCCGCAGAAACAGCCAGAGCGATAACCGGGCAATCGGCATCGGTTGCTATTGAATTGGTTACGGGCGAGATTGCGCCGGTTTTATCTGGACAATCACTATCTGCAAGCCAAGAATCATTATCGGTTACAAGTAATGCGTCGTTAACCGGACAAGATATTGCTGCCAACAATGGCAGCATTGGCACGATGCAAGACGGCAACGTCACGCTAACCGGGCAGGCTGCGCCAATAGCCCAAGGATCGCTTGGTAAAACATCCGATACCAGCATAACCGGGCAAAATTTAACGGTTGCACAAGGCACAGCAACAGCATCGCCAGCATTACCAATTACAGGTCATGATCTATCGATTGCGCACGGCACGATCACGCATGGCGGCGTAGATGTTGCGCTAACCGGGCAATCGTTATCAATCAATCAATCCGGCATTGTTGGTGATGTTACGCTGGCAATATCCGGCGCTGATCCTGTTTCGATCAATACCGGCAGTATAGCAGCCGATCAATCAGTACATCTTACCGGCCAATCGCTCGCTGCATCCGCTGGCGACATGCAGGCCATATCAGCGGTTGGCGTTGCTGGCCAGCAGGTAGCAACCGATCAAGGCGCAGTATTAACGGCGATTGATAGCGCAATCAGCGGTGTATCGCTTGGCGTTACAAGTGGCAGCATAGCAGCAGATCAAGCAGCAGCGATAACAAGCAATAGCGTCGCGGTTGATAGCGGCAGCATGGCGAAACAATGGACGGTATCGGTAGCAGGACAGGGCGTTTACCTGAACAACGAGCAGCCAACGGGCAGCAGATCGCTACCAATAACCGGTCATGAGATAACAGCAGCGCTTGGCAGTGTTGGCGTTTATATCGATTATTCAGCCGATCTGATCGGGCAGGCTGTAACGGCTCAAGCTGGCAGCATAGCAGCAGCAACAACGCAACCAATAACAGGTCACGAAGTTGTTGCAGCACAGCAAACAACAGAACCGGCCTTATCTGCCGAAATCGCAGCCGATCCGCTCAGTTTAGCGGCTGGCACATTAGCAAAAGAATCCGATAGGCAGATAACCGGCGCAGCAGCACAAATCGCGCAAGGCACGATAACAGGCGGCACAAATGATAAGAGCGCAGCGCTTACCGGCCAATCGTTAAATGTCGCGCAAGGATCACTACAGAAACGGTTGATTCTGCGAGATACAACAACGATCACGGCAACATTGCCAGCGCCAACATTAACCGCAGAACTAGCTACGCAGGGTATTACAGCGACATTCTATCAACCAACAATGAGCGCTAAATTATGATATGCAAAGATAAATTATTCATCAATACAGATATTGATATTGTTATTACGCTGTCTGGCATCTTGGCTAACGATATTGTATCCGGTGTTGTAACGCTAACAAGCAACGATAACAGCGTGACATTTTCAGGCGCGGCGGTTGATATTGGGGCAACAAATATAACGCTCAAAATTGCCAATTCAGATATTACTGTCGCCGGTGTTTATGCGGTGAAAATCACGGTAACAGATACAAGCGGCGCGGTGCGTGGATTAACGCCATGTCCGGGTACGATAACGTTTTATGAATAGTTATGAAAAAGGTGTAATTATGCCGACAGAAATTGACCTGCAATTTGTTATTAATGGGTTTTTTGGGGTTATTGCTTTCTTTGCAGGCTGGGTCATTAATTTAACGCTTGCAGCTTTGAAAGAACTGCAAATCGCAGACAAAGAGTTGGCGGAAAAGGTCGCTCATATCGAAATACTGGTAACAGGCGATTATATTAAAAAATTAGAATTTGAGCGGCTATCTGACGCGCTAATTGTCAAGCTGGATAAGATCGAATCCAAATTAGACAAAAAAGCGGATATATCTTCGCTCAAATGCTTAAATCATAAAGGGTGCGACATTACATGAGAATGAGCAAACACGGGCGCGAGTTGCTGATCGAGTGGGAAGGGTACAGCAACGAGGTTTATCAAGATACCGCAGGTAAATTCACAATCGGCGTCGGGCATCTGCTTACACGCGATGAATTGGCATCCGGCAAAATCCTGATCTTGGGTGAACCGGTGAAATATCACGACGGGTTAACTAGCTTACAAATAGATCACTTGCTGACACAAGACCTTGCTGGCGCAGAAGGTGCGGTGAATAGCGGCGTTAATATCGGCCTAAATCAGAACCAGTTCGACGCGCTAGTTTCGTTTGTATTTAATGTGGGGCGGCAGGCATTCTATCAATCCACATTGCGCCGGATATTGAACGAAGCACGTTACACCAAAGTGCCTGAACAGATGCGTCGCTGGAAATGGTCGGGCGGTAAAGTGGATCACGGGTTAATCAATCGGCGTGAAAACGAAATCAAGTTATTCGAGGGCATGATATGAAAAAAACATTATTGATTTTTGCATTACTAACATTGATCGGCTGCAAATCTGAGCAAGCAAAAGAGATGCTGCAAACAGCAAGCCGAGAAGCCAAGATCCTGAACGCGAAATATTGCGCTGAAGAAAACGCGCACTGGCGCGAAGTGTTTATCACGGCAATCAGATCACAAATACCACTTTATCCTGACGGCGGTTATTGTGAGATGAAGGACATTGTTAACGAGCTGATCGAGGTGGTTTGATGAAAGTGTTTTTGGCGTCAGTATTGGTGTCTGCATTGATTGTTTTTGCGTTTACGTCAGGCGTCATTGTGCGCGGTTGGTTTTGATAGGAGGCAACATGAATAAAGTATCAGCAATTTTTTCAATTCCCGATGTTTTGAAGCAGGGGAAGATGGTGGCCAACCCGGCAGCTTGGAAAACTGGGCAGATCACTGCATCGGTATTGTCGGCGCTGCTTGTGACATTGCTTAACTTGGGGCGAGTATTTGGCTATGAATTACCGGTCACGGATGAGCAGGTTAATATTATCAGTGCTGGTGTTGTTACACTTGTCGGCTTGTTCGTCGTACCCGTTACGACCGTCGCAAGCACAGAAAAAATCGGATTTAAAGCTAACGATTAAACCGGTTTTATTGACGCTGGATCGCTCCGAATTGCCTGGGTATGTACCAAATGCACAGGCAATCGGGGTCAAGATAAAAATTGAATTCTAGGCAAACATGAATATATTACTAGGCGAATCTGAGCCAATGCGTAAGCTGCGCGAATCTATCGAAAAACTGGCGCAAAGCAACGTGACGGTGCATATAACCGGCGAATCAGGCACAGGTAAAGAACTTGCTGCTCGGATGATTCACGAAAAAAGCGCACGCCATGACAAGCCATTCGTTGCGGTTAATTGCGGCGCGATACCAGCGGATCTGATGGAAAGCGAGTTTTTCGGACACAAGAAAGGCGCATTTACAGGATCAATCGCTGATCGTGACGGATATTTTCAAGCGGCAAATGGCGGCACATTGTTTTTAGATGAAGTTGCTGATTTGCCGCTGATGATGCAGGTTAAATTGCTTCGAGTGTTGCAAGATAAAATAGTGCGAAGGCTGGGCGAGAATCAAGAAAAGAAAATCGATGTACGCATCATTAGCGCATCAAACAAGAACCTTTTTAAATGCGTAAAAATAAATAATTTTCGAGAGGATCTGTATTACAGATTATGCGTTATCAATTTAATCACGCCATCATTGCGCGAGATACGCGGGGATATATCAATCATCGCAAAGGATATTGTTAAGCGGCGATGCAATGCAAACAACCGTTCTGTTTCTGGTTTTATTGATGAGTCGCTGGACATTCTTAGCCGTTACGATTATCCAGGGAACGTGCGAGAGCTTGAGAACATTTTAGAGCGTGCAATTTTTTTGTGCGATGCAAAAAAAATCGAAGGAAAGCATATCCATTTTTTTTAGCAATTGACGTACGAAGCACGTAGAGACAAAAATGATTACGGATTTTTTACGGAACAAAGCGATCTAATCGTTTATTTATGCGGTCTTTGGAGTCCTCTTCTGGGCACCAACGAGCAAAATTCATTTAATTCCATTCTTCGCTATTCTTCTCTGAAAATCAATATACAAGCCGGTTTTAATGTCATTTAACCGGCTTTGTTTTTTACTTATCTTCTATTCTTTTCCATTCTTTCCGGTAAACTTTACGGAATTTTTACGGATGGTTTTACGGAATGGCATCGTTTAGAAAAAAAGGTAGTGGCTGGGAGGTATCAGTTTGTCGCAAGGGCGTCCGGCGGTCAAGGACATTTGACACAAAATCTGAGGCAAGCTTTTGGGCTGCTGAGATAGAACAAGAAATTCTATCCGGTCACGCCGGAAAAATTCCGGACAAAACATTTGCGGAATTATTACGTCGTTACGGAAATGACGTAAGCGTACATAAGCGTGGCTGTGAGTGGGAGCTGAAGCGAATAAACATGATTTGCCGCGATGAAGTGGCTGCGGTTATGCTGTCGCAGCTTAGGTCAGAAATATTCGCGTCATGGCGCGATAGACGGCTGCGTGTCGTGTCGGTTGGCACAGTGCTTCGAGAATGGAATTTATTGAGCCATGCGATCAATGTGGCCGTGAAAGAGTGGGGATGGCTGAAAGAAAATCCACTTAAGAGTGTGCGGCGTCCGGCGCAACCAAAAGCACGGGATCGGGTGATTAGTGATGATGAGATCGAGCGATTGTTGTTCGCGCTCGGATACGATTATGAACGTTACCCGGCAACATTCTCTGCCAGGGTAGGGGCGGCGCTATTGTTTGCAATTGAAACGGCTATGCGTGCGGGTGAGATTTGCGGATTGACCTGGGGTAATGTTGATATTGATCGACGCACAGCAAGGTTAATTGAAACAAAAAACGGACATAAGCGCGAAGTTCCGTTGTCCGGAGAAGCGATCCGGATTATCAATCAATGTAAAGTCAATCAAGAATCCGTACCACAGAGTAAAGAAAATTTGGTATTCGGTCTACAATCTAGCCAGATCGATTCGCTTTTTCGGAAAGCAAAAAAGATGTCCATGATTGAGGATTTACACTTCCATGACAGCCGAGCGACCGCCATAACCAGGCTTGCTAAAAAAGTTGATATTCTTACTCTTGCGCGAATATCAGGGCATCGTGACCTGAGGATGCTTCAGATTTATTACCGAGAAAGCGCTGAGGATATTGCTAAGCGGATTTAAGTAAATCGTTTCGCGGATAAATCATGACTCGCGGAAAAGCAAACAATGCGGAGCAAATGACCATCCGTTCACAAAACAAATTAATCTCATGATTGTTGTCCAGTTTTTTTAGGTTTTCTTCTGCGCTCAATTTCTTCCTCATGCGAAAAAAACCAATCAATAACTTTTTGCGCGTTCCAGCGCGGATAACTTTTCCCGGTAGCCAATGATGCTTTAATCGGCCTGGGGAAACTCGGAAGCGGTGCATATTTTGCTTGAAACGTTGTCACTTCCACGCGCAGGTAAGCGGCGCATTCGCTAGAATCCCACGGCGTTTGATCAAGCGGTGTTGTTGGTGCCATGTTACGGGCGATTACTTTACCGAGCAATTCAATGTCTATTGTTGTTGTCATAATTTTGTTTAAATTTATAGAATATTTTTGGATGTATAAAAATTACATCATTTGTTTCTAGGCAGCCGGGTATTATTTTGAAACCATATTTTTTTATAAATTTTTTTTGTAATCTTTTGTTTCTGCTTTTTTTGGCCGGGATTAATGTTTCCGCTAAATCAGAAATTATTATTTTCTTGCCACACATATAGAGGAGCGATGATTCAAGCATTTTTCACCTTGAGGCAATGCTGACACATTGTTATTTTTGTTCCTTCTTGAATATGCTTTTCAGCACCACAAATCCAACCAGGTATTATCCACACATACTCAACAAACGTATGACCCCACATAAAGCACAGTAATTTATTAATCATTTTTTACCTTGCTAAATGGCGAATCTTGTTTGGGTATATTCTTCAGTAAATTATCCATGCGTTCTTTCTGTAACTTTTGGGGGCAATCTGCAAGTAAGCAGATTGTTCTTATTGATTGATATGGTATCGGTTCCATAACCCCGCATTTTTTACAGCAGTCATGACTCATTTCGGCGGCTCCGGTTTGTGTATCGGTATGACGTGGGTTATGTAATCTTTGTCGTAAACTATCAATCCAGCACTACTAGAAAAAACATCATATTCATCATAATATGCCATTTCGATATGATTGCCGGTTAGGTCAATAATCCAACACCATCCAACAAATCCAGACTTTAAAAACTCACCCAGAGTCATCCATTTACCTTGCAATTCTTCACACGCCTCCAGACATGAATCAAACGCGCTAACAGCATCATCCTTGCAAGAGGTTTCACGCTGCAATTTTAGTAGCGTTTCTTCGGTTATTCCGCGCATGATTGATCCTTATATAAGATCCTTGCCCTATTTGCCATCCACCAATCATCAAACCCTTGATCTGTGTTTGTGCCTGGCGCGTTATGCCAATGACGATAAAATTCTGTAGCGGCGGTTTTTGCTATGCCGTCTGGCGCAAGTGCTTCGGCTATAGCGTTCCATGCTTGCGCATCGTCGTGGTACTCCGCTGCCTTCTTGGTTTTGGCTTCTGCTTCCGCTGCCAGCCTGATGTCATCATTAATCTTTGCCAAAGTTTTTTGCGCTTGATCCCGACTAGCACGCAACAACGCTATTTTGTTTTTGATGGCTTCGATTTTTTCTTCAGATGGCGCAGCCTCGGTGTCACTATTCATCATAGCCAATTGTTCGCGCGCAGCGGTTGATGTGGTTTCGATACACAGCAGATCATGCTCGGTATTGATCCACACATTGACCAGCTTGCTGACGGTAAAAGCCTTCACATAAAGCTCTTCAATGATCTGCTCTTTCAAATCACGCTTTTGTTTTTTGCCGACTCTGTAGCCTTGGTCTTTTTTGATTTGATCGATCCGCGCTTTCAGTTCCTTATCAATAACCTGAGCAGGTAATAACTTTTCCTGCTTTTCGCACGTTATCAAGTGATTCGAGCCGACAGAAATGAATGGATCGTTATCGCGCAAAACCATCCACGCATAACCCAATTTACCGGGTATCGATAGATTGTTGTTCAATAATTCAAAATTCGGTTTCCAGCCTTTTTCTGATCTAAATATTGTTAAATTTTTCATTGATTCACTGTCCTTTTGTTATGTAGATCATTTCTAGCGCCCGGATACTTTTTGCGTATGCCAAGAGCGCACATTATTCGCGCCACATATTTTGGATTTCCTTTAACAGCAGCGAAGATTTGCGCTTCACTTTTCCCAGCTTTGTGCAATTCAGATATTTTCTCCTTTAGAGATTTCTCTGCATCAAATCCCATTTGTCTTTTTGCTTTCAGCACATAATCACAAAACGTACTGAACGATAGCGCTTCCCCTGCTTTATTGAGCGGCAGCCATTGATTGCCGCTCTCCACCTCCTCTTCTTGGATATGCTCAAAGATGTCGAACCGATCTGTAATGCCAGCGTTAACTGCTTCAATAATTTTTCCGATCAACAACGTTTTTTCTTCATTAGTTATCTTTCTTCTAAGCGCGTGCCTCTCCGATACATCTCGTGTGTGTTCTTTTTTTGTTTTTGATGGTTTTAAATCTGGCATGAGTAGGCATACTTGGCCGCATGACGCTAACCATAACAATTCTTTAATGTTGTGCTGTACTTGCTGTGCCATGTTATTCATCACTCAACACTGAAGTCGTCTTTGTCGTTTGGCGTTGGCTGCTTTTTCTGCTTGTCTACCGAATTAGATTCGACGGAGTTAGAATTTGTGGCCGCAGCGGAATTGCCCGAATTAACTGCTTCCTGATTTTTGGGTTTCTCTGTTTCAACAGGTTTTTCTTGCGAGTCGGTTTGGTTGTCGCCAATTATTTCGCCGGTGGATTCGTCGATAATGAGTGACCCATCGCTTTCAATGACAACCGGCTTCCCTTCGTCATTTGCAGATTCAATTTTTTCTAAGCTTTGCATTTCGATTGACATTGGAAGGTATTTCCAGCCTCGACGAATGATGGTTTTCTTAATCATTTCGTCCCGATCTGTTTCCCACGGAGTTTGTCCGCCAGATTTAACAGCAGAACTGCGCGCTTTAATTTTCATCACTTCAGCCACAGTCATCCACTCAAAATGACTGCCGCCATCCTTAAAGTGGGCAACCATGTAGACAAGCTTTGGCTCTCCGCGCTCGCCATTAAGATTCGGTTTGTGTGTTACTTTTGTTTGTAATCCAAGCTCTAAATCAAAAACATCGTTCTCGTAAACAACCTCAGCATTGATGCTGCTTATTTCACCGGATCGTCTGGATAAAGATATAAGCCCACGATAACCTGGCATCATCTTGATTTCGCCCTTGAATGGCACTAGATAGGCTTGGCCTAAAGCTCCACCAATCTCAAGCCCAAGATGTGACGCCTGGACAACTGCGTTTACAAAACTTCCAGGGTTCTGAATAGCAATCTTTAAAAGATATGAATTGCTTCTAAGCTCATTCAGGGCGATTCTTGCCATTTTTTCCGGGGTAACATTCTTTGCTACCACGGATTTTATTTGCCCAAGTCGATCAGCCAGAAATTTAGATAAATCACCAATATTTTCAGGTTCTTTTGCTGCGGTTCCGGTTGCTGCCGCTTTTAATGCCGCTGTACTCATTTTCTAATTTCTCCTATCGTAAAATTTCCAATTCCATCCGCCAGCTTGCTTAAATTTTCCGTGCAGGGCGCCATGTATTGTTGAGTAATCGATTCCTGTCTCTTTAGATGCTTTTCTGATATTTTCGTAAGTAATTTGGATGTGATTAGTGTCGCTAGACATAACAACTGGCTTGCTTCTGTGATGTTTATATCCGATAATAGGATTTGCGCACACCGTGTTATTAAGCAATCCGGCTTCATACGCATGTCTCGAATTTTGTTTTGCAGTACACCACTGAAGATTGCTAATCGAATTGTTACTTTTGTTTCCGTCCAGATGATTCACATAAGGCAAATTGTTGGGATTAGAAATAAAATGTTGAGCTACCAATCTATGTATATACCGATAGTTCTTTGCTCCAAGTGAAACCTGGGAATATCCTGCTCCAGCATGTTTAGGCTTTAGCACTAATCCGGTTTTTATGTTCCTGACCATTCCAGTATCGCTAACTTCATAATTTGGGAAATTATTGATATTCATCCACATTACACTCATGATTTCCTCATTTCAGAATAAATGGTCTTGCACCTGGTTTGGTTGTTTTGAATCTTTCAACAATCATTTGCATTCCTAATTTATCGATGGCACTTGTCTTTGCGGCGAGCGCATAGAAAGCCTCTTCCCAGTCGATTTTTGTACTCTCTTTATTGTTCTTCCATGAAATAAGCTTTTGACCGTTATGCATTAATAATGCAGCTTCGCCCATACGTTCCTTGATTTGGGTTATCAGCACATCTAGGCGTGTTTCTGCAGCCTTTAGATGTGCCTTCGTACTTGATGCCTGAGCTATCAATTCGATAAGCTCTTCGTCAGCTTCCATGATTGTCCCGGCATCAAAACGGTACAACCTGTTTATGTCATCGGCTGTGGTTGGCTGAGGTGGCTCTCGTAGCTGGATACGCTCCCAAAACTCAATTTCTTTGCTGCGGATAATTTGGATTAATTCATCGTCTCGCTCTATCCAATGGATTCGCAGGTCATCTGTTCCGATCAATGCAGCAACAATCGTTTTATTGCGCCTCGTGACCATTTGCCCGTGCGCGACTTGCGAAACGTACCAAATAGGAATCTCGTCCGTTCCTTCTTCTCCCCAATCCTTTGCAGCAAACGGCGAAACTGTTTTCATTTCTCCATTTACATGCTCACCATCCAGCATCAACTCCAAATCAATCTCAGCAGCCAAGAAACCATGCTCAGGATCAACATAACGCTCATTTCTCGTAATGATCTGTACGTCATGGCCGCGATCTTCAAGTTCATCAACCAGCATTTCAATCACAATCGGTTCCCATCGTTTGCCGCGATTAAATATCCTCTGCTTGGCCGGTGTAATTTCTTCTTGAAATTCGCCTGTTTTTTCTTGATACAAAGCAAACGCAGATTTCCACGGCGAAACGCCAAGAATTGCTGCTGCGTCCGAGCCTCCAATCCAGCTTCTCCTTTCCACGCGTTCGATCATGCTTGCTCTTTCAGAAACTCCGGCGCTTCAATGCCGCGCATGTTTTCTTTGAAGCGCTCCATCAGTAGATTCCTCGCGTCTCGGTTGCTGAGTTGAAGATTAAGATCGCAAGCATCCATGACGTACTCAACAACTTGCTGGCAGTGTTGAAGATTTTTGTATTCAGGCGATTCATAGAACTCCCCGCCGTCAAGTTCCGCATAATCGTTTTCTATGTTTTTTAAAGCTTCAAGCAAAGCGCCGAATGTGTTACAGATCCCTTCGCGCTCCATTAATATTTCAATACGTGCTACATCGCGCAGCCATAAATCACTATTCGTTTTATTCATTTCTCGCCTCCAAATAACGCAATAAGCGGCTCCCACTGTTTTTTCTCTTCCATGTAGCCATTGCGCCAAGCCACAAACATTTCACCGGTCAGGTACGGATTGTCGGCGATGCTTTTGTCGCGCAGATATGCCACAGAGCCTTGCTTCTCTGCTTTCGCTATCTGCATTTTTCTTGCTGCAATAACTGCTTTCAGTTTGGCGCACTGATACGAGCAGCTAACCGGTAACGAGCGCAGGCAAGAAACAAACTCGGTTATAAAAATCAAAGATATTTTTAGCATGATCGATCCTCCGATTTAGCTATTTCGGCCTGATCCGGTGTGCATAACTCTGGATAAACTTCACACCAGCGCATATTCGCCGCGTCAAAATCCACTATCAAGATCGTAAACACCAGCACTACACAACATAGGATTGCAACGGTTTCGTGCTTCATACTTTCCCCTTTATCAGTCAGCCTGGCTTCCACAGGCTCCACCGTGTCGACGGCTTAAGGAGGTAACTTTTACAGCCCATGATTTTTGTGATAACCATGGATCGCTTCGGCGTTTTTTCTTGCGCACACAGCATCAAATAAATTGTTAAATCTTCCCAAACACACCTGCTTGCTTTTTATTCCAATCTTTGCGACCCATATCTTTCTATCTAGCCAAACCCCACAGATGCCGCTTTTATTGGTAATTCGCAGTCTCATGTTCCTGTTGTTCTCTGTGCTAGTTGCCTCTCGTAAATTTGCCCATCGATTATCAGTGCTGTCGTGATTTATATGATCGACGAACTTGTTTGGAAAATTTCCGGTCATGTAAAGAAAAGCCAATCTATGAGCCAAATAATTTTTATGACCAATTCCGATAAATCGATATTTGCTATCAACTCTTGATGACATTCTTGCTATCCATCCAGCTTCACATCCAATACGTGCCTTGCCAGTTTCAATAAGCCAAGTAAAACGACCGATTTCTTTGTCGTAATGCAAAATGCTCTTTAATTCTGCTTGGCTGATCATTTTTAAAACTTACGGTGGCTGTCGATGAGAGAATAATACATAACTGTATTATTGGTGTCAATACATTTGTGTATTAAAAACCGATGATGCTAATGATGTTGGAAATATCAATACAAAAAAACCACTCAATTGCGGTTTATGGGCAACAAAAAACCCGCCGAAGCGGGTTTGGTTATCTGGATGATTTGATTATGATTAGGGTGTTAGTGCATCAAGCATGCGTTGCCGCTCGATCAATTTGCGCGTTAAAGTGCGCGATTTCACGTTTTAGGCGGTTGTTTTTTTGTTGTTTGTTCCAACTGTTCATTTTTCAGTGCCGCGGCATTGAGTGTTGTTATTATCCAGTCTGTGAGTTTTATTCCATTCGATTGCGCGGTTTTTACCCACAAAGATTTATCCGATGTTTTGCAGCGTGCATGGATGTGAGAGGACGCGCGCTCATCATCTGGTTTTGCAGCATTGCTACGTTTGCCGCTGAGGCCGTGCTGTTTATCCATTAGGCGCTCCCTGGCGGGTATGATATACCGCCTCCCAATTGATCCTCTGCCATTGTTTCAGCAATCAAATCATCGGCAACAGGATCATGCTCACCGCCATTTTTTAAATGGTTGGCGTACCATTCGACAATCAATCCCGCCATATTATCCTCGTGAGATTCCCAAAATACATTTGGATCGATGCCGCTTGCATCGCAAATTGCATTGATTATTTCAGTGTCAAATGTAATGCCGCCGCCCGATTTCCTGCTTAATTTAAGGTCACGGAAATTAATGTGCTGCGGGATCGATATTTTTACTTGTTTTTCCACAATAAAAACCCGGCTTTCGCCGGGCTTGACATTTAAAATCCTGACGCGGCTAGGTAAGTGTCTTGAAGATAGTTGCCTATTATTTCCCAGGCCGTATCTTCGCAGTCATCATCCAACTCTTTAGTGATACTGTCGACCGTTTTTTGATCTCTGATTGATTCTTTTGATTCTGCGTATCCACCGGTATTTCCTACCCATTTTACGTAAGGAATTGTAACTATAACTTTATCTTTGTAGATGCGTGCTACGTATTCGCTGTCGTAAATACCTACTTGGACGTCTTTGGTGATTGTATGCATCTGTTTCATTTTAACTCTCCAGTTTAGTTTCCAAGTCCCGCTTGGCCGGTGCAACAATTATCTGCTGCATGGGATTAATTATACCGAGATTATTTAAATTGTCAACACAAATAAAAATATTTTCACCGCAGCACCGAATACCCTCGTCCGCGCATGCAGTTGATGACCATCTGGCGCACTGTTAACGCTTCATTACCAAGGCCACCAAGACCGCCACCAGCAGCACCAGCAGCCGCAAGCGTACCAATATCAAGGCCAAGTATTGCGCCAAATATTGCGCCTGTTGCAGCGCCAATCGCTGCGCTACCAGCAGCGTTCCCAACGTAATTGGTGTTATGGTGCGCGATATTGTTGCATTGATAAATATCAGTTTGATAATCGCATTTCTGACACGCAGCCGGATCAATTACTACATGCTGATAGTTGATCGGGCGTTGAGCAGGATCGATTGCGGCGCAGCCGCTAATAGCAAGAGCAATATATAAAACAATTATTTTTTTCATGTTTTTTTTTTAAAAGAAAGCCAGTCTTTAATTGTAACTAAATTATTCTGCTCCATTGCTGTGCTTTGTGCCGTTGTTTTTTGGTTCTGGTTTTGCATCATCTCTATTAGATCCGTCACTTTTTAAATTAGATATTGATTCTGTGTTCATTCTGGCAATCGTGCCAACAATAGCCTTAAACTTTTGATCTGATAAGAGCTTGTCTAAGATAAATTTTGTTTCATCATCATAAACGACATCTTCAAGTGGTGTTTCTCCTCGAAGCTGGCTCACTGTAATTTTGTACGCTGCCGCTATTTTTCTCGCGGTATTGCTGTTCATGTCTGTTTGACCAGTCAAGAATCTGTGTATTGTTGGCTGTGTTATACCCGATATATCGGCGAGGTCATAAGGGCTATGCTTATGATCTTCCATGAGTTTTTTTAATATCGATATACCTTTATCGTTCATGTGCGCATGATGCAATCTTGTATTGGCAACGTCAAATACATTATCGTATTGACAGTAATACAGCAGTGTATTATTGTGTACCCATGAACATACAAATAATGCTCCAGAAAATTTCTGAGGTCGGGTTGAGTGATTACGAAATCGCTCAGCAAATTTCTACTGATGATGATTTGGTTACTCAGCCTACCGTTAATCGATGGCGTAACGGTGTCACGAAAGAACCAAATTACGCCCGCTATATGCGTGTTAAAGATTTGTATGAGCGCATTGTTAAAGCAGCATAAATCCAACTTTTCTGAATGATTGAAATGAGTATCTTCGGCAAATGCACTGACGAAATCAAAACAAGGCTGCCTTTTGAGGCGGCCAATGATTTTGCAAGATCAGCGCATGATGCCGGCATGAATGAATCTGAGTACCTTCGTATGGTCATTTTTGTACACCTTTACGGAGAGGATGAGATTAGAAGGCTACAAGACAAGCAGCTTCAATTGTTGGCTAAACGGGGGCTAAAAATTGCCCAAAAATGAATTCGCTGTACCGGAAATTAAACAAATGAACATCATCACACCTCCCTGTGATTACAAACCCTTTGACCAAAGCGCTGGTAGCAGCGTCAGAACATACCTAGAGTATGACGAGGTGTTGAACTTGGTCTACGTGCTGGCGAAGTTTTGCCAGTTTGTCGGGAGTGGTTCCTTAAGCCGACTTCCGACACCTATTTTCCTTGCGATGGTGCAGCCACCGCAACTCACAGCCAGCGGGTTTTTATCCTTCCCGCTGGTTTTTTTATTTGATCTGCTATGAGTAAAGAAAAATATAGCCACTATTACAAAGATGTTGCGCATTTGCAGACCGTGGACGTTTACCGGGTGCTAAGTTTGTTTCTAGTAACTAATCCATGTTTGCAGCACGCAGCGAAAAAAATACTTTGCGCAGGTACGCGGGGGCAAAAAGAATTTGAGCAGGACATACGTGAGGCAATTGACAGCTTGAATCGCGCTTTGCAAATGATTGATGAAGATTTGAGCAAAAATGGATAAAGCACGAAATACATGAGTAGTTATGCCTATTACAACGAATACGACAAAAATGCGGCAGCATGGTTGCGCGAGCTAATTAAGGAAGGATTAATAGCAAATGGTGAAGTCGATGAACGATCAATTGTTGATGTCACGGCAAATGATCTGCGAGGATTTAGCCAGCACCACTTTTTTGCAGGAATCGGTGGGTGGAGTTATGCGCTTAGACTCGCAGGATGGAATGACAATAAACCGGTATGGACAGCAAGCTTGCCTTGTCAACCGTTCAGTGCAGCAGGGAAAAAACTCGGGAAATCAGACGAACGACACTTATTGCCGCACTTTATCGAACTTGTTAAGCAGTGCAGACCTCCAGTCATGTTTGGAGAGCAGGTTCCTGGCGCAATTAAGCACGGATGGCTCGATGTTTTATACGCAGAAATGGAAGCGTGTGGTTACGCCTGCGGGTCGATCATTGCTGGCGCACACAGCGTCGGTGCGGCGCATATCAGGCAGCGATTGTACTGGGTGGGTGTCTCCAATGGCGCAAGATTGCAACAGAGGATCAAAACCTCCAAGGAATCACGATACTGGAGTGCCACTGAGTCAACAAGTGACGATGATTTCAGGGTATCCAACTCCAGCAGCCAGAGATTACAAGAGCAACCTAGCAACGGAAGAATTTCACAAGAAACGAATGGAAATGTCGCGCGGGAAAACCCTTCCGGAAGTAGAGGGATGGGCAACTCCGCGCGTAACAACGAACCAAGGTTGCGGGAATCCGAAGAGAGCAATGGACAACAAAAGCCGCTTGGAAGATCAAATTTTCCTGGTATGCAATGGATTCACTGCCAAGACAACAAATACAGGCCAGTTAAACCCGGCATTTTCCCGCTGGCTAATGGCATACCCAAAGGAATGGTGTATAGCTGCGATCCGAGCGCACCGCACAATGAGAATGCAACGCAGGAAGCGCGCGCAATGAGGTTAAAAGGATATGGCAATGCAATTGTTCCGCTGGTTGCTGCTGAGTTTATTGGCGCATATATGTCAATTATGGGTGATTGATAATGCACTATTACCAGCTTAACATTGCTGACTATCGAAAAGATACTACTCATCTGACGCCGATTGAGCATTACATATACCGAACGCTTATTGATTGGTATTACCTAGATGAGTCGCCAATACCAAAAGAAACCCAGTCGGTTATGCGTCGGTTACGGTTGGGAACCGAAGAAGAAGCGGGATTGTTGCGAAACGTTCTTTCTGACTTTTTTGTTGAAACCGAAAGGGGGTGGGAACACCAGAGGATCGAATTGGAGATAGCAGAATACTATAAAAAATGCCAAAAGAATAAGGAAAACGGCAAGAAAGGCGGTCGTCCAAAGTCAACTCCAGAGCCGGAGAAAACCCAGTCGGTTATTTTGGTTAACCCAAATGAAAGCGAATCAAACCCTAACCAAGAACCATTAACCAATAACCATAAACCAGTTTTAAAAGAAAAAAATATAAAAAAAGAAAACCGGGATTCTTTCCGAGAAAACTTATCGGATGTAACCGATCAGACATATTCTGATTTTAAAAAACTGAGATTGGCAAAAAAAGCTCCGCTCACAGAAAGAGCAATAGCAGCAATTCGCGACGAAGCTGCAAAAGCAGGCATTAACCTGGAAACAGCTTTGATCGAATGTTGCGCTAGGGGATGGACTGGGTTTAAAGCTGAGTGGTATCAAAAAACATCAGTGCCAATGCAACGCGGATCACCGGTAGTTCCTATTGATCGAAGCGAGTACAACCGGCAGCAAACGCGGATCGCAAAAGAGAAATTATTTGGCAGTTCAGAGGCTCCACGGGAAAAGGATGTGACAAATGGATAACAGTCAATTCGATGAATTTAATGAATTACTGGATGTGATTTCAGAGCAATATGGAAAACCGTTATCCAGTGGAGCAAAAATGCTTTATTGGCAAGGTTTGAAGGATTTTGATTATAAAGCAATCCAGCAGGCATTGTATCGTCACATTCGAAATACCGATACCGGAATGTTCATGCCGAAAATTGCTGATGTTATCCGCATGCTGCAAGGCTCCACGCAGGATAGCGCAATGACTGCATGGGCAAAGGTTGATAAGGCTGTTAGGCACAAAGGGACTTATGTTGATGTTGTTTTTGATGATCCACTTATCCATCGCGTCTTGCACGATATGGGCGGATGGATCGCTATTGGGCAAAAAACAGAAGATGAGTGGCCATTCGTTGCTAAAGAATTTGAAACACGTTATCGCGGTTTTAAGTCTCGCAGTGAAACCCCGGATTATCCAAAAATATTGACAGGCATTGCGAATGCTCACAATTGCAGCCAGGGATTGGAGATTCAGCCTTACGTGATGATCGGAAACGAATTTGAGTGTAACAACGTGATTAACGGTGGAACTGAAAAACCATTGATCGGTTTTAAGCAAGCTGGTTCTGTTGTGCCGGATTTGCGGCTGGTTGAGAAAAGTGAGGTGGCATGATGGCAAACGAATGGCAAAGGCAATCGGCAGAAACAGCGCCGCATGATCGACGGATTTTGGTCGAATCTGATGGTGATTTTTTCTGCGTTGATTGGGTCAAGAATCCACATACTGACGATGAGGCTTGGGCTATAGCTCAACTAAAAAATGGCGACAGAATTTTGATCAGAAAAATTGATTGCTGGTATGAGTTGCCGACAAATTAACACACATGCAGGTTCCTATCATGATCACAAGCGGGTACTGCAAATTCGGAGCCTGCATGTTTGTTAAACCTATCAAATCGATGGAATTAGAAATTGGAGAAAAAATGGAATGTAAAGCGTTGGAAATGATTAGAGAAGCAAGATATTTGCTTGATGATGAACTAAAAATAGATAGTAGTCGTGAGCTATCTATGACTATAAAAAAATTGGACAAGGCGATTATGTGGAGGTAGCGCGACATGCAACTAAAATCCCAAAGCGTTGATTTGTCAAATGAAAATGGAATTATTTTAACTATAAGCGATTGTATTTATTTAATGGAAAGATTAAGCGAGATGAGCGGAGCGATGGTGAAAATTTCTGAACATTTGAGTAAATTAAGTGATACCTGATCCAGCGCCAATACCAAGAAGGAATAAACCGCTAATTTGCGAATCAGTGTACGCGGAAACTGAGCAGGATCGGTTCAACAAGGAATGCAAGGCAACATTTGCTATGTTCTATGACAAAAGGCGCAGATGGTTTGATCAGAACGGATTTGACGAGTATATGAAAGGTGTTGTTACAAAGCGCGGTCAGGAAGGTGCTAACAGGTTGCGAAAAGGCGTCAATTGGTTATTGGAAAGGATTGGATCATGAAAAAACAAATCACAATTTCAAGTTTTGATTATTACCTGTCATTAATTGCGGCTTTGGCGATTGGTGCTGGCAGTGGTTTTGTTGTCGGTATGTTGATCGGTGTTTTGGGTAAATTGAGCTGAGGGTTCGCATGATCCAGCAAACTATAAAAACGGCAACAATCATGAATGTTGATTGCATGGAATACATGCGCACGGTACCCGATGATTATTTTGATTTGGCTGTGTGCGATCCGCCGTATTTTGATGGTCCACAAAAACCTGGATATTACAAAGGGACAAGACAGAAAAGTGACGTTGGTACTTACAAAAATATAAGCACTTGGGAAGTTCCAGGGGAAGCATATTTTAATGAGTTGCTTCGAATTTCAAAAAATCAAATTATTTTCGGGATCAATTATCTTGATGTAAAAGCGCCAGGCGGGAGAATTGTTTGGGTAAAAGGATGTGAAAATAGCCCATTCAGCATGGCTGAAATAGCATATCAATCATTTTATAACCGCATAGATATGTTTCGCTATCTATGGGCTGGGTTCTGGAGGGAGCCTGGTGCATTGAAAGAGGTGAGAATACATCCGACACAAAAACCGGTACCTCTGTATGAATGGATTTTGGAAACATACGCCAAGTCGGGACAAAAAATATTCGATTCGCATCTTGGTTCTGGTTCAAGCGCTATCGCTGCTAATAACATGGGATTTGAATTTGTTGGGTGCGAGCTTGATCCGGATTATTTTGAGTCTGCATGTAAGCGTATAGCCAATCACTCTGCTCAATTAAGGATGTTCTCATGAATCAAGAAACTTACGAAACCATAGCAAAATTAGAGCAAACAATGCGTTCTATCGGTGTTTTGGAGTTTTCCGGTGAAATGCAATTGCTCGAATGGCAGAAAAGCACGTCTCGTGATGTTCCGAAGATTAAATTTGGATTGCTTGATGATGAAAGTCTCGAACCATTTGAAATTGCAACGGTGAAAAAGGGCAAGATGGCAGGACAGATTTACCACGTTTTTGCGATCAGAATTGACGAAACATCAAATAAATCAACAGGAATTCACGGGATCGAAAAGAGGGAAAATAAAGCAGAAAAAATACCGAACCAACTTGCACAAAAAATGCACCGAGACGGGTATTTCCGCAATTTAAAGCTATGGGATGCGATGGAGGCGAAGGGAATTTATACCCAGGAAATGCATAAGTCGTGGGTTGAAAGTTTACCGTGCTGCGCGAGAATCGAATTTGCGCCGCACATTAGTTGCGGTGGTGATGTTGTAATGCACCACGTCAAAACATCAGCAAATTCAGGAGTCGGGATCAAGCCGAAGCATTGGTACGGTGTTCCGCTATGCCATAACCACCACATGACATGGGCGCATGGATCGCATGCTGGATCAGCTACGCACGAGGATCGGCATGATGTGTTGTTGCCGCACGCTGTTCAATTGACTGCGGAGCGGATGAAATTGAAATTCAAAGAGGCGATGGGGTTATCAAGTTTGTCCGAGATGACTCAGGAAATGCTTGATGATTTTGAGAGGTATTTGTTTGGCTAATAAACAAAAGGCAATCTATGAATTATACAGATGAAGAAAAATTCCGAGGCTATAGCGTATGCAATCAATGTAATGAATGCGTGAAGCTGTTGCAGGCTGGTTTTGATGTTGAAACGCATGTTTGTTCGGTTTGCCGGGAGGAGGTTGCTGATATTGATGATTTTACGATGAATGGCGCGGTGGATATTTTAAGCAAATAAGCCAAGAAGCATGGGCACTCAAGAAAGTGTGAATCGTTACGGGATTTATATCTGTGTGTGAGGGGTGAGTGTCCATGACTTGTTGGTTAGCTATAAAGAGCCAGAATGATTAAATTTACAATATTCGGAGAAGCAGCAAGCAAGGCGAACAGCCGAAAGATTGTGACAATTGCAGGGCGTCCGGCGTCTATCAAGTCAAGCAAAGCGCTGGCGTTTGAAAAATCTGCATTATTGCAAATACCGGTACAGGCAAAGCAGATGATTGAAGGTGATGTGGCGGCAACTATCAAGATATTTTATTCAACACGCAGGCCGGATCTTGATGAATCAATTGTGCTGGATGTGTTGCAAGCAAAGTACAAGAAAGGCGAATTAATTAGGCGCGGGGTATACCTTAATGACAGGCAAGTAAAAGAAAAGCATGTATATCACGGCATAGACAAAGCGTGCCCACGTGTAGAGATTGAGATTAGGCCGATAGATGGATGACATAGACCGCGCAGGAGCGCACATCGATGCTACTGAAAAACAGATTATTGACGCAGCACGCAAGAAGGCGGCAAATATTCCGAAAGGATCGGCGGGCGAGTGCGAATGGTGCGGAGAATACTTTGAACGGCTGGTCAATGGTGCGTGCGGATGGTGTAGGGATGAATTCAGGCTTAAATAACAAACATTGGAGAGGTAGTCATGGGTATTTATGATCTGGATGGATCAAGCGTAATAACAAGGCTGCAACATTGGGGTCGCTGGAAAATGTCTAGCGGTGTATCGCTTGGATACCCCAATCAATCAGCATTTATGCATTTAGCAATATCAAGTAATCCGCATGATAGATTTGGTGAGATTGATAGCGATTGTATAGAAACAGATAGGGCTGTTGAGTTATTGCCTTTTGTTAAGCAGATTATCATTCGCGTTGAGTACGTTCTGCCATATAGCAGCGTAGCGATTAAGGCGAATCATTGCGGCATTAGCAAGCGATCATATTATAATTATTTGGAAGATGCACATGAAATGGTGGCGCAACTGATAAACAATAACAGGCGCAAGATCGATCAGCCGAATGCGGTTTAGGTATAAGCGCAACAGATAATGAAAGTATTGTTAATTAATGTGTTGTGCGACGTGCAGAAATATGTTATAAGTCTGGCAAAATACAGAAATACTCAACAAAACAAGCCACTTCCGCGTGGCTTTTTTTATGCCTGTTAAGAAATCAGGATGGTCAACAGTATCACGCCATAAGCGCGGGTACGGATCAAGCTGGGATAAGTTAAGGCTGCTTGTATTGCAGCGCGACAACGGATTGTGCCAATGCCAAACTTGCAAGAACAACCAGCGAATCAAACAAGCAACAGAAGTAGATCACATCATACCAAAGGCCAATGGCGGCACGGATGAGTTATCAAACTTACAAGCGATCAATAAAGAATGTCACAAGATCAAAACAGCACAAGAACAAGGGCGCAGTCTGAATCCGAGAGTGACAATCGGATTGGATGGATTCCCGACGGGGCGGTTTTAATCTTTGTTGGTTTGATGCAAAGTAC
>Ga0208783_10000391_pt1 | contig 27037 bp, 22 predicted proteins | sample DEB19_08_DNA_2_FD_184529 | JGI IMG/M metagenome (GOLD analysis project Ga0208783, IMG submission 184529) | Aqueous microbial communities from the Delaware River and Bay under freshwater to marine salinity gradient to study organic matter... | ecosystem: Environmental > Aquatic > Marine >...
CATCCAGGGCGATCACTACCAGTTCAATGCGAAGAAGTACGCGGCCGATCCGGATGCGGTCGCCGAGGCGCTCCGCAAGGCGACCCTCGACGCCCTCGCCGTGGGCTACGGGAATATCGACATCGATTCCTCCACGCTCGTCGATCTCTCCCAGCCGAACGTGGATCTCGAGCAGCGGGTGAACTACACGCGCGCCGCGGAGCTCGCCGCGGTCATCCGGTCCGCCGAGGCCCAGGGTCTCGAGGTCTCGATCGGCGGGGAGATCGGCGAGGTCGGCAAGCAGAACTCGAACGAGCAGGAGCTGCGCGCCTACCTGGATGGCTTCCGGCGCGAGTTCGACGCGCGGGGCGGCGCGGGCCGCCCCGGCCTCTCCAAGGTGAGCGTCCAGACCGGGACCTCCCACGGTGGCGTGCCGCTCCCGGGCGGCGGCGTCGCCGAGGTGAAGCTCGACTTCGGGGTCCTCGAGCGGCTCTCCGCCGTCTGCCGCTCCTACGGGCTCGCCGGTGCGGTGCAGCACGGCGCCTCCACCCTGCCGGACGAGCTCTTCCACCGCTTCCCGGCCGTGGAGACCGCGGAGATCCACCTCGCCACGGGCTTCCAGAACGCCCTCTACGACCACCCGCTCTTCCCCGCCGCCCTCCACGCCGAGGTGGACGCCTGGTGCCGGGAGAACGCCGCGGACGAGCGGTCCGCCGGCGAGACGGACTCGCAGTTCGTCTACAAGACCCGCAAGAAGGCGCTCGGCCCGCTCAAGCGCGTCCTGTGGGACCTCCCGGAGAAGGATGCGATCGTCGCGGACCAGGAGAGGAAGATCGCCTTCCTCCTCGAGCAGCTCAACGTGACCGGCACGCGGGAGCTCGTGGAGCGCCACGTGACGGCGCCGGCCCGCCACCGGCCGCTCCCTGCCTCGCTCGCCGGCTGAGCGAGCCCTGCCGCCAGGGCGGCACCACCGGATGCGAGCAGGCCCGCCGGCGACGGCGGGCCTGCGGCGTTTCGGACGAGTGGGGGCTCAGCGTCCGGGCGCGTTCTGCTGGCGCCGCCCGAGGAAGGTGGAGAGGGCGACGAAGCCGACCGCGACGAGGAAGATCATCGTCCCGATCACGTTCACCTGGACGGGGATCCCGCGCTGCTGCGCGCCGAAGATGTAGATCGGGAAGGTCTTCGTCTGGCCGGAGGTGAAGGTGGTGATCACGTAGTCGTCGATCGAGAGGCTGAAGGCGAGCATCGCGGCCGCGAGGACGCCGGGGAGGATGAGCGGGAAGGTGACGCGCCAGAAGGTGCTCCACTCGTTCGCGTAGAGGTCCATCGCCGCCTCCTCCAGGTGGCGCGGGAAGCCCGCCAGGCGGGCGCGCATCGTGACCACGACGAAGCTGATCGAGAACATCACGTGGGCGATGAGGATCGTGGGAAAGCCGAGCGGGTAGAGGACCCCCGGCGGCAGGAAGGTCCAGCCGACCGACCCGATGAAGAGGGTGAGGAGCGAGGTGCCGAGGACGATCTCGGGCGTGGACATCGGCAGGAAGATGAGGAGGTTCGCGATCCCCTTGCCGCGGAAGGTGTGGCGCACGAGGGCGAGCGCGATGAGGACGCCGAGGGCGGTCGCGATGATCGTGGTCAGGAGCGCGATGAGGACGCTCGTCGTCACCGCTTCCGCAAGCCCCGGCCTCCCGAGCGGGTCCAGCCAGGCATCGATCGAGAGCTCGCGCCAGGTGAGGTTGGAGCGCCCGGCGGGCGAGTTGAACGAGAAGATGATCATCACGATGACCGGGAGGGTCAGGAAGGTGATCGCGAAGGCCGCGTAGATCGGGAGGACCCAGCGGCCGATCCGGCGCCGGAGGCGGAAGGGGGGCCGAGCGGCGGCGCTCATCCTGCGCGCGCCCCGTAGAGCTCCTCGGTCCCCGCGAGGCGCGCGTAGACGAGGACGCCGGTGAGGATCGCGGCCATGAGGATGAAGGCGAGGGCGGCTCCCGTGGGGTAGTCGCTCACCTTGAGGAAGCGCGCCTGGATGACGTTCCCGATCATCGTCGTGCGGGGGTTCCCGAGCAGCTCCGCGTTGACGAAGTCACCGACCGCGGGGATGAAGGTGAGGAGGGATCCCGCGATGACGCCCGGCATCGCGAGCGGGAGCGTGACGCGCCGCAGGCGAGAGAGCGGGTCCGCATAGAGGTCCTGGGCTGCCTCGAGAACGCTCGGCGGGATCTTCTCCAGCGCCACGTAGAGGGGGAGGGTCATGAAGGGGAGGAAGTTGTAGGTGATCCCGGCGATCACCGCGACCGGCGTGGCCAGGATGCGCGTCTCGTCGGGGAGGAGCCCGAGGTCCTTGAGCGTCCCGAGGAGGAAGCCGTTGTCCGCGAGGATGATCTTCCAGCTGATCGTGCGCAGGATGAAGCTGGTGAAGAAGGGCGCGATGATGAGGAAGAGGAGGAGCGTCTTGTAGCGCCCGCCCCGGAAGGCGACGAACCACGCGAGCGGGAACCCGATCGCGAAGGTCGCGAGCGTGGCGGCGCCGCCGTAGAGGATCGAGTTCAGGAAGTCGCCCCAGTACTCACCGAGCACCTGGGGGTAGACGCCGAAGTTCCAGGACTGCGTATAGCCCGTCTGGATCGTCCCGGTCTCGAGCGAGACGAGGAACATCCCGACGGTGGGCCAGACGTAGAAGAGGGCGAGGTAGAGGATCCCCGGCGCGAGGAGCAGGTAGGCGGTGGCGGAGGGGTGGCGCCGGAGCCAGGCGAACATCGGCGGCGCCTCCCTCCGGTCCCCTAGAGCCCGATCGTCTCGGCGAAGGCGGCCTCCCAGGCCGCCCGGACGTCCGGCTCCACGCTCACGAAGTCGTAGCTGCGCGCGCGCATCTCCTCGGTGGGGAAGATGAGCACGTTCTCGGCGAGCGCCGGGTCGATCTTCCGGATCTCCTCGCCGGCACCCTTCACGGGGCAGACGTAGTTCACGTACGCCTCCACCTGGGCCGCGTTCGCGGGGATGTAGTACCAGTCGATGAAGCGCTCGGCAGCCGCCTTGTTCTGCGCCCCCCTGGGGATGACCATGTTGTCCGTGAAGAGCATCCCGCCCTCGACCGGGAGGGTGAAGCGGAAGTCCTGGTCCGGGCGCTGGTCCGGGACGAGGAGGCCGAGCACGTCGCCCGACCAGGCCATGGCCACGACGACATCCCCGGTCGTCATGTCCTCGATGTAGGAGTTGCCGGCGATGCGGCGCGGGATCCCGGCATCGAGAGCCGCAGTGAGGGTGGCGAGGGCGGCATCAAAGCCTGCCTGGTCCAGGGTGGACGGATCGTCCCCGTTGTAGATCGCCGCCATGCCCGCGGACTCGTTCAGCTCCGAGAGCCACGTGAGGCGGCCCGCCCAGCGGTCGGAGAAGAGCTCGCCGACGGACGAGAGCTCGCCGGTCACCGCGGCGTCATAGCCGAGCCCGGTCATCCCGGACTGCCACGGCGCGGCGATCGTGTTCTCCGGGTCCCAGGCGCGGGTCCGGTAGGAGTCCTCGAGGTTCGCCGGATAGCTCGTCATCGCGGAGGTGTCGATCGACTCCAGCCAGCCGAGGACGGAGAGGCGCTGGACCATCCAGTCGGTGAGGACGCACACGTCCCAGCCGGTCTCCAGGCCGGCCTCGAGCGGGCCGCGCAGGTCCGAGGCGAAGAACTCCTCGTTCCCCTCCACGACCTCCTGGTAGTCGACCTCGATCCCCGTCTCGTCCCGGAAGCGGTCGAGGGAGGGGTAGGTCATCTCGTCCGAGACGTCGATGTAGCCGATCCAGGTGGCCATGCGGAAGGAGCCGGACGGTGCGTCCTGGGCCGGGGCCGGGGCGCCCGCGGCAGCGCCCGGCCGGGCGGCGGCGAGGATCGTGCCGGGACGGGTGGCGGCGAGGAAGGTCGCGGCGCCGCCGGCGGCGGTGGCACGCAGGAAGGCGCGCCGGCCGAGCTGGGGGATGGAGCGGGAGGTGGTGGTCATCGCGGTCTCCTGTGCTGGAAGGGGAGGGAGGAGATGGGAGGGTCGTGGTGGGGAGGACGGCCCGCTACTCGATCGGCGCCCCCGTCACGGGATCGGTGGCCGGTTCGGTCCCGGCCGGGAGGGGGTCCACGGCGAACGCGTCCGCCGGATCCCACTCCACGAGGACCTCGGCACCGGGGAGCGCGGACGCACCCCCGTCCGCGCGGGCGATGTTCTGCGCGTAGGCGGTCACGAGATGCCCGTCCGCGAGGGCGACGCGGTACTGCGTGCTCACGCCCGTGTAGGAGAGGTCCTGGATGTGGCCGGGGATCGCGTTCACGCCCGGGGTCGCGGCGCCGGCCGACCCGAGGCGGATCTTCTCGGGCCGCACACCCACATCCACGCGCGACCGGCCCGCGATCGCTGCCGCGGGGAGACGGACGATCGGCCCGAGGTCGAGGCGCACGGCGACGTGGTCACCCTCCGCTCCCACGACGGTGCCCGGGAGGAGGTTGCTCGCGCCGAGGAACCCGGCGACGAAGCGGGTGCTCGGCCGCTCGTAGATCTCCGCCGGCGCGCCGAGCTGCTCGTAGCGGCCATGGTTCATGACGGCGATGCGGTCGCTCATCGTCATCGCCTCCTCCTGGTCGTGGGTCACGTAGATGAAGGTGATCCCCACCTCCACCTGGATCCTCTTGAGCTCGATCTGCATCTGCTTCCGGAGGCGCAGGTCGAGGGCGCCGAGCGGCTCATCGAGGAGGAGGACAGCCGGCCGGTTCACGAGCGCCCGCGCGAGCGCGACCCGCTGGGCCTGGCCACCGGAGATCTGGCCCGGCTTCCGGTCCGCGAGCGCGGAGAGCTCCACCAGCTCCAGCATCTCCGCCACCCGGGTGCGGACCTCGGCGTCGGCGACCTTGCGGCGGCGGAGCCCGAAGGCGACGTTCTCGCGGATCGAGAGGTGGGGGAAGAGGGCGTAGTTCTGGAAGACGGTGTTCACGTTCCGCCGATGCGGCGGGAGCCAGGTGACCTCTTCGCCCTGGAGCTCGATCCGCCCGCTCGTGGGCTCCTCGAAGCCACCGATCATCCGGAGCGTCGTGGTCTTGCCACAGCCGGAGGGCCCGAGAAGGGAGAAGAACTCGCCGTCAAGGACGTCGAGGGAGATCCCATCCACGGCGCGGACATCGGAACCGTAGGTCTTCGTCACGTCGACGAGGCGGACATCGACCTGTGCCAACGGGCTGCGGCTCCTCGGAGTGACACCTCGGCGTGCCGGCCGGGCGGGCCCCGGGGGCGACGGCGACGCCGTTCCGGGGCCGCGCGATTGTAGGAAGGGGGGGCCGGGGTGTCAACGGGCGAGCGGCCCTCCGCGCCCGGCCGGTCCGCGGGGTCCGCGGCCCGGCGCGGCTATCATCCGGCCATGCTGACCGAAACCGCGATCTTCGATGCCCTCCGCAACGTCCAGGAGCCCGAGCTCGGCCGCGACATCGTCACCCTCCAGATGGTGAAGGATGTCGTCATCGAGGGGCCCGCGGTCTCCCTCACGATCGAGCTCACGACGCCCGCCTGTCCCCTGAAGGACGAGATCGAGCGGGACGTCCGTGCCGCGCTCGGTGGGATCGGCGCCGCCGAGGTCGCGATCGCCTGGGGTGCGATGGTCCGCCGGGCTGCACCGAGCCAGCCCCAGTCGCTCGTTCCGGGCGTCAAGAACATCATCGCCGTCGCCTCGGGCAAGGGCGGCGTGGGCAAGTCCTCGGTCTCCGCGAACCTCGCCACCGCGCTCGCCCTGGACGGCGCCTCCGTGGGCCTCCTGGACGCAGACATCACCGGGCCGAACATCCCCCTGATGATGGGCGTGGAGGGGGCCCCTGCGGCCACGCCGGAAGGGAAGATCCGCCCGCTCGAGCGCTACGGCGTCAAGGTGATCTCGATCCAGTTCTTCGTCCCCGAGGGCCAGCCGATCGTCTGGCGCGGGCCGCTCGTGGGCGGGGCGATCCAGCAGTTCCTCCGGGACGTGGACTGGGGTGAGCTCGACTACCTCGTCATCGACCTTCCGCCCGGGACCTCGGACGCCCAGCTCACCCTCGCCCAGTCGGTCCCGATCGGCGGCGCGCTCCTCGTCACCACGCCCCAGGACGTGGCGGTCGCGGACGTGGAGAAGGCGCTCGCGATGTTCCGCCGGATGAGCGTCCCCGTGATGGGCATCGTGGAGAACATGAGCGCCTTCGTCTGCCCGCACTGCGGGGAGGCCACGGAGATCTTCGGGCGCGGCGGCGGCGAGGCCTTCGCGAAGCGCCACGAGCTCGAGTACTTCGGGGGCATCCCGATCGACGTCAAGGTCCGCCAGGGCGGCGATGCCGGGATCCCGGCCGTCGCCCAGCGCGAGCCGGGACCGGCCGCGGTCGTCCTCCGGGACCTCGCGCGGCGGGTGGCGGCGCGGATGAGCGTCCGCGCAGCCCAGCAGGTGCCGGTCCTCACGATCTCCTGACGCCCGCCGGCCCGTCCGGACCGGATGGGTCGGAAGCGCAGCGCGATCTGGGGCAGAATCGTGGGCGTCCGCGCTCAGCGCGGCGCCCCCGGAGCCGGGTGCCGGTCGCACCCGGAAGCAGAGACAGAGTGAGGTCCACAGGATGCGGCTTCGGTCCTCTCGGCGGATCGGCGCGATCGCGAGCGCCGTCCTTGCCCTCTCCCTTCTGACGGGTGCCATTCCCGCCACGGCGCAGTCGCCGGCCCCGGCGCCGGTCAGCGCGCTCGTGGTGACCACGACGTACCCCTCGATCGAGGTCGATCCGGGCGGCGAGGCGACCTTCCCCCTGAGCGTCCTCTCCCCGGTCGCCGAGCGCGTGGACCTTGCCATCTCCTCGGCCCCGGAGGGCTTCCGGACCACGATCCGCGGCGGCGGCTCGATCGTGGGCTCCGTCTTCACCGGCGCCGCCGAGGCGCCGGAGCTGGAGCTGCGGGTGGACGTTCCGGACGGAGCCGCCGCCGGCTCGTACACCGTCGTCCTCGGGGCGACCGCGGCCTCCGGAAGCGCCGAGCTCGCCGTGGACCTCCTCGTCTCGGACAGCTCCGCGGGCTCCGTGGCGCTGACCACGGACTTCCCGGCGCTGCGCGGCGATTCGACGGCCACCTTCCAGTTCACCCTGCGCCTCTCCAACGACACCTCGCAGGAGCTCACCTTCGGGCTCTCCGGCGCGGGCGCGGAGGGCTGGGATGTCCAGGTCCGGCCCACGGGCCAGGAGCAGGCGGCGACCGCGATCGTCGGCGCCGGCGAGAGCCAGAACGTCCGCGTCACCGTCACCCCGGCGCGCTTCGCGGCGGCGGGGCAGTACCCGGTCCGCGTCATCGCGGACGCCGGGGACGGCCGCCAGGGGTCCGCGGACCTCCTCGTGGAGCTGACCGGGAGCTACGCGGCCACGCTCGGCGGCGCGGACGGACGGCTGAACACCTCGGTGACGGCCGGCTCGTCGCAGACCTACAGCGTCCTCGTCACGAACACCGGCACGGCGCCGCTCACGGAGGTCGCCCTCTCGGCCACGCCGCCGAGCGGCTGGACGATCGCCTTCGAGACGGAGACCGTCGCGGAGATCCCCGTGGGCCAGAGCGTCACCGTCCCGGTCACGATCACCCCGGCCGCGAACGCGGTCGCCGGCGACTACGTGATCACGATGCGGGCGCGCACGGCCCAGGTGGACGAGAGCATCCAGGTCCGGACCACGGTGGAGACCTCGCAGACGTGGGGCTTCATCGGGATCGGCCTGATCGTCCTCGTCCTCGCCGGTCTCGCGCTCGTCTTCCGCCGCTTCGGGAGGCGCTGATCGTGACCGCCGATGCGGTGGTCATCCGCACGGTCGGGCTCTCGAAGGTCTACCCGGGACATGTCGCCGTCCGCAGCCTCGATCTCGAGGTCCGGCGCGGTGAGGTCTTCGGGCTCCTCGGTCCGAACGGGGCGGGCAAGACCACGACGATCCTCATGCTCCTCGGGCTCACCGAGCCGACGGGCGGGACCGCGGAGGTCCTCGGCCTCGATCCGGCGCGCAACCCGCTGAAGGTGAAGCGCCACGTGGGCTACCTGCCGGACAACGTGGGCTTCTACGGCTCGCTCTCCGCACGCGAGAACCTGCGCTACACCGCGCGCCTCAACGGGATCCCGGAGAAGGTCGCGGACGCGCGGATCGCGGACCTCCTCCGGACCGTGGGCCTCGCGGATGCGGGCGAGCGGCCGGTGGAGGCTTATTCGCGCGGGATGCGCCAGCGGCTCGGCCTCGCGGACGCGCTCGTGAAGTCGCCGTCCGTGATCATCCTGGACGAGCCCACGACCTCGATCGACCCGGTCGGCGTCGTGGAGGTCCTCGACCTCGTCCGGTCGCTCGCCCACGACCAGGGCGTCTCCGTCCTCCTCTCCAGCCACCTCCTCCACCAGGTCCAGCAGGTCTGCGACCGGATCGCGATCTTCGTCTCCGGGGACGTGGTGGCGATGGGGACCGTGGCGGAGCTGGCGGCCCGCCAGCAGCGCGGCGCGAACGTGGTGGTCGAGATCGGCCTCGAGGGTGACCCCTCGGTCGCCGTCCCGATCGTGGCTGCGGTCCCCGGGGTCGCCTCCGTGGATCGCGATCCCCAGGACCACCGGCTCCTCGTCGTGACGCTCGCCCCCGAGGCCCGCGCCACGGCCCTCTCCGCCCTCCTCGGGGCGGGGATCGTCCCCTGGCTCGTCCGCGACCGGGGGATGGAGCTGGACGAGATCTACCAGCGCTACTTCGCGGCGAGCGCCGCCGCGTCCGGCACGGAGGAGGCGGCATGAGCGCGCAGACCCCGGCCGCCGGCCTGCCGGAGACGGGGCGGATCCCGGCCGGCTGGCGGGTCGTCGCCGGCAAGGAGCTGACCGATCACGTGGTCAGCATCCGGTTCCTCCTCCTCCTCATCATGCTCGGCGCGCTCGGGGTGGGGGCGATCTACACCGTCTCCGGGAGCATCCGCGATGCCGCCGCGCAGGTGAGCGGGGCGCGCGGGATCTTCCTCTACCTGTTCACGCTCAACCCGCCCACCTCGCTCAGCCAGTCGCTGCCCCCCTTCGTCCAGCTCGTCGGCTTCGTGGGGCCGCTCATGGGGATCGCCTTCGGCTTCAGCTCCATCAACGCGGAGCGCGCGGACGGCACGCTGCCCCGGCTCCTCTCCCAGCCGATCCACCGGGATGACGTGATCAACGGCAAGTTCGTCGCCGGGCTCGCCGTCATCGCGCTCATCCTCGGCGTCGTCATCCTCTTCATCTCGGCGATCGGGATCATCCGGCTCGGGCTCGTCCCGGCCCCGGACGACATCCTCCGGCTCTTCGCCTGGTACGTCCTCACCGTCGTCTACGTCGGCTTCTGGCTGGCGCTTGCGACCCTCGCCTCGGTCGTCTTCCGGAACTCCGGGACCGCCTTCTTCGCGGTCCTCGCGGTCTGGCTCATCCTCACCTTCTTCGGGGGGACGGTGATCGATGCGATCGGGGGCTTCCTCGCCCCAGCAGGGCAGGGGGCGAGCGTGGCGGAGCAGATCCGGCGCGCGGAGGTGGTCCAGACGCTCCATCGGGCGACCCCCAACCGGCTCTTCGCGGAGATCGGCCAGGTCCTCCTGGACCCGCGGGTCCAGACGGTGGATATCCAGGGGATCCTCCAGCTCCGGTCCACGAACCGCTCGCTCGCGACGGTGCTGCCGATCGGGCAGAGCCTCCTCATCATCTGGCCGCAGGTGGTGGGGCTGATCGCCCTCACGAGCCTCTGCTTCGCGGCCGCCTATGTGACCTTCATGCGCCAGGAGGTCCGCGCCTAGCGCGGCATCCCTCGCGATCGGACCGGCCCCGAGCCCCGCGGATCCCGCCGCGGGGCTCCGTCGTTCCCGGGCCTCGTCCCGGGCGGAAGGTCAGGCGCGCCGCCGGCGCGTCCTCGTGCCATCGCCGAGGCGCGCCCAGAGCTCGGCGCACGCCGCGTTCGCCGCACGCCGCCGGCCCTGCTCGCCGGCGAGGAAGGCGAGGGTGCGCAGCTGGGTCGTGCGCGTCCCGTCCGCGACCGCCACGGTGACCGCGAGGTCCCCCTTCCGGGGCCGGGCGATGAGCGCGAGGCCCACGTCCGTGCCGGCCTCCGCGCGGATCGCCTCCGCCCAGGCGCGCGCCGTCCCATGGGCGCGTGCCGCGGGCGTGCGGGCGCCCAGGACGCGCGCTTCGTGAAGCCACGGCATCCGCCCGAGGATCCCCGCGAGCTGGCCGGCCGTGCCGACCTCGGCGATCGCGACCGTCCGGCCGCGGACCCGCCGGCCGATCGCCTCCGGCCAGCCTTCGTCTCCGCGGGCAAAGACGTAGCTGCCGAGGACCGGGAGGAGGGTGGCGACCGCGCCGTCCACGAGCTCGCGTGCGCTCGTTGTGCCATCACCGGTCGCGCTCACGCGCACATCCACGGCATCGACCCGGGCGTAGGTGGCGACCTCGGGGTTCCGCCGCCGGAGGACCTCCTCGCCGATCAGCTCCGCGATCAGCGATTCACCGATCCCGGTGAGGCGGAGCGTCTCGGCCGCCCGGTCGGCTCCGAGCCCGCGGGCCTGCAGGCGGGGGAGGACCGCATCCCGCCACATCGCCTTCAGCTCCCGGGGCGGGCCGGGGAGCGCGATGACCACCCGTCCGTCCGGGCGGTCCACCCACCAGCCGGGCGCGGTCCCGTTCGCGTTCGGGAGCGCAGACGCGCTGGGGATGAGCCACGCCTGCTTCAGGTTCAGCTCCGCGAACCGGATCCCCCGGCGCGCGAAGAGGTCGCGCAGCCAGCGCTCGAGCTCGGGGTCCACGGCGGGCGTCTCGGAGCAGACCGCGGCGATCGCCTCGCGGGTCAGGTCGTCCGGTGTCGGGCCCAGGCCTCCGGTCGTGATGACGAGCTCGGCTCGGGTGAGCGCATCGCGCAGGGCGCCGGAGACGACATCCAGGCGGTCGGGGAGCGCCCCGAGGCGGAGGACCTCCACGCCCAGGGCGGTGAGCTCACCGGCGAGGTCACCGGAGTTCGTGTCGCGGGTCTCGCCCACGAGGAGCTCGGCGCCCACGGCGAGGAGCTCGGCGGAGTGGAGGGGGAGGGGTTCGGGCATGGCGCGAGTCTAGCGTGGACGAGGGCTCGTCCTTGACGTGGCGGCGCGGATGTGTTAGCAATCTACCCCTGCGAGTGCTAACTCCCGGCCGGGAGGTCGCCCGGGCCCAGGTGGCCTGCGACCACGGACCGGGGATCGGTCCCGTCCTCCCCGGGGGAGGCGGAAGAGCCACACGATGGAGGTCCTTTCAAGCCCATGGCCAAGCTGATCGCCTACGACGAGGAAGCCCGCGCCCACCTGAAGCGGGGCATCGACGCGCTGGCGGACGCGGTCTCGACGACGCTCGGGCCCAAGGGCCGGAACGTCGCGTTGGACAAGAAGTTCGGCGCCCCGACCGTGACCCACGACGGCGTCACCGTCGCCCGCGACATCGCCCTCGACGACCCCTTCGAGAACATGGGCGCGCAGCTCCTCAAGGAAGCCGCCACCAAGACCGAGGACGTCGCCGGCGACGGCACGACCACCGCCACCGTCCTCGCCCAGGCGATCGTCGCCGAGGGGCTGAAGAACGTCGCGGCGGGCGCGAACCCGATGCAGATCAAGGTCGGCATCGACGCCGCCGAGTCCGCGCTCTCGGCCGCGATCCGCGCGCTCGCGGTCCCCGTCAAGGGTCACGAGGATATCGCCCAGGTCGCCGCGATCAGCGCGGCGGACCGGGAGATCGGCGAGCTCATCGCGGACGTCTTCGACAAGACCGGCAAGGACGGCGTGATCACCGTCGAGGAATCGAAGACGATGGCCTTCGAGACCGAGTACGTCGAGGGGATGCAGTTCGACCGGGGCTACATCAGCCCCTACTTCGTCACGGACACCGCCCGGATGGAGGCGGCCCTGGACGAGCCCTTCCTGCTCATCACGGACCGCAAGATCTCGGCGATCGCGGATATCGTCCCCACGCTCGAGAAGGTCCTCCAGACCGGGCGCAAGGAGCTCCTGATCATCGCCGAGGATGTCGACGGGGAGGCCCTCGCGACGCTCGTCGTGAACAAGCTCCGCGGCGTCGTCAATGTCCTCGCCGTGAAGGCGCCGGGCTTCGGCGACCGGCGCAAGGAGATGCTCCGCGACATCGCCGTCCTCTCCGGTGGACAGGTGATCTCGGAGGAGGTCGGCCGGAAGCTGGACACGATCGAGCTCACCGATCTCGGGCGCGCGCGCCGCGTCGTGTCCAACAAGGACAACACGACGGTCATCGAGGGGAAGGGCGATCAGGCCTCGATCGACGGCCGGATGAAGCAGATCAAGGCGCAGATCGAGGAGACCACCTCGGACTACGACCGCGAGAAGCTCCAGGAGCGCCTGGCGAAGCTCGCCGGCGGCGTCGCGATCATCAAGGTCGGCGCCGGCACGGAGGTCGAGCTCAAGGAGAAGAAGCACCGCGTCGAGGACGCGCTCTCCGCGACGCGTTCCGCGCTCGAGGAGGGGATCGTCCCCGGTGGCGGCGTGGCTCTCCTCGCCGTGCAGTCCTCGCTCGATGCGATCCGCCTCGAGGGTGACGCCGCGGTCGGTGTCGCGATCGTGCGCAAGGCGCTCGAGCAGCCGATGCGCAAGCTCGCGGACAACGCGGGCCTGGACGGGAACGTCGTCCTCGAGAACGTCCGCCGGATGCAGGGGGAGCAGAAGAACCCCAAGCTCGGCTACAACGTGATGACCGGCGCCTACGTGGACATGATCGCCGAGGGGATCCTCGATCCGGCGAAGGTGACCCGCTCGGCGGTGGAGAACGCGTCCTCGATCGCGTCCATGGTCCTCACGACCGAGGCGATGATCACGGACAAGCCGGAGCCCAAGCCGGCCGCGCCGGCGATGCCGCCCGGCGGCGGGATGGACTTCTAGGTCCGGCCCTCCCGGGGCCGTCCGGCCCCGGCACGCTGCACATCCGACGCCCGGCTCCGGCCGGGCGTCGTCGTGTCCGCCGCTCCTCCGGCCTCAGCCCGGCCCTGCGGACTCCAGCGCGTCGAGGATCGCCCGTCCGTGCTCCTCGAGGGTCCGCGGGCCGACACCCCGGATCGCCTCCAGGTCTGCGAGAGACCGCGGTGCGGCCCGGACGATCGCGTCCAGGACGCGGTCCGGGGCGATGATGAAGGGCGCGACGCCGCGCTCCCGCGCCACCTCCAGCCGCCACGCGCGGAGCGCCCGGAAGCCCGGCGTCTCCCGGTCGATCGCGACCTCCGGATCCGCCACTCCGCGACCCGTGCGGGAGGTCGCCGATCCGGGCCGGGGAAGGCGGGGACGGCCCGGCGCCGGCCGGGCGGCGAGCTCGGCGCGCCGGACCGCGTCCGGGGCGGCCACGAGGAGGAAGGGGCTCGCCTCGCGGTTCCGCGCACGGCCGCCGACATCCCGCCGGTGCGCCCACGAGATCCCGAGCACACGGCGCGCGCGGGTGATCCCCACGTAGAGGAGGCGGCGCTCCTCGGCGAGCCGCTCCGGGTCCTCCGCGCTCCGCTCGTAGGGGAGGAGCCCGTCCTCGAGGGCGGGGAGGAAGACGACCTCCCATTCCAGCCCCTTGGCGCGGTGGAGGGTGGAGAGCGTGACGCCCGTCTCCGCCTCCGGGTCCGCCGCCTCCTCCGCTGCGCGGCGCCGGAGCGCATCCACGAGGCCTGCCGCATCCCGGGTGGGCTCCGCGCGCAGGGCCTCCGCGGAGAGAGCGAGAAGGGAGCGGAGCGCGGCCTGCCGCTCGCGGGCCTCGGCTCCGCGGACCGTCTCCGTCTCGTAGCCGAGGCGCTCACGGAAGAGGCGTTCCAGGGCGGTGAAGAGCGCCTCCCCCGTCCCGGTGGGCCCGTCCCGGCCGAGGATCGCCAGGGCGTCGCGGATCTCCGGCCGGTCGAAGAAGCGGCGCCCGCGGAGCCGGAAGGGGATCCCGGCCTCGCGGAAGGCGAGCTCGATCGGGAGGAGCTGGGCGTTGAGGCGGACGAGGACGGCGATCTCCGCTGCCGGCGTCCCCGCGGCGAGATGACCGCGGACCGCAGCGGTGAGCGCCGCGATCTCCTCGGTCTCGTCCGCGTGGGCGGTGAAGGACGGGGGCGGGCCGGATGGGCGGGTCGCCACGAGCCCGCGCCCGGGACCGCGTCCGATCGCGCGGTTCGCGAGCGCGAGGATCTCCGGGCTGGAGCGATGGTTCTCCCGCAGGTCCGCCACGACCGCCTGCGGGTAGCGATCCGTGAAGCCCGCGAGGAAGGCGGGGCTCGCCCCGGCGTAGGTGTGGATCGTCTGATCCAGGTCGCCCACGACGCACAGGTCCTGCCGATCCCCGACCCACAGGTCGATCAGGCGTTGCTGGTCCGCGCTCGTGTCCTGGTACTCGTCCACGGAGAACCAGGCGTACCGCTCGTGGACACGGGCGCGGGCCTCCGCGTCCTCCTCGAGGAGCTCCGCGGTGAGGGCGAGCATGTCGTGGAAGTCGATCACCCCCTCGCGTCGCTTCTCCCGCTCGTAGTCGCGGAAGATCCGCGCCACGAGATCGGGCGGGATCGGCGGCTCGTGCCCGTCGAGGCCGGCGGCATAGGTGCCGGGGCCGAGGCTGTGCGCCCGGGCCCATCCGATCTCGTCCACGAGGTCGCGCGCCGGGGTGAAGGCGAAGCCGCCGGGAAGGCGCCGCGCGAGCCGTCCGACGATGCGATAGGGATTGCCGAGGACCTCGGGGAGCGCACGGTCCGGATGCCGCCGCGGCCAGAAGTGGCGGAGCTGTGCCCAGGCCGCCCCGTGGACGGTCCGCGCCGTCATTCCCGTGATCCCGGCCTCCGCAAGGCGCGCGACGAGCTCCGCGGCTGCCTTCTCCGTGAAGGTGACGAGGAGCGCGGTGCGCGGGTCGACGGCGCCGGACGCCGCCGCCCAGGCGGCACGGCGGATGATCGTGGTCGTCTTCCCGGTCCCGGCACCGGCATGGATGACGACGGGTCCACGGACGGCGAGGACGGCCTGTGCCTGGGCCTCGGTGAGGCCGGCGAGCCAGGGGGTGGGATCGGGGGTCACGGAGCGAGGGTAGCGGTCATCGCTCACCGGGCGCTTCCCGGGGCGTGGTCAGAGATCCGAGGCCCAGATCTCCTCGTCCATCTCCCGGGCGCGGAAGCACTCCCCGCACATCGGGCCGCCCGGATGGGTGGGGTCGTCCTCCGGGTCGCCGTCCAGGGTCCCGCCGCAGATCGTGCAGATCGGGTCGTCGTCGATGGCCGCCAGGAGCGTGAGGTCGTCGAGGATGTCGTCCATGGCGGGAAGATTCTGCCACCCGAGTGACAGGTTGCGTGGCACGACCGCCGGACGGGACGCCGGACGCGGTCGCGCTATCCTTCCCGGAGGCCCCCCGAAACCGGAGATCCCCCTGACCGACCCGTCCGCCGGCCCCACCTCCGATCGCCCCCCGCGCCGCGGGGAGGGCGAGAGCGTGCCCCGGCTGATCGCCGTCACGATCGGGCGGCTGCGCACCCGGGGCCTTGCCCTCGCGCAGGCGCACCTCGCCCTGCTGCGCGCGGAGCTCTCCGTCGCGGGCCGTGAGCTCGCGATCGTCGCGGGTCTCGCCGCAGCTCTCCTCCTCCTCGCCACGCTTCTCCTCGTCCTCCTCTGGGTCGGCGGGTGGCTCTTCCTCGGTGAGTGGCTCTTCGGTTCGCTCGGCTGGGGGGTCCTCCACGGGACGCTCGCCACCGTCCTTGTCTGCGTCCCGATCGCCCTCGAGCTCGCGGGCGGCCCGCCGCGCGTCGCGATCCGCGGTCTCGTGGCGGGGGCCGCGATCGGGCTCATCGTCGCGATCGTCCTCGGTGCCGGGATCGCCGGTTCCGGCGCCCGCTTCGTCGGGGAGACGCTCGCGGAGGCCACGGGGCAGCCGGTCGTCGCGCAGCCCGCGCTCGCGGGTCTCGTCCTGTGGGGGATCGTCGGTGCCTTCGTCGCCGCGCTCATCGCGCGCGGCCGCTCCGGGATCGGGCGCAGCGTCCTGGTGGGCGCCATCGCCGGCGCGATCATCGGGCTCGCCCTCGTCCTCCTTCCCTTCGCCTGGGACGTGGCCGCCGCGATCGGGGTCACGATCGGGCTCCTCGCCGCGATCGGTGTGACGCTCCTGCTCGCGACCCGCGCCGGGATCGACCCGGGTGCCCGCTATGACCGCCTCGTCCCGCGCGCATCGATCGCCGCGGCGGAGGAGACGCGGGCCTGGGCGCGCGCGGAGTGGGACCGGCTGCTGCGGAGGGCCACCGGACGATGAGCGGGATGAAGGATCCGGAGAAGGCGGCCCGCAAGGCCGAGCGCAAGGCGGCGCGGCGTGCGGCCGCAGCCGAGGTCTCCGCCCCGGCCACGAGCGAGGAGGCGCCCGCGCGCCCGCTCGACCCCCGCGTGGCGGAGGCGGCGCGCTCCGTCGCGGAGGCACGCTCCGCGCTCGGCGAGGCGCTCGATGGCGCGGTGGACACCGGGAAGATCGCGATCGACCCGCGGGAGTGGTTCCGGCGCGATCCGCTCCGGACGGCGGCGCTCGCCGGCGGTGCGGGGTTCCTCGCGGTCGGCGGACCGAAGCGGGTCCTGCGCGCGGCCGGACGGCTCATCCCGCGCCGCCGGCCGTCCGGCGCGGGGCTCCTGCCGGACGAGATCGAGCGGGTCCTGCGCGACCATGCGCTCGCCCGCGACCCGAAGATCCGGAGGGCGATCGAGCAGGACTTCGCGGACTATCTGCGGGCCCGCGGCAAGGTCCGTCCCGCCGCGAGCGCCACGATCTCCTTCTGGCGCACCTACGACGTCCTCGTGGGGCCGATCGGGCGGCAGGCGGCGAAGAGCCTCGTGGAACGGCTCTTCTCGGCGACCGAGGAAGGTCCGCGCTGAGCGACGGCACCGGGAACGGCCTGGTGCGGAAGGAGGGGGTCGAACCCTCACGCCCTTGCGGGCACCGGCTCCTAAGGCCGGCGTGTCTGCCGTTCCACCACTTCCGCGCCGGGCGAGTGTAGCGCCGGGGTCCCGGGCCCCCTCCACAGGGCGCGGGATACGCCGGAGGGCCGCGCTCCGTATACTCCACCGGCCACGCAGCAGGAGATCCCCCGACCGTGAAGGTCACCGCGACACCGTCCGAGCGCAGCACCGTCATCCTCGAGGTCGAGGTCACCCCCGAGCGCGTCCGCGCCGCCGTGGACGAGGCCGTCCACCACCAGGCGCAGCGGGTCCGTCTCCCCGGCTTCCGGCCCGGCAAGGCGCCGCGCCCGATGCTCGAGCGTGCGCTCGGCATCGATCGCTCCGATCCGGCCCGTCCGGACCCGATCTACGACGACGCCCGGGACCACCTCTACCGGCGCTCGGTCATCGAGGCGATCCGCGAGAAGGCGGACCTGGACATCCTCGAGCTCCCCTCGGCCCCCGAGTGGATCGCCTTCTCCGAGCTCTCCGGCGCCACCTGGAAGGCGAGCTTCCCGCTCCGGCCGTCCGTGACGCTCGGGGACTACGCGGGCTTCGGGTTCACCCCGGAGATCGAGGAGGTGACGGACGAGAAGGTCACCCAGGTCCTCGACCAGCTGCGCGACCAGCAGGCGTCGCTCGCCCCCGTCGAGGGGCGCGCCGCCCAGTCGGGCGACTACGTCGTCATCGGCTTCTCCGGGACCCGGAACGGTGAGCCGGTGGAGGGTGCGCAGGCAGAGCGGTTCCCGCTCATCATCGGCGCCGAGCGGATGATCCCCGGCTTCGAGGATCAGCTCATCGGCCTCGCCGAGGGCGCGGAGAAGAGCTTCGACATCACCTTCCCGGCGGACTACGGCCAGGAGGAGCTCGCCGGTCAGGAGGTCTCCTTCGCGGTGACGCTGCGGGAGCTGCGCGAGCGGCGCCTGCCGGAGCTGGACGACGACTTCGCGGCATCGCTCGGGGCGTATGCCTCGCTCGATGCGCTGCGCACGGAGATCCGCGGCCGCCTCGAGCGGAACGCGCTCGACCGGGCGCGCCACGAGTTCGCGGACAAGATCATCGAGTACGCGGCCGCCAACGCCACCGTCGAGCCCTCGGATCACCTCGTGGAGCGCGAGGTCGAGGTGATGGTGGATGAACTGAAGGTCCGCCTCGCCGAGCAGGGGATCGGGCTCCCGGAGTACCTCGAGGCCACCGAGCGCGACGAGTCGAAGCTGCGCGAGGAGATGCGCGAGGGCGCCGAGCACCGGGTGAAGGTGCTCCTCGTCCTCGGTGCCGTCGCGGACGCGGAGAAGGTCGAGGTCCCGGAGGCGGATATCGAGGCGGAGGTCGCCCGTGGGCGCGCCGCCAACGCGGACAACCAGCGGCTCGTGGAGTACCTCGGCTCGCCGCGCGGCCGCTCCTACATCCGCTCCACGCTGCGCCGGACGCGGACGGTGGAGGGGATCATCGACCGCTGGATCGCCGCACACCCCGAGTTCTCGAACGTCCAGCACAGCGAATCCCAGCCCCAGGCGGCGGAGGTGGGGGCATGATCTCCCGGCCGCGCAGCGCGCCCTCCACGTCCCGGGCTCTTGCGGCGGCCCGCGAGACGACCGCGATGCTCGTCCCGATGGTCATCGAGAGCTCCAGCCGCGGTGAGCGTGCGTACGACATCTACAGCCGCCTGCTCAAGGAGCGGATCATCTTTCTGGGTGACCAGATCGAGGATCACATGGCGAACCTGATCATCGCCCAGCTCCTCTTCCTCGAGGCCGAGGACCCCGAGCGGGACATCAGCATCTACATCAACTCCCCCGGTGGCGTCGTCACCTCCGGCCTCGCGATCTACGACACGATGCAGTACCTGCGCGCCCCGGTGAGCACGATCTGCATCGGGATGGCCGCCTCCATGGCCTCCGTCCTCCTCGCCGCGGGGGCCAAGGGGAAGCGCTACTCGCTGCCGAATAGCCGGATCATGATCCACCAGGGATCGGGCGGGTTCCGGGGGGCCACGCCGGACGTCCTCATCCAGGTCCGGGAGCTGGAGGAGCTCAACCAGCGGCTCCACGCGATCCTTGCCCGCCACACCGGACAGGACGCGGAGAAGGTCGCCCGGGACACCGAGCGCGACTACTTCATGAGCCCCGAGCAGGCCCGGGCCTATGGCATCATCGACGAGGTCTACGCCGAGCGCGACGGCTCGCTCATCAGCGAGGCGCGTCGTGGCGGAGCGTCCACGCCGGCCGCCGCGCCGGCCGCGGATGAGCCGCCCGCTCCCGGTTCCGGGAAGGCGAGCCGCTAGGCCGCACCGCCGGCCGGGCGACGAGCAGGGGAGGATCCGCACGGGATGTCGGGGACGACCGGGAAGGGGACGAAGGTCCCGTACCGCTGCAGCTTCTGCGGCAAGAGCCAGGAGCAGGTCCGCAAGCTGATCGCGGGCCAGGGCGTCTACATCTGCGACGAGTGCATCCACCTCTGCCAGGAGATCATCGAGGAGGAGATGCTCGAGGCGCCGCGCCCCAAGCCGGCGGCCGCCAAGCTCCCCAACCCGCGCCAGATCAAGGACGCGCTGGACGGGTACGTCATCAGCCAGGAGCGCGCCAAGCGCGTCCTCTCCGTCGCGGTCTACAACCACTACAAGCGGGTGGACGCGGGGAGCCAGGTCGATGAGGTCGAGCTCCAGAAGGCGAACGTCCTCCTCGTGGGGCCCACGGGGAGCGGCAAGACCCTCCTCGCCCAGACGCTCGCGCGCGTCCTGGACGTCCCCTTCTGCATCGCGGACGCGACCTCGCTCACGGAGGCGGGCTATGTCGGCGAGGACGTGGAGAACATCCTCCTCCGGCTGATCCAGGCGGCGGACTTCGATATCGCCCGCGCCCAGCGCGGGATCATCTACATCGACGAGATCGACAAGATCGCGCGCAAGGCGGACAACCCGTCGATCACCCGGGACGTCTCGGGGGAGGGGGTCCAGCAGGGGCTTCTGAAGATCCTGGAAGGGACGATCGCGAACGTGCCGCCCCAGGGCGGCCGGAAGCACCCCCACCAGGACTTCATCCAGATCGACACCACGAACATCCTCTTCATCTGCGGCGGCGCCTTCGAGGGGCTGGAGCGGATCGTGGAGGACCGGGTGGGCCGGCGCGGGATCGGCTTCGGCGCGGAGGCGCCGGCGGACCGGGGCGAGCGGGCCCGGATCCTCGAGCAGCTGATGCCGGAGGACCTCCTGAAGTTCGGGCTCATCCCGGAGTTCGTGGGCCGGCTCCCCGTCACCGTCACGCTCTCCGCGCTCACCGCGGAGGACCTCATCCGCGTCCTCGTGGAGCCGCGCAACGCGGTCACCCGCCAGTTCCAGAAGTTCCTCGCCCTGGACAAGGTGGAGCTCGTCTTCACCCCCGGGGCGATCGCCGCGGCCGCGGAGCTCGCGCTCGTGCGCAAGACCGGGGCGCGCGCGCTCCGTTCGATCGTGGAGGAATCGCTCCTGGACGTGATGTACGAGATCCCGGAGCGGACGGACGTGCGCAAGTGCATCATCACGGAGGAGACGATCCGCGAGGGCCGTGCGCCGCTCCTTCTCACCAAGGCGGAGGTCGACCGCGGGGTCGACGAGACGAACCACCCCCTCCTCGTGGAGCGCGGCGCCTGACCGGTGCCGCGCCGCGGGACACCCCGGCGGAGCGATGACGAACGACCGAGCCCCCCAGCCCGACCGCGCCGCCCCGTCCGGCCCGCTCGCCGCGGAGATGGGGCGCGCCTACCGGCCGGGTGAGCTCGAGCCGCTCGTCTACGAGCGCTGGCTGGAGGCCGGCGTCTTCGCGCCGGACGGAGCCGGATCCCGGGCCCTGCCGGACCGTGAGCCCTTCGTCGTCATCCAGCCGCCGCCGAACGTCACCGGATCGCTCCACCTCGGGCATGCCCAGCGGAGCGCGGTGGAGGACCTCATGGTCCGCCACGCCCGGATGCAGCGGCGCCCCACGCTCTTCCTGCCCGGCCTCGATCACGCGAGCATCGCCGCCCAGTTCGTCCTCGACCGGATCATCGCCGGCGAGGGGGAGACGCGCGCCTCGCTCGGGCGGGAGCGCTACCTCGAGCGGATGTGGCGCTTCGTGGAGGAGACGCGCGCGGTCATGCTCGGCCAGCAGCGCCGGGTGGGGGCGTCGCTCGACTGGACCCGGCTCCGCTTCACGATGGACGAGGTCTCGTCCCGCGCGGTCCGCGAGGCCTTCCTCCGGCTCTACCAGGACGGGCTCGCCTACCGGAGCGAGACGCTCATCAACTGGTGCCCCAGCTGCCGGACGAGCCTTTCGGACCTCGAGGTGATCGCCACCCCGGAGACCGGGTCGCTGTGGACGATCCGCTATCACGTGGTGGACCCGGAGACGGGGGAGGATCGCCCCGGCGAGGAGATCCTCATCGCCACGACCCGCCCCGAGACGCTGCTCGGTGATACCGCCGTGGCGGTCCATCCCGAGGATGCGCGTTACGCGGATCTCGTGGGCCGGCACGTCCGGATCCCCTACACGGGCCGGACCGTGCCGATCATCGCCGACGCCGTCATCGACCCTGCCTTCGGGACCGGCGCGGTGAAGATCACGCCCGCCCATGACCACGACGACCACGCGACGGGGAAGCGCCACGCGCTCGGCCTCATCGACATCATGGAGGACGACGGCCGGATCGCCGCGAGCGGGGGTGACTTCGCCGGCCTGGACCGCTACGCCGCCCGCCAGCGGATCCTGGCCCGCCTCGAGGAGGACGGGGACCTCGTGGCCACGAAGGCGCACGAGATGGTCGTGGGGCGCTGCCAGCGCAGCAACGATGTCGTGGAGCCGCGCCTCAAGACGCAGTGGTTCATCCGGACCCAGCCGCTCGCCGAGAAGGCGCTCGCGGCCACCCGCTCGGGCCGGACGCGGATCCTCCCGGAGCGCTTCGAGAAGGTCTGGGAGCACTGGCTGACGGAGATCCGGGACTGGAACGTGAGCCGCCAGCTCTGGTGGGGCCACCGGATCCCGGCCTGGTACTGCGCTGCGGGCCATGTCACCGTCTCCGCCGAGGAGGCGGGTCCGGCGGCGTGCGAGCGCTGCGGGGCGACCGCGCTCACCCAGGACGCGGACATCTTCGACACCTGGTTCAGCAGCGGCCTGTGGCCCTTCTCCACCCTCGGCTGGCCGGAGCGGACCGAGGACCTCGCCCGGTTCTACCCGGGGACCGTGATGGAGACCGCCTACGACATCATCTTCTTCTGGGTCGCCCGGATGATGATGCTCGGCATCCACCTCATGGGGGATGCCCCCTTCTCCGTCATCTACCTCTCCGGCCTCGTCCGCGATCCCTACGGGCAGAAGATGTCCAAGACGAAGGGGAACGTCGTCGACCCGCTCGAGGCGATCGACGAGTCGGGGGCCGATGCGCTCCGCTTCGCGCTCATCCACGGCGCCGCGCCGGGGAACGACCAGCGCTTCAGCGCGGAGAAGCTGGAGAACGCCCGGAACTTCGCGAACAAGCTCTGGAACGCGGCGCGCTTCGTCCTCGGGGCGCGCCCGGGGACGATCCCTGCCGATGCGCCGCGCCGTGCCCCGGATGCCGCCGCGTGCGGGCCGGTGGAGCGCTGGCTCCGCAGCCGGGTGGCGGCCACGGTGGCGGACGCGGACCGCGCGATGGCCGACTTCGCCTACGGCGAGCTGACGCGCGTCCTCTACGACGGGATCTGGGGCGACTACTGCGACTGGGCGATCGAGCTCGCCAAGATCCGCCTGACGGACGAGAGCCGGCCCGTGGCCGAGCGCGAGGCGACCTGGTGGACCCTCGTGGAAGCGCTCGATACCTATCTCCGGCTCCTCCACCCGGTCATGCCCTTCATCACCGAGGTGATCTGGGCCGGCCTCCCGCACGCGGCCGATGACCCCGAGCTCCTCGCGGTGGCCGACTGGCCCGCCGCGCCCCCCGTGGATGCCGCCGCCGCAGCCGCCACCGGCGAGCTGATCGAGCTCGTCCGGGGCGTCCGGAATGCGCGGGCGGAGGCGGGCCTCGACCCGGTCGCCTGGCTTCCCGTGGGTGTGACGCTCCCGGATGACCTCGCCCCGGTCTTCGATGAGCTGCGGCCCGCGCTCGAGCGGCTCGCCCGCGCCCGTCCCCTCGAGCGAGCCACCGGTCCGCTGCCGTCCGGCGCGGGGATCGTCGCCGTCGTCGCGGGCCGGCTCGGTGCCGCGATCCAGCCCGACCTTTCGGATGCCGAGGGCTCCGTGGAGCGCGACCGCGCGCGCCTGGAGAAGGAGATCGCGGAGACGGAGCGTCTTCTCGTCGCCGCGGAGGCGCGCCTCTCCGACCCGCGCTTCGTGGAACGTGCGCCCCAGCCGGTGGTCGAGGGGGCGCGGACGCGGGCAGCGGAGCTCGCAGAGCGCCTCGCTCGGCTGCGGGAGCATCGCGCGGCGCTCGGCTGACCCCGTTCCCGGCCACGGCGCGCTAGGATTCCGCGTCGGCCATGCACGGCCGGCGTGACCGGAGAGGGACAGGTGCCGATCTACGACTACGTGTGCTCCGCCTGCGGGCGGGAGATCGAGGTGGTCCACGCGATCTCGGCGAGCGGGCCCGAGCGCTGCGAGGCCTGCGGCGGACCGATGCGCAAGGCGCTCTCGGCTCCGGCGATCCACTTCAAGGGGAGCGGCTGGGCGAAGAAGGACGCGCGCTCCACGAGCGGCCCCGTCGCGAAGAGCGCGAAGCCCGGCACGGGCGACGCCGCCCCCGCCGCGCCGGCAAGCGGTGATGGCGCTGCCGGCGGCGGGTCGGGCGGGTCGGCGGACGCGGACTGATCGTGAGCCGCCTCGTCTCCGCGCGGACCCGCGCCCGGGAGACGGCGATGGCGGTGACGGCCCATCCGGTGGTCCGGCGGGTCCGGGCACCGATCCAGGGCTTCGGGGACGCGGACGGGACGCTGATGTCCGCGGGGCTCGCGTATCTCGCGATCTTCGCGGTGGTCTCCGGTCTCCTCCTGCTGATCAGCGTCCTCATCCTTGCCGGCGACTCCCCGGAGGCGCGTGATGCCGCGGTCTCCTGGCTGATCGCCCGTGTCCCGCCGCTCGAGGCGCTCGCGACGCAGATCGTGGAGGGGCTCGCGGACGGGGCACGCGTCGGCAGCATCGTCGGCCTCATCGCGTTCACGTGGGGCCTCAGCGGCTTCTACCTCGGGCTCCATGACGCCCTCGACCGGCTCTTCCCCGCGCAGCGGAGGCGGAACCGGATCATCGCGCGGATCCAGGGGATCGTGGCGATCCTGCTCCTCGTGGTCGCGATCGCAGCGGTCGTCGCGCTCGGGTCGCTGATCGCCGCGATCGATGCCTTCCGGGCCCTTGCGGGGCTCGGGCTGGGGACCTTCACGGAGCCGGTGCTCACCGTGCTCGCCGCGATCGGCGTCCTGCTCGTCGTCTACCGCTGGCTGCCGAGCGACCCGCCGAGCGTCCGGGAGGCCGCTCCGAGCGCGATCGTCGCGGGCGTGATCATCGGCTTCCTCACCGCGCTCTTCGGGCTCATCGCGCCGCTCCTCGTGGGGAGCCTGGCCGGCCTCGGGGTCATCACCTCGGTCTTCGTCGCCCTCATCTGGTTCTCGTGGGTCTTCCGGGTCCTCCTCTACGGGGCCGCGGAAGCCTGCGTGCGCCGCGACGAGGCCCGTGGGCTCCCGCTCCCGGGCGAGGACGGCACGGGCTGATGCGGTCGCTCGCCCGCCTGGAGGAAGGGCTGGAGAGCCTCGCCGAGCGTCCGGTCGCGCGGATCCTCCGCCTCCGCCCGCCGGTGGAGGAGATCGCGCGCCGCCTGGAGCGGACGATCGTGGCGCTTCCACGGGAACCGGATGGCGCGCCGGCGGCCTGGGAGGTCGCGCTCGAGCCCGGATCGCCCCTGCTCGCCGATCCGGCGCGCGCGGCGCACGAGCGCTGGCTCGCGGAGGAGCTTCGGCGACGTCTTCGGGCGCGCGGGATCGCGCTCGCGGGAGCGCCCACCGTGCGCCTCGTGGCGGACCCGTCCGTGGCGCGGACGACGCTCCGCATCGATCCGGCCGGCGGACCCGCGGACCGGGAGGAGGGAACGCCCGCTGCAGGCGTCGGGGCCGGCGGGGAGGCCGGTGAGCCGGAAGGGCCGTGGGATGCGGCCGGCGCCACGGGACCCACCGCGTCCGCGGAGCGGCCGATCGTCGCGCTCGAGATCCGGCTGCCGGGACGGCGCGCGGTCGTCGTTCCGGTCCGGCCCGCCGGGGCCACGCTGGGCCGCGGGCGCGACTGCGAGCTGCGTCTTCCGGACGGGGCCGTGAGCCGCCGGCACGGCGTCCTGATCATCCGCCAGGGGCTGCTCGTCTACCGGGACGAGGGGAGCCGCAACGGCAGCCGCCTGAACGGCGTGCCCGTCCGCGAGGCTGCGCTCGGGCCGGGCGATCTCCTCGAGCTCGGAGGGACGCGGATCGCCCTCCTCGAGCTCCCGCCCGCCCGATGACCGACCCGCTCGTCCTCCTCCTGTGGGGGCTGCGGCTCGCCTTCCTCGCCCTCCTCTGGCTCGTCCTGCTCCTCGTCGTCCGGGCGCTCCTCCGCGACCTCCGCCGGACCGCCCTGGAGGCGCCGCGCCCGCTCGCGCGGCTGCTCGTCCTCGTCTCGCCCACGGGGATCCCTCCGGCCGGGAGCGAGATCCCGATCGGCGCGGTCACCTCGCTCGGGCCGGATCCGGCCTGCACGGTCCTCGTGGATGACGATGCGCTCGCGGAGGGGCCCGCCCTGCTTGCCTATCGCGGGACGGGGTGGCATCTCTCGACCTCCGCCCCGGATGCGCGCATCCGGATCGCGGGGCGGAGCGCGCCGGAGGGTGGTCCGCTCGCGATCGGGGACACCCTCGAGCTCGGTGGGGTCCGCCTCCGTCTCGAGCACGCGGTCGAGGTGCCGGGCGGGTGAGCAGCCTCGCGGCCGCAGGGGTCACGGAGGTCCAGGAAGAGCGGTCGGGTCCGCATCCGCGGGCCACCGAGGGGCTCCTCCTCGCGGTCGTCGCCGCTGCGCTCATCGTGGGGCATCTCTCGCTCGCCTCGACGCGCGCCGGCGCCTTCGCCGTGGGCGATCCGCTCGCGCTCGTCGCCTATCTCGGCGCCCTGGCCGGCGTCCACCTTCTCTTCGTCCTCACCCGGCGTCCCTTCGACCCCTTCCTCCTCCCCATCGCGGGGCTCCTCGGGGGGATCTCGCTCCTCCTCATGGAGCGCCTCGCAGGGGAGGAGGGAACGCTCGCCGGCCTCCAGCTCCAGTGGCTCCTCCTCGGGCTCGGCGCGCTCGCCGCGACCGCGATCGGCGTGCGCGGCATCCGGATCTTCCGGGACTACCGCTACACGTGGGCTGCCGCGGGGATCGCGCTCCTCCTCCTCGTCTTCCTCCTCGGCGAGGAGGTGAACGGCGCCCGCCTGAGCCTCCGGATCGGGCCCATCTCGGGGCAGCCGTCCGAGCTGCTCAAGGTGATCCTCGTCATCTTCCTCGCCGGCTACCTCGCCGAGCGGCGGACGATCCTTGCGCGGGATCTGCGCCTGGGCCCGATCCCGCTGCCGCCCCTCCCGTGGCTCCTCCCGCTCCTCGGCATGCTCGGGCTGGCGATCGCGGTCGTCGTCGTCCAGCGCGACCTGGGTGCGGCCCTCCTCTTCTACGGCGTCTTCCTCGGTCTCCTCTGGGTGGCCACCCGCCGCGCGAGCTGGATCGTCGCCGGGATCGTCCTGGCGGCCGGGGCGGCCGTGATCCTCTACGGAGCCTTCGCCCATGTCCGCGTGCGCGTGGACGCCTGGGCGGATCCGTGGGCCGATCCGCTCGGTTCGGGCTACCAGGCGCTCCGTGCCCTCTTCGCCTTCGCGCGCGGCGGGATCGCAGGGACGGGGCTCGGGGCCGGCCTGCCGGAGGTGGCCGGCGCGCCGGCGATCCCCGCGATCACGACGGACCTCGCCTTCGCGGCGCTCGGCGAGGAGCTCGGCCTCATCGGCGTTCTCGCGCTGTGTGGCTGCTACCTCGTCATCGGCGGCCGGGGGCTGGCGATCGCGCTCCGGACCGGGGATGAGCTGCGGACGCTGCTCGCGGTGGGCCTCACCCTCGTCATCGTCCTCCAGGCCGCGCTCATCATGGCCGGCAACCTGAAGCTCGTGCCGCTCACAG
>Ga0208783_10000392_pt1 | contig 27003 bp, 29 predicted proteins | sample DEB19_08_DNA_2_FD_184529 | JGI IMG/M metagenome (GOLD analysis project Ga0208783, IMG submission 184529) | Aqueous microbial communities from the Delaware River and Bay under freshwater to marine salinity gradient to study organic matter... | ecosystem: Environmental > Aquatic > Marine >...
GTTGCGTTCTCGAGCTTGAGACCGACTTCCTCGCTGATGACCTGACCACCCGTGAGGATGGCCATGTCCTGCAACATCGCCTTGCGGCGCTCGCCGAAGCCGGGAGCCTTCACGGCCACCGACTTGAACGTGCCACGGATCTTGTTGACCACGAGTGTGGCGAGGGCTTCACCGTCGACGTCCTCGGCGATGATGACGAGCGGACGACCACTCTGCATGACCTTCTCGAGGACCGGGAGCATGTCGCGCACCGACGAGATCTTCGACGACACGAGCAGGATGTACGGATCGTCGAGGACGGCCTCCATGCGCTCGGGGTCGGTCACGAAGTAAGGCGAGATGTAGCCCTTGTCGAAGCGCATGCCTTCGACGAGATCCATCTCCATGCCGAAGGTCTGGCTCTCTTCGACGGTGATCACGCCGTCCTTGCCCACCTTGTCGATGGCGTCGGAGATCATCGAACCGATTTCGGCGTCGGCGGCCGAGATCGAAGCGACCTGCGCGATCTGCTCCTTGTTGTCGACTTCCTTGGCGAGCTCCTTGATGGACGCGATGGCGGCGGCCACCGCGGCCTCGATGCCCTTCTTGAGGCTCATCGGGTTGGCGCCGGCGGCCACGTTGCGGAGACCTTCGCGAACCATGCTCCATGCGAGCACCGTCGCTGTCGTGGTTCCGTCACCGGCGACGTCGTCGGTCTTCTTGGCGACTTCCTTCACGAGTTCGGCGCCGATCTTCTCGTACGGATCCTCGAGTTCGATCTCCTTGGCGATCGACACACCGTCATTGGTGATGGTGGGGGCGCCCCACTTCTTGTCGAGAACGACGTTGCGGCCCTTGGGTCCAAGGGTGACGCGGACGGCGTCGGCCAGCTTGTTCATTCCGGCCTCGAGGCCGCGGCGGGCCTGCTCATCGAACGCAATCATCTTCGGCATCGGTTTTCCCTTTCGTCGGGGTGGATTCGTCGGGTGAACTTGTGGTCGTTCGCACTCGGGTGGAACGAGTGCTAGCACTCTACGGGGGTGAGTGCTAATACGACAACCGACCCCCGAAGGCTCTACTCTCCTGCCTGTATGCAGGTATTGGTCGTTGGCGGAGGCGTTTCCGGGTTGTCCACAGCCCTCAAACTCGGGCGTCGCGGGCATCAGGTCACGGTGGTCGAACGCGATGACACGCCCATGCCCCAGAGTGCCGACGAGGCCTTCGAGTGGGACCGACGCGGCGCTCCCCAGGTTCGCCACAGCCACGCTTTCCTGGCCCGGCTCGTGGGGCTTCTGAAGCAGCACGAGCCCGACGTGATTCAAGCCCTCTACGAGGCCGGGGCCGCCGAACTTCCCTTCGGCGCCGACCTGCCTCCCACCATGACGGGCTTCGAGCGCGAAGAAGCCGACGACGAACTCACCATGCTCACGTGCCGCCGGACCACCTTCGAGTGGGTGTTGCGCCGGGTCGTTCTCGACGAGGGCCGAGTGGAGTTCCGCACCGGTGTGGGCGTGAACGGTCTCGTCACCACCGAGCACGAGAGCGGTATCCCACGGGTGACCGGGGTGACGCTCGAGGACGGTTCCACGATCGCCGCCGATCTCGTGGTGGTCGCGACCGGTCGCCGTTCGGCGCTTCCCGAATGGTTGGCCGACCTGGGTGTCGGACCGGTGAACGAGTTCGTCGAGGACACCGGCATCGTCTACGCGTCGCGCTTCTACCGGCTCAAGGCCGGCCACTCGTATCCCCCGCGCAACGGCCCGATCGGTGGCGACCTCGGCTACATCAAGTACGGCGTTTTCGTAGGCGACAACGACACGTTCTCGATCACTCTCGCCGCACCCACCGACGACACCGAACTCCGCACTCGTCTCGCCGACCCCGCCACCTTCGATGCAGCGGCGCGTCAGCTCGTCGCGACGGCTCCTTACTTCGACGGCCGTGCCGAGCCGATCATCGACGGTGTGTACGTGATGGCCGGCCTCCTCAATCGTCATCGCGAATACGTCGTGGATGGTCGTCCACTCCTGCTCGGCATGTTGCCGGTCGGTGATGCCGTGGTGTGCACCAACCCGCTCTACGGCCGTGGTTGCTCGATCGGCTACTGGGGCGCTCATCTCATGAGCGAAGCCCTCGCAACATTCGACGGCGATTGGCTCGCGCTCGCCGTCGACTACGACGCAGCCATCAATCGCGAGATCATGCCGTGGTATCGCGCCGGTGTCGAACAAGACGCCGAAGCTCGCCGGGTATCGAGCGCGTTGCTCAAGGGTGACGATCCCGATGGCGATACGTCCGACCCCAAAACCTTCATGCGCTCGGTTCTGCGCGAAGGATTGCTGCCGGCACTGCGCACCGACCCGGTCGTGCTTCGCGCCTTCATGCGCAACCTCAATCTGCTCACGAGTCCGGATGCCATGACCAAGGACCCCGAGGTCATGAACCGCGTGTTCGCCGTCTGGCAGGACCGCGACAATCGTCCGGCCGAACCACCGATGGGCCCGAAGCGTCGGGCCGAATTCCTCGAACTGCTTCCGGTCTGATCAGCCGCCGGCGACGGCCGGAATGATGCTGACGGTTTCGCCCGCCGGCACCGGAGTATCGAGGCCTTGCAGATAACGCACGTCGTCATCGGCCACGAACAGGTTCACGAATCGACGCTGGTTGCCTTGCTCGTCGAACAAGCGATCCTTGAAGCCGGGGTGCGCCGCATCCAGAGCCACGAGCACCTCACGGAGCGTGCCACCTTCCACCTGCACGGTGGCGTTGCCGCCCGACAACGGGCGAAGGGTCGTGGGGATGCGCACGGTCACGGACATGAACGAAACCTTACCGAATGAGTCGGGATTCGCCACCGTTGATTCAGGGTTCACCGACAAGACTGACGAGGTGCGTGTTCTGGCCGCGGTCGACAAGTTCAAAGGCAGCGCCACCGCCGCCGAAGTGGCCACAGCGATCGGCCATGCGTGTTGGGAACTCGGGGTCGACTGCGACGAGGTCTCACTGGCCGATGGTGGGGAGGGAACTCTCGACGTGCTCGGCGGACCCAACCGATCCAGCGTCGTCACCGGCCCGCTCGGCGATCCGGTGGAAGCCGAGTGGCGATTCCACCGTGGAACCGCAGTGATCGAAATGGCTCGCACGTCAGGGCTCACGCTCGTCGGTGGAGCCGAGAACAACGACGCCGTGGCGGCGTCGACCACCGGCACGGGTGAACTCATCGATCGGGCCCTCGACATGGGTGCCGAGCGCATCATCGTGTGTCTGGGCGGATCGGCCACCACCGATGGCGGCCTGGGTGCGGTGCGGGCCATCCACGCACCGGCTCGACTGCGTGGTGTGGATTTTCTCGTGGCCTGCGACGTCGACACTCCTTTCGTCGAGGCGGCACGGGTGTTCGCACCCCAGAAAGGCGCAACCCCTTCGCAAGTACGCATGCTCGAGGGTCGCCTCGAACGTCTCGTTCAGATGTACCGAGAGGAATACGGAGTCGACGTCTCGACGGTGCCCGGCTCGGGTGCAGCCGGCGGGCTGGCCGGCGGCTTGGTCGCGCTCGGAGGCAAGCTGATCCCCGGCTTCGATCTGGTGGCCGACGAAGTCGATTTGCACGACCGGATGAAGAATGCCGACCTGGTCATCACCGGTGAAGGGCGACTCGACATCACGAGTTTCGAGGGCAAGGTGGTGGGCGAAGTCGCTCGAATGTGTTCCGACTTGTCGAAGCCGGTCGCGGCGATCGTCGGCTCGATCGACGAGAGCGCTCGGGAATCGCCCGACTTCCCGTTGATCGACGGCGGAGTGTTCGACCTCGAGTCACGATTCGGTCACGAACGATGTTTCAGCGAACCCCGCATGTGCATCGAAGAGGTCGCCGCTGAATTGCTCCGTCGGATCGTCGACTGATCAGAACTTCGCAACCCAGTCGATCAGCGCGTCAGGCGACGGTCGTGGTGGTGGCCGCCGCGCCGGGATCGGCGGTGGGCAACGCACCCGGCAACAACTTGCCGGCGAGGTCGGTGCCGAGGAGCACCAGGACGGTGGCCTCACCGAGGTCGCCCGACTCCACCGGGGGCGGTGACGCCACTGGCTGGGTGGCGACTCCGCCGAGCACCTGCGACACCGCGGCCGCGCCCGACTCGTAGCCGGGCACGTAGTAGACGACGGTGATCGACTGCTTGCCAACCGTCTCGGCGGCATTCGTGGCCGGCTGCACGACGACGAAACCCTGTGCCTGCAACGCCGTCGACATCTGACCGGCCGTACCCGAAATACCCGAGCCATTGGCCACCAGCACCTTGTAACCGGTTCGCGGAAGTGTGGTGGTGTCCATTGGGACGAGCGTGGAATCGCTCATACCGGGTTCGGTCGTGACCGAATCAGTGGAAACCGGACCCGTGGCCGGACCATTGTCGCGATCGCGATTGATGTCGCGAAGAATGAGGAACCCGAGCAGAACAGCAATCGCTGCGACGATGATGCCGAGAGTCGTGGAAACACCCACGCCGGCTTGCGCGGATCGGGCTCGAGACCCAGTCGGTTGTTCGTCGCTCATGCCTGCAGACCTCCAGATTCGGTGGAACCGTCGAGCCGCATCTTGCGACGGCGCTCCCGAGCCCGCTGCAGACGGCGTACGACGAGAGGGTCGTAGTCGATGGCGCGCGGGTCATCGAGCAGACGGTTGAGTTCGCTGTAGTACTCGTCGGCCGAGCAATCGAACCGCTCGCGGAGCATGACGTCCTTGACGCCGTCCTGTGTCCACCAACTCCGCTCGAAGTCGATGATCGCCTTCTCGCGGTCGGTGAGTGCCATTCACCAAGCCTGCCCGTTTTCGGTGCCTATTTACAAGCACCCCCCGATATCCATCGACATTCCGCGCCACTACTCTCGGGACGGTGAGCAGGGATGATGTGCGGCCGTTCGTGATCGGGGTGGCTGGAGGCACGTGTTCGGGCAAGACCACCGTCACCGAACGGCTCATGGGGCTCGTCGATCCGGGGCACCTCACGGTGATCAAACAGGACGCCTATTACATAGAACGTCACCACCAACCTTTCGAAGAACGGGCTCGGGCCAACTACGACCATCCCGACGCCTTCGACTGGGATCTCATGAATCGACAGTTGGCCGACCTGCTGGCGGGCAAGTCGGTGGAAGTCCCCGTGTACGACTACGCCGACCACAACCGGTCACCGGAGGTCATGGTTGCCCATCCCACCCGGGTGATCGTGTTCGAAGGAATCCTGGCTCTCTACGACGAAGCGCTCCGTTCCCGCTTCGACCTCAAGGTGTTCGTCGATACCGACGCCGATGTCCGACTCATCCGCCGACTCCAGCGCGATGTTCGTGATCGCGGTCGCACACCCGACAGCATCATGGCTCAATACATGGCCACCGTTCGGCCGAGTCACCTGCAGTTCATCGAACCGAGCAAACGTCATGCTGACGTCATCTTCCCCGAGGGTGGACACAATGACAGCGCTCTCGACATGCTCCTCGCGCGCGTCCGCAAAGCACTCGACTGACCGGAGCCGGGTGTGGGGATTGAACCCACGACCTACCGCTTACAAGGCGGTTGCTCTACCACTGAGCTAACCCGGCAGGGGATGGACCGAAACATGGTGCGAAATCGAGTACCACGTGGCGGACCTCCGGTTGTCAGGCTAGTGGGGACTCGCTTTGGCCGTCGCGCCGCTCTTTGAACTGATCACGAGATTCGCCTTACGCGCCTTTCACTGATCTCCGACGAGATGTCGGGCGATCAGACCCCGATCACTGCGAACCAACGGCCTTCGTTGTCAGAGAAGGCAAAGGAAGGAATACCGGAGTGCTCGCCCAGTTCCGTTGCCTGCACACCCTTGGCGACAAGGGCGGCGCGGGTATCGGTGAGGTCGTCCACCCGGAACGCGATCGACGGAGTCGCCAGATCGAGGCCGTTGGGGTTGTCCTTCATGAGTGCCAGCGGGACCAACTCGAAGGCAACGTCCTGATCTGAGAATCCAACTTGCACGATGGAAAACGGGCCCGCCTGATTGCGCCTCTTCTCGACCATACCGACCTGTTCAGTCCAGAACCGCAGACACGCAGCCTCGTCGGTCACGTAGAGCACCACATACCCGACCTTCATCAAAACCTCCCGACGTCAGGTGATCAGGAGTGTAGGTGCACAAAGAACAGGACGAGCGGGCACGGGTTATCGGCGGTGACGTGCGACTTCGTAGGTGGCGAGCGCCGCGGCAGTGGACACGTTGAGCGAACTCAGCCTTCCGCGCATCGGGATGCTCACGATCAGATCGCACCGCTCACGAACGAGACGGGAGAGTCCGGCACCCTCGGCGCCCATCACCAGACAAATACCTTCGGTGGCGAGTTCACCCAGGTCGAATAGCGACTTGTCGGCGGCATCGTCGAGACCCACGACCCAGATGCCGACATCACGCATCTTGGTCAGTGCAGTGGGCAAGCCACCCACGAGAGCCATCGGAACGTGCTCACATGCGCCCACCGATGTTTTCGCAACGGTGGGTGTGACGTGGACGGCACGATGACGCGGCAACACCACGCCATCAACCCCGGCTCCGTCGCAACATCGGAGCAGTGCGCCAAGATTGCCCGGATCGGTCACACCATCCACCGCCACGAGGAAAGGCGGCTTGCCCGGGCGTCGCTTGATCAACGAATCGAATGACACCGGCATCAAGGCGTCGGCACGGGCCAACACTCCCTGCGGCGCTTCGCTTCGCGCGGCGTAGTCGAGCTTCTTGCGACTCACCTCGACCACAGGCACACGATTGGCCCGCGCGAGTTCCACGATGTCCTCGACGATCTCGCTCGCTTCGCGTTCGTTGGCGATCCACACTTCGTGCACTCGACGACGTCCGGCGATCAGGAGTTCGCGAACCGCCTGGCGTCCTTCCACCTGTGTTCCGCCGAGATCGTCACGTTCCTCCGAACGCTTGTCACGCGCGGAGCCGAGAGCCGTCGCCCGACCCTTGCCGCGTCCGGCCGGCTTGCCCGCATGACCGGGCCGTCCACCCTTGGGTGGTTCGTCCCGACGAACGTTGCGTGAGCCTTTGCCGGCTGGTTTCACCGGACCGGTACGTCCGGCACCACGTGAACTCGGCGCTCCGGTCTTGCGACCGCGTCCCGATGATCCCGAACTTCTGCCCGCCACGACTACTCCCGTCCCATGTTGCGGATGATCACGGCCGACACCCAACACGCGATTCCTTCACGACGTCCGAGGGCACCCAAGCCCTCGGCACGACGACCTTTCACCGACACCGGAGCGCCGACCACACGAGACAGGTTGTCCTGAATGGCCGCACGATGCGGGGCGAGTTTGGGTTCTTCACACACCACGCTGCAGTCGGCGTTGCCCACCGACCATCCATCGGCACGCACCATGCGAACGACCTCGGCCAGGATCGCAAGAGAATCAGCGCCCTTCCACGTCGGATCGGTGTCGGGGAAGTGCTGGCCGATGTCACCGAGGCCCGCCGCACCAAGCAGCGCGTCGGCCACCGCGTGCGCGATCACATCGGCGTCACTATGGCCTTGCAGGCCACGCTCACCTTCGAAGTGAACACCGCCCAGAATCAGCTTCCGCGACGAGTCGTCACTGAAGCGATGGATGTCGAATCCCTGACCGACTCTGATATCGAGTCCGCTCATCGCGTGCCTCGTTGCTGCATGTATCGACGCGCCCACTCGAGATCTTCGGGATGAGTGATCTTCCGATTGTCGACTTCGCCCGGCACCACGATGACGGTACCGCCGATCGCTTCGACGAGAGATGCATCGTCGGTTGCATCGACCTCGGTGAGATACGCGCGTCGCAACGCATCGGCGCGGAAGGCCTGTGGGGTCTGCACCGCCACCAACGTGGCTCGATCGGGAGTTCCGGTCACCCGCGGCACGGCACCCGATGATGCCAAGCCGAGCGAACCCGACTCGACGACCTCGATCGACTTCACGGTGTCGGTCACCGGCAGACCGGGAACCGAACCATCGGCACCCTGCTGAACGGCATCGATCACGGCTCGATACAAGTCGGCCGACGCGAAAGGCCGTGCGGCGTCATGCACCAGGATCACCGCAGCGTCGGCGGGCACCGCGGCCAAACCATTGCGGACACTGGCGGTACGCGTCGGCCCTCCGGCCACACCACCTTCATGGTCGGCGTCCTCGGCGGGAACCACCAGTACGACACCATCCGAGTACTGACGAGCGGTGTCGACCGCCATGTCCATGACTCGACGGCCCCCGAGTTCGGCGTATTGCTTCAACGACCCGAATCGACGTCCAGATCCACCGGCCACCACGATGGTCCAGACCGAGCCGTCGACTTTCTTCGACTCGGACTTCGCCATGAGCGATGAGGGTAGTACCGTTCAGCGCAATGGCCTACGAGGACGTTCTCGCCCGGACCGACTTCTTCGGCGATGCGCCGGCGGAAGACCTCGCCCGTATCGGTGGCCTCGGTCGCAAGCGCATCTTGTCGCGCGGAGATCATCTCTTCGAGGCCGGCGAAGAAGCCGAGTCGATGTACGTGGTGTTGTCGGGCCGCATTGCGATCGCCATTGCCAACGAGATCGACAAGCGCGAGAGCATGGTGGCTCTCATGGAAGCCGGCGACCTGTTTGGCGAGATGGGGCTACTCGACGAAGGTCCGCGTTCGGCCATGGCTCGTGCCATCGAGCCGAGCGAAGTTCTCGAGATTCCGTACGACCCGGTGCAAGAACTCCTCGACGGCAACCCGACGGTGTTCCGGGGAATCGTGCGGATGCTCGCCGAGCGTCTTCGCGTCATGGATGGCGCACTGGCCGACTCCGTCTTCCTCGACGTCACCGGTCGCACCGCCAAGCGTTTGCTCGAATTGGCGGGGCCGAACGACGAGTTCATGCTTCCGGTCACGCAAGAAGAACTCGCCGGCATGGTCGGTGCGTCACGCGAGCGCGTGAACAAAGCCATCAGCAGTTTCATCCGCCTCGGCTGGATCGAACAGCACGAACGTCGCTACAAGATCTTGTTGCGCGATCGCCTCGAACTACGCGCCCGCTGAGAGCCATTCACGTGCCCGGCTGAATGCGTCGGCGGCATCGGCCGAACGATGAGCTGGGCGCGCCGAGTCGTGAGCAAAACCATGCTCAGCCTCTCCGTAGAAGGCCACCGTGGCTCCGGTTTCCCGCAACTTCTCCACATCAGGTGACGGAGTCCAAGTGTCTCGCCCGCCGATGATGGCCAACACTCGTGATGCATCACCTTTGGCGAGCTCGGCCAGCGGCTCTCCTTGATCGTCGCCGTGCCAGGCCTCGGGAAGGGTGATCATCCCGTAGAAGCTTGCGATCCGATCGAAGGTGTCAGTGGATGCGGCTTTGAAGCAATACATGCCGCCCATGCAGAACCCGATGAGCCCGACGTTCAAACACCCAGTGGCCTCGGCAGCTTCGCGCAAGTCTCGGAACTTGTCGGCGTCGCTCAACTTGCTCACCGCGGCGAATCTCCCGTCGAGGTCGACATCGGTGGGAAGGTCAGGAAAGGGTTCGATCGCAATGGTGGTCATCCCCCATTCAGTTGCGAAACGAGCGACGTGATCGTCGAACAATGGACGCAGTCCGAAGATGTCGGGAATGACGACAAGACCACGCGTGGCCCCAGCCACTCGGTGGATTTCGGCTGGTGTCCCCGAGGGGAGGGTGATCCGCATGAGGCGATCTTGCCACCCGCAACGAGCAATTCGATCAACAACCGGGTGACGGTCGCGGAAACCAGCACCGCCACGATGAAACGGACGAACATGCGCTGAGTCGAGCGGCGAAGTCTCACCGCGCCTCTCACCGCAACCTTCGGTGGTGATCGCCATGTCGGTCGGAGATGGTGCACGGGTGTTCTCGCCCCATGACCGACACCACTCCACATACCTCACTTGCCGTTCAACGACTCGGGTCGATCGGACACCGATCGGGTTCGAGCCCCTCCGGATCGAGCCTGCCCACCGCCACTCGACTGTGGCTCGACTGGGCCGACCTGTCCGCTCGACGCTCGAACATTCGTCAGGCGAACGCCTGGGGGCTTCCCGGATCGCCAGTGCACCACCTCGACCAAGTGTTGGAACGGTCAGGTTATGGGCAGGGGCCAACTGACGAGGACTGTGATGCGTACCTTTCGCAACTCACGGTGATCGCCAAGCAGGATCAACTCGCCTGTCGCATTGTCGTCCAACGAATCCTTCCAGGCTTGATCGCCACGGCACTACGACGCGGCCGCATCATTCGTGAAGGAGCCGCCGGGGCCCTCGACGAGTTGTCGTCGGCCGCGTGGGTGGTGATCGCGAAATATCCGATCGAACGTCGCTCACGGCGAGTCGCCGCGAACTTGCTGCGCGACATCGAGTACCACGCGTTCGTACGCGATTCCCGAACCAAGCGAGCCAAGGTCGAGTTCGCGACCGAGAGCGACACACTTCTGCTACTCGGGGCTTCGGTACGCGGACTTCGTTCGTCGTCGGTTGCCGGGGCCGTGGGTGGCGACGAAGCCTTCGACCCCACAGCTGACGCCACCGAGATCGCCAACCTCTTCCACGATCTCGATCGGCTCGGCATCCGCGACTTCGATCGTGACGCGTTGCGCGAGATGTTGTCCGACAAACTCAGTCCTGAGTCGGCCAAGGAAGCGGGTATCTCCGCCCGAGCGCTTCGAGATCGACGAGCAAATGCTGTGCGTCGAGCTCGTGAACTCCTCAACGTCGAAGTCGAAGACTGTTCATGACGACGAACGCGCTCGACAATGCCATTGCCAATCCGGCCAGTACCGGGTTCATCAGACCAGCCACGGCCAGCGGAAGGGCCGCCACGTTGTAGGCGAATGCCCAGAAGAGATTGGCGCGGATGATCCGTAGCGTGCGACGACTGAGGGCAAGTGCAGTGGGGACCAAGCGAAGGTCACCGCTCACGATCGTGAGGTCACCGGCTTCCATCGCCGCATCGGTGCCGGTCCCCATGGCCACACCTAGGTCGGAAGCGACGAGGGCAGGGGCATCGTTCACGCCATCGCCCACCATGCCGACCCGATGACCGGCGACTCGGAGTTCTTCGATCACGCGCAGCTTGTCGGCCGGCAACACCTGAGAGCGAGTATCAGCAGGATCGATGCCCACCAACCGGGCGACGTTCTCGACGACGCCACGTGAGTCACCCGAGACGATCATCGGCCGCACGCCCATGCGCTTGAGATCTGAAACCACCTGGGCCGCTTCGGATTTGGGCACATCACGCACGGCTAGTCGAGCCATCTGCACATCGTTCACGATCACCTCGACGACCGTGTCGCCCGAATCGAGATCGGCGGACGATCGTCGTATCGACATCTGCCGACCATCGACCGTCCCCGACACACCAACACCGGGCTCGTTCACGAAAGATTCAACTGAGGTGTTGTCGGGTGTGATGCCACGTTCCTTCAAACCATCCACGATCGCCCGAGCGATCGGGTGCTCGCTGCTCGATTCCAGCGCGGCCACGGCAACCAGAACTTCGCGCGAAATATCCGTCGGCTCGACCGAGACCAAGGTCATCGACCCCGTGGTGAGCGTGCCGGTCTTGTCGAGCACGATCACATCGATCGCTCGGGATGCCTCGAGAACTTGGGCTCCTTTGATGATGATCCCACTGCGGGCCGCTTGCCCGGTGCCCACGAGCAACGCGACGGGCGTGGCGAGCCCGAGTGCACAGGGACAGGCGATCACCAACACCGACACTGCGGCTTGGAAGGAACGTTCGGTGTCGCCGGTGACGGTGAGCCACGACACGAGCGTCACGAGCGATAGCGAGATAACAGCCGGGACGAACACCGAACTCACCCGATCAGCGAGCCGCTGAACGGGAGCCTTGGCGTCCTGAGCGCGTTCCACCAAGCGAGCCATTTGCGCGAGCACGGTGTCGCGACCGATACGCGTGGCCCGCACGAGGAGACGTCCATTGGTGTTGAGGGTTCCACCGGTGACGTCGTCACCCACTTTCACATCGACCGGGTTGCTCTCGCCAGTGACGAGACTCTGGTCGACGGCACTCGAACCTTCCACCACGACTCCATCGGTGGCGATCTTCTCTCCCGGTCGAACCGCGAACGTTTCGCCTACGCCGAGAGCCCCGATGGGGATGCGCGTCTCCACACCATCGCGCCACAGAGTCACCGACTTCGCACCCACGGTTGCCAGAGCACGGATGGCCGATCCGGCCTTACTCCGCGACACGAGTTCGAAGTAGCGGCCGGCGAGCAAGAAAGCCACCAACGTCGTTGCCACCTCGAGATAGATCTCGTGATGGTTGGTGGTCGCCATGAGCATGCCATCGTGATCGATGGTGGCTGCCGTTCGTGGGAAGAGCGACATGTCCATCTTCATGCCGATCTCTCCAGCTCCACCGAAGAAGAGGGCCCACATGCTCCAGGCCATGGCGACGATCACACCGAGCGACACCAAGGTGTCCATGGTCGTCGCGCCATGTCGCGCGTTGCGCCACGCAGCACGGTGGAACGGAAGTGCAGACCAAAGCGCGACCGGCAGAGCGAGAACAAGACACACCCATTGCCAACCGTCGAACTGCCACGCGGACACCATCGAGACCAGCATCACCGGCAGAGCGCACGTCACCGCCACGACGAGCCGGCGACGAATGTCGGCGAGATGCACCTCGTTGGCGATCTCGGTGGTGGAGGCCCCTTCACCCGACGGCTCAGGTGGCACCGCGCCATAACCAAGGTCTTCGATCGTGGTGACGAGATCGTTCAGCGCCACTGAGTCGGTGTGCACGGTCGCCTTCGATGTCGCGTAGTTGACGGTGGCGGTGACACCTTCGAGCCGATTCAGCTTCTTCTCGATACGAGTCGCGCACGCCGCACACGACATACCAGTGACGGCCAGGACGACCGGCTCATCACTGAGCGAAGGCTTCGAATCCTGCTTCATCGACGGCTGCTGCAAGATCGGCCCATGCGAGCCCTGAATTGCTCGTGACCTTCACCGACTTCGTGTCGAGATCCACATCGACATCGGTGACGCCACTGATCTTCGACACTTCAGCAGTGATCGCTTGCTTGCAGTGGCCGCAGGTCATGCCGGGAACGGAAAAGGTGATCGTGTTCATACTGGGTTCTCCTCGATCATTCAACCGACGGCCGCTGGGTGAACGTGGGGTGACGTTTGCCCAAGAATGCACTGATGCCTTCTTGCGCATCGGCCGACGTAGCGGCGCGGGCCATGACCTCCACAGCGTATTGATAGGCCTCGTCCTGGGGCAGGTCGACCTGGGCATAGAATGCCTGCTTGCCGAGGGCTTTGGAGTACACCGATCCTCGCGTGGCTCGCGTGAGGAGATCGAGAACCGCGTCGTCGAGTTGGTCGTCGGGAACCACGGAATTCACGAGCCCCCACTGCGCTGCAGTTTGCGCATCCACGACGTCGCCGGTCATGGCCATTTCCAAAGCGCGCTTGCGACCCACGTTGCGGGCCACCGCCACGAGAGGTGTGTGACAAAACAAGCCGCCCTTGCCACCAGGAATGGCGAAGGCCGCCGATTCGGCCGCGATGGCAAGATCGCATGTGGCGACCAACTGACATCCGGCTGCCGTAGCGAGCGCATGTACCCGAGCGATCACCGGTTGCGGGATTCCTTGAAGCGTGTTCATCATCTCGGTGCACACCGCAAAGACGTGTCGAGTGGCTTCGAGATCGGCACCGGCCATGTCGGCGAAGTTGTGTCCGGCGGAGAACACCGGACCGTTTGCCGCGAGGATCAGCCCATCGGCATCGGAGGCCCCGACTCGGCGCAATGCGTCGGTGATCTCGAGCATCACCTCGAGCGAGAGCGAGTTGCGCTTCTCGGGCCGATCGAGGACGAGCGTTGCGAAGCGATCGTGGCGCTCGAGACGGATCGATTGGTAGGCGGGGAACTCGGCCATGACCACATTGTCCCATCCGGCTCCGGCGGAGCCAGTGCCCCCTCAGGGGCTCGAACCCTGGACCAACGGATTAAAAGTCCGCTGCTCTACCGACTGAGCTAAAGGGGCAAATCTGCACCTCAGGCTACGGCTCGTCCCCCGCCTTCTGAACGCCCGGCACACATCTCTCCCGACCCCAACGACGAGGGAGCGTAAAGTGGCCATCAGCGAAGCACAGCGGTTCGAGTTGCACCTCGGACTACAGAAGGTTCTCGGAGACGACATGGCAAACACCTTGATGGAACATCTCCCACCGAGCGGCTGGAGCGATGTCGTCCGCGTCGATCAACTCTCGGAAGTCGAGAAGCGTCTCGCTTCACGAATCGATGGGCTCGAGCGCCGCATGGATTCCTTCGACGGGCGGCTCAAATTTGCGATCAGCGGTGGCTTGGCTTTCGCGCTAGCGATGATCGCCATGCAAGTTCAGATCGTGATCAGCATCGCCAACCTCTGAGGGATCGTCAGAACGCGAGACCGCTAGAACTTCCGAATTGGGCGCACAAACCGCGGGGCGGTCTTCTGAGTTTGGTCACCGTAATCCCACGTGTGCCACCACGAGACCGTCGACGAAGCATCTCGTTCGGTCGACGTCGCATATTCCTGGTCGAGAAGTCCTCCAGCACCTTGGAAAAGAAGAGTCCTGCTCATCAACTGCATTTCACCGGCCGAAGGCAGGAACCAGTCGCTCTTTGAACCCACGACACTGGTGTAATCACTCGCGGCCGTAATCGCTCCTGTTGTGCACGATGAAGAGGTCGTGGAGGTGTTCGTGGCGCCAGCGCCTACCGCGTAGCTCTCCGGTGTGCTCAGCCCAAAGTCGGTTGAAGTATCACTGCAGAAGTACAACCTTGGATCGTCCGTTGCGGTTCCGGTCGTCTCGCCCGCTGCCACGGAAATGCCATCTCCCCAGCCCACTGGTGCTGCTTCGAGATAATCAAAATCTGAATAGATGTCCTGGTAGTCGACGAAGAAGATGGTTCCTCCGCCCGGCCCCTGAACACCGACCTTGCACAGGCTCGAACCGCCTGCCCCGCAGATCGACAATTCAGTGATGGCCGAGCCTCCGCTTCCATCGGCACCCGCTGTTCCGCGACGGCCCCGTGGACCAGTTGGGCCGGCCGGACCGGTTGGGCCGGGGACCCCTCGTTGGTTGATGACGACTGTGGTCTCCCATTCATTGCACGGGGTCGTCGAGTAGCGCATGTATCCCCATTTCTTGTCGGCGCACGCCGTGAACTCCGGACTTGATGTGTCGGCAATCGTTGCGTCAGCCGACCATCTCCGATTGCGACTTCTGTCGTCCATGAACAGATGACGAATGATCGTTGGTTCTCGTTGTCCAACACTCGTACGTTGATCGCATGCGAGCCTTCAGTTTCCTCATCATCCTCGTCGTAGCGATCGTCGCCATTGCCGGAGGTGGTGTCGCCTTCGTTCGACGCAAGTCATCGAACCAGCACTGAGCAACAAAACCCTGCTCGAGGTGGATTCGACGGAATCTGCCTCCATACTTGAGATGTTGATCGGTGTGTCTTCCGATCATGAGTGGCGTGCGACGTGACGAGCATTCAGGTTCGTCAGAGGCTTCCTCCCCAAGACACCTCCTTGGTGTCGTCCCCCTACACAAAGGAACCTCATGTCCTCCACGACCAGTCCCTCTCGCGCGTCGTCGCGACCTATGCCCCAAACCGCTGACTTCCGCACGCTCGGGGTACCCACGAATCTCATCGGAATCCTCTCGGCGCGAGGCATCACCGAACCTTTCCCGATCCAGCGACAAACACTCCCCGACTCGCTGGCCGGTCTCGACATCATTGGACGCGGCCGAACGGGCAGCGGCAAGACCCTCGCGTTCGTGCTTCCACTTGTCGCGCGGCTGTCGGCCGATCGACGGGGCTCCGCGCCGCGTCAGCCTCGCGGGCTCATCCTGGTCCCCACACGCGAACTCGCCGCGCAAGTGGCCGAAACGCTCGATCCGTTGGCGCGCGCGTTGCATTTGAGCCACGTGGTGATTCACGGCGGTGTGAGTGCCGCCCCGCAGGTGAAGGCGCTCAATCACGGTGTCGACATCGTGATCGCGTGTCCCGGCCGTCTCGAAGATCTCATGCAACAGCGACACTGTCGGCTCGACAAAGTGTCGATCACGGTGGTCGACGAAGCCGATCACATGGCCGATCTCGGATTCCTTCCGGTTGTGAAGCGAGTTCTCGACAAGACACCACAGAACGGTCAGCGCCTGCTCTTTTCGGCCACTCTCGACAACGGAGTCGACGTTCTTGTCGAGCGCTACTTGCATTCGCCGGCCATCCACTCCGTTGACTCCGCCGAGTCACCGGTTCCCGACATGGAACACCACGTACTGTGTGTGAGTCGCGATGAAAAGCCCGCGCTCGTGCAGGCTCTTGCTTCCGGACGTGAGCGGACTCTTCTCTTCACCCGCACGAAGCACACCGCGAAGAAGATCGCCCTGCAACTCTCGAAAGCAGGAATCCCGAGCGTCGATCTGCACGGAAACCTCTCGCAGAACGTTCGCACCAAGAATCTCGAAGCGTTCGCTTCCGGCGAGGTTCTCGTGATGGTTGCCACCGATATCGCGGCCCGCGGAATCCACGTGGATGACATCTCGCTCGTGGTTCACGTCGATCCGCCGGCCGAACACAAGGCATTCCTTCACCGCTCGGGACGTACGGCCCGCGCCGGAGCTTCGGGCACGGTTGTCACCGTGATGACACCCGATCAGCGGGGCGATGTGGACGTTCTGACTCGTCGGGCCGGCATCAAGCCGACGCACACGAAGGTGCAGCCCGGCCATCCGATCATCCTCGAACTCACTGGCCCGGTGGCCGAGCGCCGGATGCGCAAGATGCCCGAGGTTGCACCGGCGGCGCCAGCCAAGAAGTCGACTGGCCGCAATCCGAACGGTCATCAACCCCGAGGAGGTCGCCCCCAAGGCGGCCGGCCGTCCGGACCCGGATCGAATGACCGACGTCGACGTCAGCCGGTGGCCAAGCGCAAGACCAGGACGTAATGCACCGTCGCCGCACCGGCGACGAGTGAATGAAAGATCTCGTGGAAGCCGAAGAATCTCGGGAACGGATTCGGACGCTTGGCGGCATAGATCACGGCCCCGATCGAATACAGCGCTCCTCCACCCCAGAGAAGTGCCGTGTCGATCGCATTCAGGGCAGCCGATAGCGCGCCGATCTCGATGAGCGCACTCCAGCCCACGAGCAGATACACCGACGCGATCACCGCTGATGGGGCCTGCATCCACGCCATGCGGATGATCACTCCGATAGTCGCTGCAGTCCACACGAAAACGAGCAATGTGATTTCGCTACGCCCTTGAAGAGTCAGCGTGGTCACGGCCGTGTACGAGCCGGTGACCGCCAGCAGGATCGTCGAATGGTCGAGCCGACGGAACGTCTTCTGCGCCGAATCACTCAGACGTCCCGAGTGATACACAGCCGACACGCCGAGCATTGCTGCCACACCGATGCCATAGATCGCCATGGCGATCCGCGCCGTGGCCGACTGCGCCAGACAGATCAAGACGATGAATGCCGGCACCGACAACACCGCGAACCAGCGGTGGATATGTCCTCGCATGGCTGGCCGCGGAAGAGACGGCGACGAGAGTTTGGTTTTCGTCAAGACCTCGACCATATCCCACGACTTCAAAACCTGTGAGTCGTGACCGACCTCAATCAGGCAACAACCACCAGGATCGCACTGAACTCACCGGGGTCGGTCTCAAGACCCACGCCACCCTTGACCACGATCATCACCGTGGATCCGCGCTTGGCCGAACGTAGATCGAGATCGACCGAGAACGGCTCACTCTCCTCTGCTGATCCCGCCAATGCATAGCGCTGCGAGATCACTTGCCGCGCGTCGCCAGCTACGTACGCACTGATCGACACCTGCGCCTCGAATCCCCGCGCCAGCCCCGACACGTTCACGATTCCGGCCGGCACCACCGAACTCGAGGTCGGGGTCGTAATGGTCATGTGCGGGTTCACGGCACCGATCACGAACCAGCCGTCACCCGGACCCAACTTTCGGAGGAGCAACGTGCTCCGGACGACCGTCGGATTCTCGCCGATCAGAACGTCGATCTCGCCACTACGCGAATCACCAGCCCGATACTCACCGAACACCGGTGGCACCTTGAACACGTTGCCGACGAACGAACGAGCGGCCTCGTCGGGCGTTGCGAACACTTCGTCGGCCAGCGGCCAAATGGCCGGCTGTTCGAGATTCACCGACGACGTCGATGAATTGGGTTCACTCCTCGAGGTCGATTCATTCGAAGCGGCTTTGCATCCCAGCAGAACGAGCGGGACCAGCGTCAGCCGCCAAGCTCGATTCATCGAACTCCCGCAGTGGTTCGAGCCCGCTCGCCCACTCCGATCGGTCGGCTCTTGGCCTCGGCCAAAGTGCCGTGCTCGCGTCGTTCGTCGGCGGTCATCTCGGTGCGCAAGGTTCCGAACAACGCGTCTCCCAATGGCAACAGAAAGTTGAGGTTGCAACCCAGATCCACATGATGGATGAAATGGTGGCGATCGAGGAAAGCGAACCACGGTTGCCGTTCGATCATCGGATGACTACCCGGACGGTGAATCGTGTCGTGCACGGTGATGAAGAGATTTGATACCACGGCCGACGCGACGATCTCACCCACGATGAACCATTCGTTGAACGTGAGCAGCCACGATGGAATCCAGATCAACCACAACCCGAACGACATGTACCACACGAAGTGAGTCGCCCTCACTCGCGCGTTGGCGAGATTCGTTCGCCGCACATCGGTTCCGACTCGCTTGATCGATAGCCGTCGCGCTGGCCCGTTGGTGGTGTAGCGCCACGTGGGGAAGAACGCGAAGTGGTGAGCCACATGGACACGATGGATCGCTGTCAGCGCCGGGAGGACCGCCTCGTGATACACGAATCGATGAACCATCCACTCGATCGGGGACGCCATGAGAGGTACCAACGACAATCCGAGTCCCAGTGCCACGACGTTCGCCCAGAATGCCGACTCGGTGAGTATCCGTGCCGCCAGCACCACGAATCCGGCCACGATGAGCACGAACATCCATCCGAAGAAGACTCGGCCAGCATCCACGGGGCTCAATCGACGTTCCGACGATGTCTGCACCGCAGTCACGACCGCGTCTCCAACATCTGGTCGAATAGGGACGCCACATGCCCGGGTGGCAAGTGATAACTGAGCAACGGAACCAGTACGTCTTCGTCTTTTTCGAAGAGCGACTCGATCTGAGAGTGCAGGGAATAAAGCACGTTCCGTAGTCGCTTGAGTGTGTCTTCAGTCAGGACTTCATGGGCGATGACGTGCTCGTTGACGTCGAGGAGATCGTCCACGAGTTCGTGGATCTCCGACTGATCACGCATCAGAATCGACGTTGCTACCTCTGATTCAAGAAGCCGGTCGACCTCGGGGTACACGGCCTCCATTTCGGCGCGCAACATCGGCAGAAGTTTGAACACGAGGAAGTCGAGATCTTCACGACAACGGTCGCGAAGATCATCTCGCGAGAGTGATCCAGCGAGATCGGCAGTGGTCCGCAACGACTTCACATGCGGGTTCAGACCGCGGTGGATGCTCTCCAGCGGATTGGAAGAATTCGACATGCCCTTCCCTTTCGTCATGAACAATGAAAGGGAAGGTAGAGGCATTCACGTCGGCACGGAGCCGACGAATGTCACCAATCAGTCGTTGTCACCGTCTTCATCGGCATGTCCTTCGTCATGGTCCTCTCCACCATGATCGTTGCCTTCGCGCCTCTCCTCGCCTTTCGTCACGTCTTGCCATGAGGCCTTGGCACCTTGGTGGCCAGCGTCGACCATCGTGTACGCCGCGGCTCCGGAGGCCACGACCATGATCGCCGATACCACGACGACTCCAGCCTGCGACTTCAAGAAATTCGTCAGGCCATTCGACTTCTCGGTGTTCTTGCGCATCCAATAGCGCGCACCGACCACGAGTACTGCAACGAGGAACAAAATCCCGGCAACGACCCGCGCGGTTTCGCCGAGCTGAGTGTGATGTTCAAGAACTTCCGATTCACGAACCTTCTCCTCGAGACTCTCACCACTTCCGGCAGCGAGAATCGCTCCGAGGAATCCGAGGCCCGACGTACCGACCAGCCACCATCCGAAGCGATCGAGCCAAGCTGGTCGAACGGCCATCAAGATTCCCATCGCGGCGGCGATCGGCACCACGACGACGGGGAAATGCACCAGAAGCGGGTGCGCGGGCAAGCCAAAAAGATTGTCGAGTTCCATGACGACCACCGTAACGAGGCGACGGTTATCAGTGTCTTCGCCCAGCCGTATTCTTCACTCGTGGCCATCGACTTCTCGCCTTTCGAGCGCGCGGGTTTGTTAGGTACGCCTGACACCGCGCGCCGTGAACTCGTCGAGTGGCTCCACGAGCGCGGACTCTCGTTCGAACAAATCACGTCCACGATGCGGGATCCCTCATTCGAAGGACTTCTCGACGAATGGATCCGGTTGGGGCAACTTCAGGTCTCGATCCGGCAGATCGCCGATCGCCTGAGCGTGCCGATCGAAGAGATTCGACAGGTTCGCGTGGCTTCGGGTCTGAATCCGATCGGCGACGACGAACCCGCCTACATGGCCGACGACATTCGGGCCTTCGAAACACTTCGCGTCGGCGCGCAACTCTTCACATGGAGCGAACTCGTGGGTTTCGTGCGGGTGGTTGGCTCGTCGATGGCTCGCACGGCCGATGCGGCAAATTCATTGTTCCTCGAAGATCTTGAACGCCCGATGGTGGAATCCGGTGCGTCGGGTATCGAACTGTTCCGCAATCTGCTCAACGCGCAAGGTCTGGCCAACGAACTCACGAGCGTCCTCACCATGCTGCTTCGATTGCACCTCAACCAATCGATTCAGCGGACACGTCAATCATTTGGTGGTTCGATTCACGAACATTCGATGGGTCAACTCGCCGTCGGATTCGTCGACCTCGTCGGATTCACATCGCGCTCCACCCGTATGGACGCCGAGCAGTTGTCGGAGCTCGTGGCCAAGTTCGAAGCCCTCGCCTCCGACACCGTGACATCGCACGGTGGTCGACTCGTCAAACTGATCGGTGACGAGTTGATGTTCGTCGCCGTCACTCCCGAAGAGAGTTGCGTGATCGGGGACGCCTTGCTTCGTGAATTCAGCACCGATCCGGCGCTCACGCCACGAGGCGGTATCGCCTACGGTCCTGTGCTCTCCCGGTCGGGTGACTACTTCGGATCCACGGTGAACCTCGCTGCCCGGTTGGTGGATCAGGCGGTTCCCGGAGAAATCCTCGTGACCTCCAATATCGCCGAATCGTCTTCCCGCCGACTCGAGCCGGCCGGTCGGCGCATGCTCAAGGGATTCCCCGACCCGGTGACCGTCTGCAGCCTCTCGATCTAGAAGACTCTGCACATGAGTCGCTGGGACAAAGTCGCGGTCGTCATGGGTTCGTTCATCACGTTGGCCGGAGTGATGCACTTCGTGAACCCCGACTTCTTCAACGACATCGTCCCGCCTTGGTTGCCGCCCTCGGAATCGTTCTGGACGTACGCGAGTGGAGTTGCCGAGCTGGTGGTAGGGCCTCTCCTCATCGCGCGCCGTACTCGACACATTGGTGCGTTCGCCGCGATCGCACTGTTCATCGGCGTCTACCCGGCCAACATCTACATGACCTGGGATTGGCGCGATCGTCCGTTCAACGAACAAATCGTGTCCTACGCGCGACTTCCTCTTCAGTTCGTGATGATCTGGGCGGCCTGGCGAGTGGCTAACGCCACGCGAACACCGGCTGCTCGAGGTGATCGACCCGCTCGTTGAGCCTGCCCTCCAACGCGACCCAGCGAAGTTGCAGCAGAACAGCACCCGTTGGAGCGTGAATGAGGTCGCCGCTCATCGGAAGTTGAACAACCGGTTGATCGCTTTCCGGGATGGTGACGAACCGTGGTGAATCCGACCGACAGAGTTCGTGGAGGCCAATGCGGTATGCGTGCGCCACTTCGTTCGGATCGGGGCTGATCTCGGCATCGTGTCCGGCCCACAGCACCACCGGAGTCATCACGAAGCCCGAGCGCGTCGTGTAATCGTCGAGTAAGCCGAGCACGTGACTCTCGTCGAGAAGGAGGCCGAGTTCTTCGTGGAGTTCACGTAGCGCGGCGTCCACCGGTGATTCACCGTCATCGAGTCGTCCGCCGGGCAGTGCCCACTGGCCGGCGTGACGATTCATCTTCGCGGCCCGTCGACACAGCAAGAACGAAGCGCCGCCCGAAACGCCACGCATTCGGCCATCGAGCCCACCGACATCACCGGGCACGTTGCGCAGAGGTTCTTCGCCCACGGGGAAGGGGTCGTCATGATCATCTGGTTCGCTGTCGACCAGAACGATGGCGACCGCCGCGTGACGAAGTCCATCGAGTGGATGAGATCGCCGGCTGTGGGCCGACAGATTTTTCGAGACGCAGTCACGTAGCGCCTCGTCGTAAGGAGTCATCACCGACCTTGTACGAGGCGATGAAGGATCTCGAGTCCGTCCCACACATCGACGAAGCGTGTCGTCAGCGGGCTCAAACCGAGTCTCAAGATGTCGGGAGGGCGCGAATCGGCGATCACTTTGTGGTCGGCGAGTTCCTTCAGCAACTCCTTGGCATCCCGATGGTGCACCGCGAGGTGGTGGCCCCGCCGGTTCGGATCACGTGGTGTGGAAGTGTCGAGTCCGAAATGATCACAGACCGCCAAACCGAATGCTGTGAGAGCACGGCCCTTGGCGTCAATGTGCTTCATGCCAGCGCGAGCAGACAGGGCGATTCCCTCTTCCGCGGCGACGAGGCTCAGGATGTGCGGCGTGCCGAGTAAAACCCGGCGGATGTCGTCGTGAGGCTCGAACGGGCGCTCCATCGCGAACTGGTCCTTCTGCGCAAACCATCCACGGATCGGCTGTTCGACCGACGACTGAAGCTCTTGCTTGACGAATGTGAAGGCCGGTGCGCCCGGCCCACCGTTCAGATATTTGTAGGTGCAGCCAACGGCGAGTTCCACGCCGAGCGCATGCACATCGAACTCGATGGCGCCGGCGGTGTGCGAAAGATCCCAGATCACCATCGCGCCTACTCGTCGCGCGGCGTCGGTGAATGCCTTCACGTCGACCATCTCGGCCGTGCGGTAGTCGATCACGCTTCGCACGATCACCGCGACTTCCGACAGATCGGCGTTCGGTTCAAGTGGACGAATGGTGAGACCGAGATCGCTGGCTATACCTTCCACGACGTAGCGATCCGTCGGAAACTCGTCGGCTGCGACAACGAGAACTTTCCGATCAGGTCGTAGCCCGATGGCCATGTGAACGGCTTGATACAGATTCAGAGTCGTCGAGTCGTGCAGGACGACCTCACCCGGTCGGCTGCCGATGATGTCGACCATTCGATCACCGACGCGCCGCGGCAGATCGAGCCAGTGCTCCCAACTCAGGATCAGATCGGCGGCCCACTCCTTCTCGACAACCTGCTTGAGGCGGTCGATCGTCCGCTTGGGCGTGCGGCCGAGTGAGTTTCCGTCGAGGTAGACGAGGTCGGGATCCGGGATGAAGAACTCATCGCGAAACGACGCAAGGGGATCCCGCTCGTCGAGGTCGAGGGCCGTCCGACGCGAACTCATCGAGCGGGTGACGGGAATCGAACCCGCGTATTCAGCTTGGGAAGCTGATGTTCTGCCATTGAACTACACCCGCTGGTAGCGACCAAGGCTAGCGACACTCCCCCGACCCGTCACCTGCGGCTCGGCCCCCGGCACGAACTACGGTGTCAACCGTGATCTTGTCCGACCGGAGCATCCGCGAAGCCCTGGCCGCCGGCCGCATCGTCATCGATCCGCTCGACGAGTCGATGATCCAGCCGTCGTCGATCGACGTGCGAGTGTCGAACCTCTTCCGTGTCTTCCGCAACCACTCGGCCGGTGTGATTGACGTGAAGCAGGACATGACCAGCCTCACCGAACTCATCGAGATCCCCCAAGACGGTGTGTTCATGTTGCATCCAGGAGAGTTCGTCCTCGGTTCCACTCTCGAACGCGTCGCCGTGCCTGATGATCTCGTTGCCCGCATCGAAGGCAAGAGCAGCCTCGGTCGCCTCGGTCTGCTCATCCATTCCACCGCGGGTTTCATCGACGCCGGTTTCGATGGTCACGTCACTCTCGAACTCGCGAACGTCGCCAGCCTGCCGATCACTCTGTATCCGGGAATGAAGATCGGTCAGGTGAGTTTCATGCAGATGACCACTCCGGCCGACCAGCCCTACGGCAAGGGTGCGCGAGGTTCGAAGTACCTCGGCCAGCGCGGCCCCACTCCGAGTCGTTACTTCGAGAACTTCCAGAACGACTGAGTCCGTACACTCCACGGAGTGACGAACCCGCTGCCGATCACCTTCGTCCGTTCGGCCACCGAGGTTCACGACCTGCCCGACTCCCCCGCCGAGGTCGCCTTCGTCGGTCGCTCGAACGTCGGCAAGTCGTCGCTCATCAACGCATTGGCGAATCGACGCCAACTCGCACGAGTATCGAACACGCCCGGTCGCACCCAACTGATCAACGTGTTTGCCGTTCCTGGCGGCGGCACTTTGGTCGACCTCCCCGGCTATGGCTACGCCGCCGTCCCCGGACGCATCAAGCAGGGCTGGCAGAAGATGATCGAGGGCTATCTGCTCGAACGCGAAGGCCTCGTCATGGTGTTCGTTCTGGTCGACGGTGAAATCGGCCCGACCAAACTCGACCAGCAGATGCTCGATTGGCTACGCGAAAACGAGATCCCGCACACCGTGGTGGCCACCAAGGGCGACAAGGTGAAATCTTCGAAGCGCGCCACCCGCAAGCGCGAACTCGCACACGCGTGTCAGTTGGAGCCCGGCGACGTCGTGTGGGTCAGCACCCACAACGGCGCCAACATCGACACCTTGCGTTCGCTGGTGACGAGTCACCTCGCGCACTGAGAATCTGGTGGGGCTTCTTCACCTATGAGGTGAAAAATCCTCACCAGAACAACGAGGGGTCAGACGGTGCGGAGGGGGGCGCCGGGGTTGGCGAGGGCTCGCTCGCCGTTCTCGATCGCCTCGAGCAGGTGAATCGCGATGTCGCCGACCTTCACCTGATCGTCGTCCACGCCCGCACCCTTCACGCCATCATCCAACATGATGTAACAGAACGGGCACGCGGTGGCCACGCGGGTCGCTCCAGTCGACAAGGCCTCACGCGCCCGCTCGTCGTTCACCTTGGTTCCGATGGATTCCTCCATCCACATGCGGGCGCCGCCGGCACCACAGCACATGCCCTTGGTTCCGTTGCGGCTCATCTCCACCACTTCGATGCCCTTGATCGAAGCCACCACCTTGCGCGGCGCGAGATACACGTCGTTGTGGCGACCGAGATAGCACGAGTCGTGATACGTGATGCGCTCTTCGAGCGACGCATTGCTCACGTCGAGACGACCGTCCTCGATGAGCTGCTCCAGCAACTGCGTGTGGTGCACCACTTCGTACATTCCACCGAGTTGCGGATACTCGTTGGCGAGCGTGTTGAAACAGTGCGGGCACTGCGTGATGATCTTCTTCACGCCCATGCCATTGAGCATCTCGACGTTGGGCATGGCGAGCATCTGGAACAAGTACTCGTTGCCCGAACGCCGCGCCGAATCACCGGTGCACATCTCACTCGGGCCCAGAACGGCCACGTCGATCCCAGCCCGACGCAACAACTTGGCCATCGACTGCGTGACCTTCTTGTTCTTGTCGTCGAACGAACCCGCGCAACCGACCCAGTAGAGATACTCGTGGTTGAAGGCATCGCCCGGATCGACCACCGACACTTCGAGGTCCTTGGCCCAATCGGCGCGCTCGGCCTGGTTCATGCCCCACGGGTTGCCCTGGTTCTCCATGGCGCGGTACGCGTTGCCGAGTTCGGCCGGGAAATTGCTCTCCATCAACGACAGGTAGCGACGCATGTCGAGGATCTTGTCGAGGATCTCGATGTTCACCGGACAGATCTCGTCGCAAGCCTTGCACGACGTACAACTCCAGACTTCTTCGGCCGTGATGCGCTCGAACAACGAGTTCGCACCAATCGTGATCTCGGCGTCAGTGCCGATGGGCGGCGACACCCGTCCACCGGGCGCGTGCGCGGCCGTGGCGGCCATGACTTCACCGGTCTTGAGCACGATCTCGCGCGGATCGAGCGGCTTGCCCGTGGCGTGGGCCGGGCACACGCTCGTGCAGCGGCCACACATGGTGCAGGCATCGGTGTCGAGCAACTGCTTCCAGGTGAAGTCCTCCACCACCGACGCGCCGAACGACTCGAGTGACGTCTCGGTGAGATTCGGCATGGCCTTCATCGCACCCTTCGGACGATCGCGATCCTTCAGATACATGTTGAGTGGCGACGTGAAGATGTGGCGGAGCATCGTGATCGGCAACAAGGCAAGAAACGCCACGAACGTGATGACATGGGCGATCCACCAACCCTGATGCCAGGTTTCGAGACTGCTCGCCGACCAACCATCGACCAATTGCGAGAGCGGATACCCGACGAACGACCACTTCTCGTGGTTCATGTCGACACCCGACGCCGAGCTCTGCGCGATGCGGAACATCTCGGCACCGAAGCCGGAGAGTCCGATACCGAGCAACACGGCAAGGATCGCCGCATGCTCGGGCTTGGTCTTGATGCGGATCCGATACGGCCGCTGCACGTAACGACGAACGATGGCCCACACCACACCGACGGTGAACACCAGTCCGGCGAGGTCACCGATCAGCACGTAGCCGCGGTAGACGTCACCGTGCAGAAACTTGAGGCCCTCCGGCACCTGGTGGTCGATCTCGAGCACCGTCGTGACACCGAGGAGCACGAGGAATCCGAAGTAGATCATGGAGTGCATGAGGCCGGCTGCCGAATCGCGGAGCAGCGTGCGCATGTACACGCCCGCGCGGTAATCGG
>Ga0208783_10000393_pt1 | contig 26959 bp, 26 predicted proteins | sample DEB19_08_DNA_2_FD_184529 | JGI IMG/M metagenome (GOLD analysis project Ga0208783, IMG submission 184529) | Aqueous microbial communities from the Delaware River and Bay under freshwater to marine salinity gradient to study organic matter... | ecosystem: Environmental > Aquatic > Marine >...
TCAGCAGACAGCTGGAGAGTCTCCGAGCGTACGGCGATGCGGAGCACGGGACCCGGCGCCGGTGCGCGCACGACATCCGCCACCGTGCTCACCATCGGTTCAGGGAGGGTTGTGATCTTCCGCGCGTCGATGCGAGGGTCGAGGGCGGGTGGTTCCGCCGCGAGGGCGAGGAGCGCGAGAAGCGATGCAGGCATTCACGCATTCTAGCCCCGCGAAAAGCAGCACTCGTCCGCGCCTCACGCGAACGAGTGCTGTGAAAGGAAGGTCTGGACTGGAGTTCAGCGCGACCGGCTGGTGAGGATGCTCGACGCAGTTTCACCAGAGAGGCCTGCAGCAGCCCCGCCAGCGGTGTCGGGAGTCGATCGCGCGATGCTGAAGAGGGTCGCCGTCGGAAGCGATGCGACGATGGACGGTTCGCGCGCGATGAGGATCTGGAGCAGCACCTCGTTGGTGATGTCCGTCTCCGTGCGGCTGTCGCTGATCTGGACACGCTGGCCTCGGCGCACGATCGCCAGCACTTCATCATGCGTCAGATGAGTGGACCGACTCGTGTCGTAAAGCCGACGGTTCGGGTACTTGCGGATTCGGATCACATCCTGTGCGGTGGCGGGGAGGATCATGGTGAGCGGGGTTTCGAACCCCGCCCGACTTGGATTCGCCGCTCGGGAACTTCCCGACGAGTCCATCATGCGGACGCACAATTATCGCGCGATGCCGTAGATCCAGAGATCCGAGGTCTTGGTGCCCGCGCCGAAGGTGCAGGTGAACAGGAAGGGCCCTGGGGGCATGCCGACTGGCATGAGTCGGACCTTCACCAGCAACGCATCGCCATCCGACTTCTGCTCGAGCAGCGCGGCTGCGACCTCCTTGTGGCGGGAGGTCACGCGGTCGACCCGAAGCGGACCGGCGTGCTTCAGCTCGATCTCGAAGTCCGCCGGAGTGCCGTTTCGGATGACGCCCACATTGGTGCGGAACTCTGCGAAGTTCAGGATCGGGGTGATCTTCGTGGTGTCGTGACGGACGCGAAGGTCAAGCGCAGGGCACTTGGGATGGTCGGTCTCCACGATCAGGAACGGTGGAACAACCGACAGGAGTCTCGGCTTGGAGAGGTCGTAACGCACGACCTGCCTCGTGGCGGGCTTCATGGGCGACCCATCGGCGGTCTCGGCCGGGCCCCCATCGATCGTTCTGACCACGAATGGGATCCCGTCGGTCGACAGCAGCTCAAACGAACCCTTCATCCGCTCGGGCGCCAGCGCATCGATGTAGGCGGGATTCGCGCGGACTGCATAGGCAGTCTCGGCGAGCAGCTTGACTTCGAGCAGTTGGTCGAGCCCCTCGAAGACCATGTTGACCTGGGCGGTCTTCTTGCCGACCGACAGGGAGGTCTTCATGGACATGGGCATCTCGATGGATCCCTTCGCTGGAATCGTCTTCCCCGTCATGTCGACGGTTGTGCAGGTACAGCTCGGCCGTGCCAGCTTGATCAGCACTGGGCGGTCAAGCGGGTTGACCAGCTTCACGGTCTTCGACACCACAGTGCCAGGTTCGACGATGCCGAAGTCCGCGATCGCGGGTTCCGCCGAGATCGGACCAGGCACGGCCGTCGGACCGCTCGACGAGGCGGGGGGCCGTGACTGCTGGGACTGCTGGGCGCTCGAGAGCGGCGAGTGGAACAGGCAGGCGACCAGAGCGAGCGCGGGTGCAAGACGCATGGTGGGGATCATACGGAGCGCCCTCAAGCGGGCTGCAAGACCGTACACTCGCCATCCATGCGAGCGATCACCATCCATCAGCAGGGAAGCCCAGTCCTTCCCAATGTGCGCTATGTTGAGGACTTCCCCAAACCGGAGCCAAGGGCAGGGGAAGTGCTGGTGCGAACCGAAGCAGCGGCACTCAACCACCTTGATCTGTGGGTAGGTCGGGGGCTCCCAGGGATTGACATTCGCTATCCGGCAATCTCAGGATCTGACGGATCGGGCATCATCGAATCTGTTGGACAAGGAGTTGATCCGACTTGGATCGGGCGCAGGATTCTCCTGAATGCAGCGATTTCGAAGCCGGAAACCGTGCTTCCAACAGTTAGAACGACTCCATCAGACATCTTCATGATCGGTGAGCACGGGCCAGGATGCCTCGCTGAGTACTTCACTGCGCCGGTGTCAAGCGCGATAGATATTGGTGAATCCGACCCGATCAGGGCAGCTGCCTTTGGACTGACGCACCTGACGGCGTGGCGAATGATGGTCACACAGGCTGGACTCAGGGCGGGCATGGAGGTTCTCATCACAGGGATCGGCGGGGGTGTCGCGCTCGCCGCCCTTGGCATTGCCAGGCACTTCGGTTGTGAGACCATCGTGACGAGTCGGCACCAGTGGAAGCTCGATCGCGCCAAGACCATGGGCGCGCATCACGCGGTGCTTGATGCCGGGCAGGATTGGTCGCGCGAGGTTCGCCAGCTCACGGGCCGCCGCGGCGTGGATCTGTGCGTGGACAGCGTGGGAAAGGCGATCCACGGGTCGTGCATCAAGAGCCTTGCCCGCGGGGGGACCTTCGCGACATGCGGCGCCACGACGGGTCCAGATGCGACGACGGATCTCACGCGCATCTTCTGGAACCAGCTCCGCCTCGTGGGCTCCACCATGGGCGACATGCGTGAGTTCCGCGAGGTCGTCTCGCTGTTCCGCTCGGGCGCGATCGAACCGACCATCGATCAGGTGTTCGCCGCGACCGAGGGAGCACAAGCGTTTGCGCGCCTTGAGGCGGGGGAGCAGTTCGGAAAACTGGTCGTGGACTGGCGAAAGGGCTGAGAACCAAGAGGCTTTTCGCCTCGGGCGTTCGACCCTTGATTTCCCCGTAATTGCGTCGGCTGCATGTCGTGGCGCGGCAGAGCAGGGGTATACTTCCGCTTCACGAGGCCCCCGACCGCATGAGTCAGCCGATCGCAACCGCTCCCGCCCGTCCCACCCCCAAGCCCAGCACGCCTACCGAGACGCTGCCGCCTTGGAACGTGCTCCTGCACAATGACGAGGTGAATGAGATGGGATTCGTCATCGAGTCCCTCTGTCGGTTCGCGCGATTGAGCGTCCCGGCGGCCACGCGATGCACCATGGAGGCGCATAAGAAGGGACTTTCCCTTGTTTTGTCGACTCACCGGGAGCACGCCGAATTGGTCGCGGAGCAACTCGCCTCGCTGCGACTTACCGTCACCATTGAGCCCGCCGGCTGAAGGCCTTTCGCCTTCGCACGATAAGAATGGATTCCGTACGCCCAGCAACGGTTCGTTATCGGCATCACCTTTCTTCTCGGACCTGCCGATAACGATATTCACGAGTTTCTCGCGTATGTTCTGCCCGATGGTCGAGAGACATGCGTCGGTTTTGTGACAATCTCGTGAGTGTGTCCGTGGTCCGTCCGATCACGGACGAGAATTTTGGAAAGTCGCGTCGATATCGCGCGCTGTCTCAACACAGCTCGCGACCCCGACGCGAGAGGCGAACCCGTCCGTTTCGGAGTTCGTGAGGTATGGCAGGCCTCGGTCGAGTGATCGAGGCCTTCAGCAGGCAAGGTCCAGATGCGGACCCTTTCTAGGAGCGATGCGATGCGATACAGCAGCTGTAAGAACCTGGCCGTGACGGCCGTCCTCGTGACGGCTGGCTTCACGTCCCTGGCGATGGGCCAGGCCGCCAACGATGAGTGCTCGACCGCGACCGTCCTGACGGCCGGCGTGGCCGCACCGTGCGACAACACCACCGCGACCTCCAGCGCTGATCCGGTCCCGACCGACACGCTGTGCGCGGGAACCTTCCTCGACTGGGGAACGACGAATCCGGATGTTTGGTACCGATACACCGCGACGGAAAACGGCACAGTCACCATCACGACATGCCTTACAACTGGCTTCGACACCTCGATCGTCCTCTACTCCGGCTCGTGCGGCGCGCTGACCCAGGTCGCCTGCAACGGTGACGCTCCTGCTGACGCCGGCTGCCAGCCCTTCCACTCGGCTATCACCGGCTACGGCGTGAGCGCCGGTACCACCTACTACCTGCGCGTCGGCGGCTGGAACGGCACCGAGATCGGCGTCACCCAGGTCCTCCTGACCTTCTCCCCTGCTGCGGTCGGCTGCCCCGCGACCGGTGGCTGCGGCGTCGCCCACGCCAACCCGGGCTGCGAAGACGCGAACTGCTGCACGGCTGTCTGCGCTGCGAACCCGCTCTGCTGCGAAGTGGCCTGGGACGAGACCTGCGTGCAGGGAGCTGTCGCTGCCTGCGGCATCTTCGTCTACAGCTGCACCACTCCGAACGCGGGCGGCAACGACTGCGCGCCGAACGCGACCGTCTTCGTCGGCGACACCACCTTCGCCAATGTCGACATCAACGGCTGCAACACCGACGGTCCGAATCACCCGGCCGCGACCTGCAGCTCGGGCAACGACTTCTTCTACAACGACCGTTGGTACCGGGCCCAGGCTCAGGCGAACGGCTCGCTGCGTGCGTACACCTGCAACAACTCGACCTTCGACACCAAGCTCGCGGTCTACAACATGGGCACCAACCCCGCCGCGTTCGACTACAACACGCTGAACCAGGCGTCGGTGCTCGTCGGCTGCAACGACGACGGCTCGGCTGAGTGCCAGGTCAACGCGACTTTCGCATCGGATCTCACCGTGAATGTCGTCCAGGGCAACTGGTACCTCGTTCGTCTCGCGACCTACGATGTTCCCGGCGTCTGCACGCTGAACATCAACATGCCCGAGCCGTGCGCGCTTCCCGCGCAGACCGGCACCGAGGCTGAGGCCTGCGGTTCTGCCTCGAACAATGGCTGCAACGGCACGGGTGAGTCCCAGGACATCGTCCTCGGCTCGCGTATCCGCGGCACCATCTTCACCGGGACCGATCCGACCACTGGCAACAACACCCGCGACACCGACTTCTACAAGCTCGTCGTTGCGCAGGATGTCAATGTCACGGTCAACATCTACGCCGCATCGTTCGTAACTGGTCTCATCCTCTCGGGCGACATCGCGGTCGCTGGATGCACGGCGATCAATGTCGTCGGCTCGACCTCGGGCAACTGCCCGTCGACGGGCCAGGTCTGCCTCAACCCGGGCACCTACTACATCTTCGTTGCTCCGCAGGCCTTCACGGGCATCCCGTGCGGCTCGGGCGCGTTCAACGACTATGTGCTCGAAGTGACCTCGGCTCCGGCCCAGTGCCCCGATGTCCTCGACCAGGTCTGCGCGAACCCGGGTGCCAATACCTTTGCCTCGAGTACTGCCGCCGCTGGCGGTGGCATCGTGGCTTGCGGCGTGAATCCTGCGTTCCCGAACTGCAGCGGTGGTGGTACCACCGTCAACAGCTTCGCTCGTCCGATGCCTGCTGGCGCGGTTGGTGGCGCGATCACCTGCCTCGACTTCGGCGTCTTCTCGGTGCGTCGCGCTGTGAATGCCACCAACACCGCCTGCGCGAACTTCGCGTCGGACCTCCCGCTTCCCTCGACCATCGGCATCTACGCCGACATCGACGGCGGCGCTCCGCGCAACAAGATCGTGACGGCTGGCGACGGCAACGACCTCCAGCTCCTCGATCAGCGCGATGTGCTTATCCCCGGTGGTGCGTATGTCGCCAACATCGACTTCGATCCGCCGCTTTGCATCGCCAACGCGCCGGCTGGAAGCAACATCGTGGTCATCATGGATTGCCCCGACCTCTACACGGTTGGCGCGACCCCGTCGATCCCCGACCAGTCTGGCTACGGCATCCGCGCTGGCGGTGGCACCGTGACCGGCGAGTCCTCTGGTACCTATGTGCGTCTCTCGTGCGCTGATGCGGCGGGAGCTTACGTCCAGGCTGAGACCCTCGGCGCGACCTTCACCGCGCAGTGGATCGTGACCTTCAAGGGCAACTTCGCTGGTTGCGCCTCTCCGTGCCCGACCGACCTCAACGGCGACGGCACGACGGGTTCGGCGGACCTCTCGGTCCTCCTGAACGCCTGGGGTGGCACGAGCCCCGACCTGAACGGCGACGGCGTCGTCGGTTCGGCGGACCTCTCGGTCATGCTCAACGCCTGGGGCGCCTGCCCGTAATCCGCAAGGATTCGGCAAGCCTCAGACTGAAAGCATCGCTCCATCAACTCCACGCACCCCCGGCTTCGGCCGGGGGTGCGTGTGTTTTTGGCTTTGGTGCCCTGAACTGGCCGTCTTTCGACCGCCGTTCGCAACCACGCTCGACCGATCCCGAATACCCTCGCCCCTTTCCGCAGGCGCCCAAAGGCCCTCGGAGGTCGTTTCGGAGAGCCCCGCGTGCGAAAGTTCCTGATCGTGATGGCCAGCATCCTTGGCGTTGTCGTCATTGGCTTCGTCGTGGCCGGTCCCTCTGCGCTCAAGTTCCTGCCGTCATTTGGCGGTGCCGGCGACGCGCTCGCCGTGCGCATCGCGGCCATCTCAGAGCGCGAGCTCGTCGAGACCGTGTCGGCGCCGGGCGAGCTCGACCCTGAGGTGAAGGTCGATGTCTCCGCCGAGGTCAGCGCGCGCATCCTCGAACTGCCCTTCCGCGAGGGCGCGACCGTTCGGAAGGGCGAAGTGATCGTCAAGCTCGACGACCGAGACCTCAAGGCGTCGCTCGACGCCCAGATGGCGCGTCGGGACGGCGAGCGCTTCCGGCTGCGGAGCGAGCAGGAGCGCCTTGCGAGCCCAACCTCGCAGCTCGTGAATGCGCGACAGACGCTCGAGCGCCAGCAGTCGCTCTTCAAGACGGGCGATGTCAGCCGCGCAGATCTCGACAACGCCATCGCGCGCGTGGCCGACCTCGAGGCGCAGATCTCGTCGGCCAAGGAGTCGCTCTCCGTCATCGAGAGCTCGTTGGCGGCCGCGGAGGCAGAGATCGAGCGCGCGAAGGAACTGCTTCGGCGGACCACGATCCTCGCGCCCATCGATGGACAGATCACCGAGCTGAACGCCGAGACGGGCGAGCTCGTGATCGTGGGCACCATGAACAATGCGGGCACCAAGATCCTCACCATCGCCGACCTTGGCTCGGTGCGGCTGAAGGCGAAGGTCGCGGAGAGCGATGTCGCGCGCGTGAAGGCGGGCCAGCCCACCACCGTCCGCGTGAATGCCTATCGCAGCCGCGAGTTCAAGGGATCGGTCGAGCGGGTGGCGCTCGCGCGTGGCACCGAGCAGTCGTTCGGTTCGTCGGCGGGAGGCGCGGGCAGCGGACAGGGCGGTTGGTTCAAGTGCGAGGTCGCGCTCGACCTGGCTGATGGCGAGACGCTGTTGTCGGGTCTCGCCGCGAATGTCGACATCGAGGTCGCTCGCACGAAGGGCATCCTGGTCCCAAGCCAGGCGCTGCTCGAGAAGAAGCTCGACGACCTGCCGAAGGATGTCGCCGAAGGTCCACTGGTCGACACGCTGCGGAAGAAGGCGATCGTCGTCTTCCGCATGGTCGACGGCAAGGCTGTGGTGACGCCGATCAAGACGGGGGCCTCGAACCTGGCCGACACGATGGTCATCGAGGGGCTTTCGCCCGGAGACATCGTCGTCACTGGTCCGTACCGCGTGCTCGAGCGGCTCAAGCAAGGCGATGCGATCCGCGAGGAGACCGCACAGGACGCGCTGAAGGCGCCCGCGCCGGGAATGGCGAATGGCTGACGAGCGCCCGCTGATCCAGGTCGTTGGCCTGACGAAGATCTATCGCGTTGGCGTGGAGACCATCCATGCGCTGCGCGGGGTCGACCTGTCGATCGGGCGTAACGAGATGGTCGCGATCATGGGCTCGTCGGGCTCCGGCAAGAGCACGCTGATGAACCAGCTTGGCTGCCTCGACACGCCGACGGGTGGCGCGTACTACCTGAACGGACGCGATGTGAGCCGCATGAACGCGCGCGAACTCGCGCAAGTGCGCAACGAGGAGATCGGCTTCGTCTTCCAGAGCTTCGAGCTCCTGCCGCGGCAGACCGCGCTTGAGAATGTCGAGCTTCCGCTGGTCTACGCGCAGGGTGGATGGCGCGGGCGCAAGGAGCGCGCGATGGCGGCGCTCGACCGCGTGGGTCTGTCGGACCGCATGGATCACAGGCCGAACCAGCTCTCGGGCGGGCAACGGCAGCGCGTGGCGATCGCGCGCGCCATCCTGAACAAGCCGTCGATTCTCTTGGCCGACGAGCCCACAGGCAACCTCGACAGCACGACGACCGCGGAGATCCTGGCGCTCTTCCGCCAGTTGCACGCGGAGGGGCAGACGGTCATCCTCGTGACCCACGAGGATGAGGTGGCCGCACATTGCCAGCGCGTCGTGCGCCTGCGCGACGGGCGTGTGCTGAGCGACCTGCCTATCGCGCAGGATTCTGCGGGGAGTCACCTCGCGAGTCATGGCGGGGGGGTGCGCTGATGCTCAACCCGCTGTTCTGGCTGCAGGCGATCTCCTTGGCGTTCTCGCAGATCTGGGCGAACAAGTCGCGCGCGTTCCTGACGGCGCTCGGCATCATCGTCGGCGTCGCGAGCACGACCGCGGTGATCGCGGCGCTCACGGGACTCAAGGCCAAGGTGCTCGCGGAGTTCGAGTCGGTCGGTGCGAGCAAGTTCTTCGTGTTTCCCGATCGGCCGAACAACGCGCCGCGGAATATGTACCCGTGGGAGAAGATCCTGCTGAAGACCTCCGAAGTGCACGCGATCCGCGATGAGTGCACGCTGGTGAAGGCGATCACGCCCATCACCGAGGTCGGGCTCGACGTCGAGAGCGGCGACAAGCGCATCGAGGGCATCACGATCGCGGGCATCTGGCCCGACTGGCATGTGGTGCAGAACCGCTTCGTGATCGAGGGCCGTCCGTTCAGCCAGATCGACGAGGACAGCGAGCGACAGGTGTGCCTGATCAATGGTGACGCGATTCGCGAGCTGGACCTGCCCGCAAACCCCGTGGGCGAGTCCGTGCTGCTCGGCGGACGCCGCTTCATGGTCGTCGGTGTCATCGAGACGACGACGGCGCGCTTCTTCGGCATGAATACCTCGAGCGCCGAGATCTTCATACCGTTCTCAGTGGCGGAGAAGATGCAGGAGCGGAACTTCTTCATGCGGATCGAAGGACTGTTCGAGAGCCCGGAGACGGCCCTCGAGGGCGAGGCAGAGGTGCGCTTCGTGCTGCGGCGCATGCGCGGCATCGCGCCCGGCGACCTCGAGACATTCAGGGTCGCCGCGATCGACAAGTTCATCGAGCAGTTCAAGACGCTCGCAGCGGGGATCACCGCGATCGCCGGAGGCATCGTCGGCATCTCGCTGCTCGTCGGCGGCATCGGCATCATGAACATCATGCTGGTGTCGGTGAGCGAGCGAACCCGCGAAATCGGCCTCCGCAAGGCGGTCGGCGCGACGCCCACCGCGATCCTGCTGCAGTTCCTCCTCGAGGCAGTGACGCTCTGCCTGGTCGGCGGGTTCATAGGCATCGCGTTCGGACGCCTGGCGGCGTTCGGCCTCACCAAGATTCCCGGCGCGCAGCTCGACCAGGCCGACATCCCTTTCTGGGCGGTCGCGGTGAGCTTCGCGTTCAGTGCGCTCACGGGCGTCGTGTTCGGTATGTTCCCCGCGATCAAGGCCTCGCGGCTCGATCCGATCGAGGCGCTCCGGCACGAGTGAGGATCCGCGTGAAGCCCATGCAGCAAAGTGTCTCTTCCACGATTCTCCGGTTCGTACTCGCGTCGGCCGCCGTCGCCGTCGCGGGCTGCCGCACGGGTGTCTTCGACAACGACGATCCGCGTTGGCGGGCGTCCGACATCCAGCTCAAGCGGATCGACGCGATCGACCCTGCGGCGCGTTCGCAGACTCCGCCGGTTCCACTCGAGCAGGCCGCGAAGCAGACGCTCGAGGAGCTGAAGTCGCCGCCGATGCCGAAGGACGAGATGGCGATCTCGATCGCCGAGGTGCGCGCCGCGGTGCTGCAGCGGAACCTCGACCTACGCACCGTGCTGGTGGATCCCGCGATCGCGCGCGAGAACCTGAGCGCCGAGGAGGCGAAGTTCGAGAATACGGTGTTCGGCAGCTACAAGCGCAACGAGAACAGCGTGTTCAATGACCTCGCGACCGGCGAGCCCGCGAACAGCGATTCGTTCGGCGCAGGAATCGCTATTCCGCTTGCCACGGGCGGCGAGATCACCCTGGGCGCTTCGGCCGACCAATCTGCGAGCGGGTTCGACTTCGGCGAGCCTGGCGAGGACTGGCTGTCGGCGCTGTCGTTCTCGATGAGCCAGCCGCTGCTGCGCGGCGCGGGGGTGCGGACGAACACGCATTCGATCCGTGTGGCCGACTGGCAGGGGCAGATCGCCGACGCGCGCACCAAGCTCGAGGCGATCCGAATCCTGGCAAGCGCCGACAAGGCGTACTGGAACCTGTACTCGGCGTATCGCGAGCTCGGCGTGAGGCGCGCGCAGTACGAGGTCGCAGTCGAGCAGCTCGCGCGCGCGCGCAGGCGTGCCGTGCAGGGCGACGGAGCCGAGATCGAGGTCGTGCGAGCGGAGAGCGGCGTCGGGCGCACGCTCGAGCAGATCATCGTGGCCGACACCGCGGTGCGCATTCGACAGCGCGCGCTGAAGCGGCTGATGAACCGCGAGGACCTGCCGGTTTCGTCGGCCACTCCGCTGAAGCCCGCGACGGAGCCGAATCCGCTGGGACTCTCGCTCGATGGGAATCTGCTCGCGACGCAGGCCGTGTCGAATCGCATGGAGATGCTCGAGCTCGAGCTGCAGCTTGCGATCGACACCAGCGAAGTGGACTTTCGCAGGAATGCGGCGCTTCCGCTGTTCGTGCTCGACTATGGCTACGACGTGCAGGGCACGGGTACCGACATCGACAAGGCGTACGGCGAGCTCGGCGACGACGACAGCTTCAACATCGGCGTGCGCGCGGAAATCCCGATCGGCAATGAAGTCGCCGAATCGCGGGTGAACGCCGCGATCTTAACGCGGCTGAAGCGGCTCGCGACCCGCGATGCGCGCAAGCAATCGATCGAGACCGAGGTCTTCGACACGCTCGATGCGCTGGGACAGAGCTGGCAGCGCATCCTCGCCGCCCGGCTCGAGGCCGTGCTGGCGGCGCGCACGCTTGCGGCCGAGCAGCGGCAGTTCGATGTCGGCCTGCGAACGAGCGTGGATGTGAATGACGCGAACGCGCGGCTGGCCGACGCCCAGAGCCGCGAGGTGCAGGCGCTCGGCGCCTACCAGATCGCGCTCGTCGATCTTGCCTTTGCGACGGGGACCTCGCTGGGCGCCGCGCAGATCGACTGGTCGCCGTTCACACCCGAGGAGCTCGACGCGCTTGAGAAGGCGAATGGAGCGACGGCGACCGAGGGCGGCGCGAAGATCAGCGGAAATCCGTGAGAGTCGCTTGGCGTTGCCGCGGCGGGATTCCTATACTCACCCTTGTCTTTCACAATCGGGGCCGACCAGATTCGACCGGACGCACCCGGTCCATCGTTGCGAGCCGTGGAGCATGCTGGCCACGTAAAAAGTATGCAAACCAGAACTGCCAACACGCAGTACGCTCTCGCTGCCTAATTGCAGCGACGCGGAGCGGATCCCACGCCCGGTAGGATCCGCCCGCGCAAAAAACCGGGCTGGTTCCAAGGCGATGCCTTACCGCTGAGGAACGAGACAACAGTCAGGCTGGCTTAGGTTTGGCGCCCGCCGTACGCGGATGGCCTAGGCGAGATCGAAAGAACGGAAACGCTCGTTGACGCGGTGGAGCGGACGTATCGGCACGGGGGTGCGAATCCCCCCGGCTCCACTTTGGCGGAGCCAAAGTGGAGAGAAGTGGAGAGTCGAGAATCGAGCAATCGAACTCACCCCCTTCTCTCCACTTCGGCCCATTCTCTGCCGTCCATTTTCCCAGCTGAAGTCACACCAAAGGGTGAGGGGAACGCTGTGGCGCTCTGCCTGACGGACCGGCGCAGGAGGGCGCGCGCCACCAACTTTCACTTTTCCCCAATCCCCGCCCGTCCTTGCCGTACCTTCCTGTAGCGCGGGCTGGCGCTTCGGCTCGGAAACGGCGGTGGACCATGAGAGACCACTCGAACCCCTCGATGACCCAGACGAACTGGGACCTGATCCGCGACGCGGCCAGTGGCTCGTCGACGGCCAAGGCCAGCCTCGATGCGGTCATGAAGCGCGCGTGGCCTGCCGTCTACGCGTACATCCGCGCGTCGGGGCGCCGCAGCGAGGAAGCGACCGAGCTCACGCAGGCGTTCATCTGCGATGTCTTCCTGGCGCGGCACCTGCTCGAGAAGGCAGACCAGTCGCGCGGGCGTTTCCGCACGCTCCTCATCGGCGCCGTGCGCAACTACCTCGCCGACACCCATCGACGCGCGACCGCATCCATCCGCGCGCCAAAGTCGGGGCTGGTCGCGATCGACGCGATGTCTGAGAGCGGCTTCGACATGACGAGCGACGGCGCGCGCTCGTCGCCCGAGCGCGCGTTCAACGCGCGGTTCGTCGCGGGACTGATCCGCGCCGCCAGCGAGCGCCTGCAGCGCGAGCTTGAATCCGAAGGCGACCATGCGTCGTGGGAGATCTTCCGCCTGCGCGTGCTGCAGGCCGCGTTCCAGGGCAGCGCGCCCGGGTATGACGAGATCGCGCCGAGGCTGGGGATCGAACGCGGAGCATGCGCTGCGAGGCTGCTCGTCGCGAAGCGTCGGTTCGCGACCATCCTGATGGATGAGCTGCGCGCGACCATTCTTGACCCCAACGACCTCCAGCACGAGGTCTCCGAACTGCTCTCCTTCCTCGAAGGGCGATGACGATGCTCGAGATGACGATGCACGATTTCCCCGATCCACACAACGATCCGAGCGGCTCGCATGCCGCGCAGTCGCTGGGCGATACGCTGCGCTGGGCCTTCGAACTCGACTCGTCGCCTGCGATCGCGGGCGCGGCGTTCCTGACGCGCGAGATCATTCCCGGTGCAAAGGATCCGTTCGAGGCGATCGTGAGCCCCGACACGACCCAGCACCAGCTCGAGGACTTGAAGAACGCCTACAAGATGCTGCGCACGACGGGTGCGACGGCGGCGGAGCGCAGCCTTTCGGCCCGCCTGTACGCGGCGACGATTGCGGCGGCGCTCGTGCGCTACGGCGCGCTGATCTCGCGGCAGAATCCCTTCACGCTTGCGAAGGCCTTCGAGGAGATGTCGGCGGATCCAGACATGCCCGAGCGGATCCGCGAGCTTGGACCGCTGGCGATCGATGCCATGGCGCGCATCAGGTAGTGCGCGCTCACGAGGTCCGCATGTGCTTCGCCGCGCTATAGGCAGCGACCTTGTAGCACTCCGCAAGCGTCGGGTAGTTGAACACGGTCTCGAGGAAGTAGTCGAGTCCGCCACCGAGCGCGAGCACGGCCTGGCCGATGTGGACGAGCTCGGTCGCCTGCGTGCCGATGCAGTGGACGCCGAGCAGCTTGCGCGTCTCGCGGTGGAAGATCATCTTGAAGAACCCGCTGGAGTCGCCGAGGATCTGGCCGCGCGCGATCTCCGCGTAGCGCGCCACGCCGATCTCGTAGGGGACCTTCTGCTTCGTGAGCTCCTCCTCGGTGGCGCCGACCATCGAGATCTCGGGGATCGCGTAGATGCCGTAGGGAAAACCTGCGTGCGTCGGCTTGGCCTCGACGCCGAACATGTGGCAGACGGCGAGCCGGCCCTGCTCGGAACTCGTCGAGGCAAGCGCCGGAAAGCCGATGAGATCGCCGGCGGCCGAGATGTGGGCGACATCGGTCTGGAACTTCTCGTTGACCTTGACCCGCCCGCGGTCATCGGACGCAAGTCCGGCCTTGTCGAGCGCGAGCTGCTTGGTCGCGCCGATGCGGCCGATCGAGAACATCACCGCGTCGACCTCGATGTGCTTGCCGCTCTCGAGGTCGATGGCGGCGCCGCGCGGCGCGTCGATGCCGCGGATCTTCTGCACGGCCTCGTTGAGCCGGAAGGTCACGCGCTTCTGCCGCATCTGGTGCATGAGTTCGTCGACGATTTCGTGGTCGCAGAAGTCGAGGATGCGTTCATGGCGGTCGACTAGCGTGACCTCGACGCCGAGTTCGGCGAACATCGATGCGTACTCGACGCCGATGACGCCGCCGCCGATCACCGCAAGGGTCTTCGGCAGCTTGCGGAGGTGCACGATGTCATCGCTGGTGAGGATGGTCTCGTGATCGGCATCGACGGGCGGCGGCGCGGGGACGCTGCCGCACGCAAGAAGGAGGTGCGCCGCGCTGGCATGGCGCTCGAGGGGCCCGCCGTGGATCGAGACCGTGTGCGGATCGGTGAAGCGCGCGGTTCCGGAGATGAGGTCGACGCCGTTCCTCGACAGTTGCCTCGACACGACATCGAGCTCGCGCTCGATGACTCCGTTCACGCGGTGCAGCAGGTCCTTCATCGTGGGCCGCGGCCGATCGGTCGGAAGGCCCTCCGCGAGTGAGGGAATGTGCGTGAGCGAGAGGACCGCCTCGCGGAAGGTCTTGCTGGGCACGGTGCCCGTGTGCAGGCACACGCCGCCAACCATGCGCGAGCGCTCCACGATGCCGACGCGCTTGCCGAGCTTCGCCGCCTGCACGGCGGCGCGCTGGCCCGCGGGGCCGCTGCCAAGGACGAGAAGGTCGTAGTCGAACGCCATGGGGCGGACGATACACTCGCGGCATGAGCCGCGCGCGCGAGCCGTTCCGCATCGTCTTCATCTGCACGGGCAACATCTGCAGGAGTCCCGCGGCGGAGAACATCTTTCGGGAGCACGCCCGCCGTGAGGGAGTTCTGCCTGCGTTGGAGATCGATTCGGCGGGCACGGGCGACTGGCACGAGGGCGAGGACCCCGACCCGCGGTCGGTCGCGGCCCTGCGGGACGCCGGCTACCCCGCGGAGGGAACCGCGCGTGGATTGCGCGCCCGCGAGTTCCTGCAGCACGACCTATTCGTGTGCATGGACCGCTCGCACCGGCGCGAGGTGATCGCGCGCGGGGCTCCGGAGGACAGGGTCGTGCTGATCCGTGAGTTCGACCCCGACCGTGGACATGACGATGTGCCCGATCCGTACTACGGCGGGGCCGAGGGGTTCACGGACATGATCGCCATGCTCGAGGCCGCGATGGCAGGGATGATGGTGCGGGTGCGCGAGGAACTCGGGCGCCGGCAGGGAGGATCGTGATGGAACTCGATGTCGCGTCGCTCCCGGTGGGGATGCGCTATAGCCTGCTGCTTGGCTCGATCGTGCCGCGGCCGATCGGCGTGATCGGCACCATGAACGCAGAGGGGCGGCACAACCTGGCGCCGTTCTCGTTCTTCAACGCCGTGTCGAGCGAGCCGATGGTGCTGATGTTCTGCCCGGTGAGCCGGGGGGATGGCGGCGAAAACGACTCGCTGCGCAACGCCAAGCCCGTGTCCGAGGGCGGGACGGGCTGCTTCTCGGTGAGCCTGGCGACCGAGGTGAACATCGCGAAGGTCGTGAAGTGCGCGGCGGATCTCCCGCATGGCGACAGCGAGTTCGAGTACGCGGGCCTGACGGCGCGGATGTGCGCGCGGATCCGTGCGCCGTACATGGCGGAGAGTCCGATCCACTTCGAGTGCGAGACGCTCGAGGTCAAGCGCTTCGCGCCGGGCGTTCCGTTCGGGGGCAACATGGTGCTGGGTCGCGTGATCCACGCGCGCGTGGACGATGCGCTGGCGCATCCGCGGATGCACATCGATCCCGCAAAGCTGCAGGCAGTGGGGCGCATGGGCGGCCAGTGGTACGCGCGGACGAGCGATCGATTCGAGCTCGAGCGCGGGTGAATGGCGGGGAGCGAGCCTCTGGAGCCCGTTGTTTGAGCGGTCGCCGCTGCGGCGGCTCCCCCTGGTGCTCGCAGATTCAGGAGTCCATGGACTCCAACGGGCATGGACTCCCACGCAACCCGTTCCGCAGACTTCGTCTGCGGGCGCTCATCGTTTGAGCGGTCGCGGCTGCGGCGGCTCCCTCTTGACGAGCGCCGCGCGAGTGAGTCGCGACGGCGCCCCTGACGTGTCCACCGCTCAGGCGCGCTGCGCGAAGTCGCGCATGAAGTTGGCGAGGATCTCGCAGCCCTTCACGGGGAACGCGTTGTAGATCGACGCGCGCATGCCGCCGGCCTCGCGGTGGCCGAGCAGGCCGAAGAGGCCAGCCTTTTCCGCCTCCGCCACAAATCGGGCATCGAGCTCGGGCTTCGGAGTCTTGAAGCACACATTGAGGTGCGAGCGGCACCACTTCTCGGCGGGCCACGAGTAGAAGCCGCCGGAGTTGTCGACGGCGTTCCAGATCAGGTTCGCCTTGTAGGCGTTGTTCTTGGCGATCGCCTCGGGGCCGCCGACCTTGAGGGTCCACTCGGCCATCAGGCCCATCACGCGCACCGCGAAGGTGGGCGGCGTGTTGAGGATCGACTTCGCGTTGGCGTGGTCCTCGAAGCGCAGCATCGTGGGCAGCTTCTTCGTCGCCGTCGCGAGGAAGTCCTTGCGCGCGACGATGAGGCTCGCGCCCGACGCGCCGAGGTTCTTCTGGCCGGCGGCGAGCACCATCACATGCTTGGTGAAGTCCCACGGGCGCGAGAAGATGTCGCTGGTCGCGTCGCCGATGAGCGGGAGGCCAGTCTCGGGCGGGGCCCAGAAGGTCGTGCCCTCGACGGTGTTGTTCTGGCAGTAGAGGAGGTACTTGGCGCCCTTCGGCTCGGCGAACTCGCCCTTCTTGGGGACGCGCGAGTACTTCGCGGGCAGCGCTCGGCCGTCGAAGGCGATGCCGACGGTGCGGCAGCGCGCGGCCTCGGTGTAGGCCTTGTAGGACCAGATCGAGGTGTCGATGTACGCGGCGGTGTCGTTCTCGCCGAGGAAGTTGAGCGGCAGCAGGCCGAACTGCATGGTGGCGCCGCCGGGCATGAAGAAGACGGCGTAGTCGCTGCCGACGCCCGCGGCGGTGCGGCAGGCGGCCTCGGCCTCGTTGTTGAGCGCGTCGTAGAGGGCGCCGCGGTGCGAGAGCTCGAGGAGACCGATGCCGCCGCCACGGCAGTCGATGAGCTCCTCGCGGATCTGCTCGAGCACGGACTCGGGCATGCAGGCCGGCCCGGCGCTGAAGTTGTAGACGCGGCCCTTCGAGGGGGTCTGCGGGAAGAGCGTGCGGGCGACATCGGCGGCGGCGGGGGTCATGGTCGTCACGGTGGCCTCTCGTTGGAGGGCGATGGTAGCAGCGGCTCGGGCGCGACCCCGCAGGCCGAACGAGATATCGGAACCCCGTGCGTCAGTACGGCGCTGGACCGATGGCGACGACGAGACCCCTCGGGATCTCAATCGCTGGTCCTACAAAGAGAAGCGCGACGGGTGCAGCGGCGGCGTCTGCGGGTAGCGCTGCTGCCGCGGCTGCAAGGATCGCGGAAGTCTCCTTTGCCTCGAAGCCCGAGTAGGTCACGCCCTCCGCGGTCATGCCGTGGAACACGGGGCGCTGCTTGGTCTCGGCCTCGAGCAGCGCGTGAAGCTCCGCGCCGTAGTCCGCTGCGCTGATCTGAGCGCTGTGCGTGGAGAGGCCAGCGCGTTCGCACTGTTTCCCGGGGGATCCCGGGATGGCGAGCGCCGCGCCGAACGACTTGACGCCGTGCGCGCTCACGCGCAGCACCAGCACCTTGTCGGCGAGCACGGTGTAGACGCCAGCGACGATGAGCTCCTCGAACGACGCGCGGAAGTGCGCGTCATCGAGCGCGTCGAGGGCCGCGAACCGGCGCGAGTCGAGCACGGGGTCGCCCGTGGGTTCGCGCATGACCACGACCGCGGCGGCGGTTCCTGTGGGCACGGCGAATCTTGCGATGGGCGCAACCTGCATGCAGGAGTTATACCGCCCTTCGCGAAGGCGCATGCACGCGACGATCATTCTCAAGCCTCCGGCCGCGAAACGCCGAATCTCCCGCGTCCCATGTCTGCCTCGTCGCTGCTGCAGTATCCCTCGACGCGCTCCGCGGAGGAGCCGCGCGGATGGTCCGTGCTTCCCGTGTCATGGCCCGGAAGAGAGCGCCTGCAGCCCGATTTCCGGCTTGAGCGCAGGCGTTCGCAGCGATGGCGCCTGTTTGGCACGGCCACATTGCTCGGTCTCGGGCCGAGCCTCGGCACGCTGCTCGAGCTCACGGACCTCGATTGCGCGCCCTGGTGGCTCGCAGGTGAGTCCGACTCGTGCGTTGTCGTCGGGACACGCGTGAGCGTCGGCTTCAGCAACCCTGCATGCCGGCCAGACACTGCGACGGCCATGCGCTGCGAGCGAACGCGCGACGGGCGCTTCCGCATCGCGTTGCGCTTCGACGGCGCGTTCCTGAGCTGAGCCTCCACGCGGGAAGTCCGTCTGTGCGGGCTGCACGGCTCGATCCATCTGGTCGGGCGCGATGGGGCTTTACCCTAGGCTGAATCTGCGCGGTGGCTGAAGGTTCGCCCGTCGAGGGTCGATCTCGTACATGTTCAGATCCTTGGTCTTGGCGCCGGAGGGACGCCTTGACCTCAGGGAGGGATCCGAGCAAAGGCCGTTGCGGGCCGCAGGTTCGCAACGGCATTTCAAAGGCTCAGTTGAGCCGATTCGAAAGTACGGCGACCGAGTGCCACCTCGGGTCGAGTCGCCAGGATGGCAAGGTCAACCGAGGGAATTGAGGAACCCATGTCTATCAAGCGTTCGGTTCGTCGTGGTTTTACGCTCATCGAAATTCTCATCGTCGTCGTCATCCTCGGCATCCTCGCCGCGATCGTGATCCCGCAGTTCACGAACGCCTCGCAGGAGGCCGCTGAGAGCTCGGTCAAGAGCCAGCTCCAGACCGTCCGCAGCCAGGTCGAGCTCTTCCGGGTTCGCAACAACGGCAACCTGCCCGCTGGCTTCGGCGACCTGATGACTCCTCCGAACGGCGAGGATCCGTACCTCCAGAAGACCCCGACCCTCCCCATGGGTTACGACTTCGTCTGGGGTGACAACACGAACACCACCCACGTCGAGACGATCTACGTCACCTTCACCGGTGCCACGCTTCCCGAGGGCCTCACCCAGGCCGAGATCGAGAGCTGGTAATTCGACGGCTTGAGCAATCCCGGGCTGCACGGAGAAATCCGTGCAGCCCGCTTCAAGGGTGATGGCGAACCGGGTGTGGCAACAGTACGCGGAAGCGGCCTCCGTCCAGGCCGAACCCAAACCTGCGAGAAGTACGCATGTTCAAGAATGCCCGTCGTGCCTTCACCCTGATCGAGATCCTGACCGTGGTGGTGATCCTCGGCATCTTGGCCGCCCTCGTGGTGCCCAACATGACGACCACTGCCGAAGATGCGGCGCGCAGCACCGCAAGGTCGCAACTGGCGGCGGTCCGCAGCCAGATCGAGCTCTACAAGCTCCGCAATGCCGGCGCGATCCCGCCCGCTTCGGGCAACGATGGCACCGACTATCTTTGGCCTGCCATGACCACCTCGGTGAACGGCTCGACGCCGTTCCTCATGAAGGAGCCCAGGCTGCCCGTCGGCTACTCGTGGAGTTGGAACGGCAACAAGCTGACCGTGGGCTATCAGGGCGTCGATGAGAACGCGCTGGCCGATGCACCGACCTGGTGAGCATTCTCGGGCGCGTCGGTCGCTGATTCGCGGCGGGGCTGAGCCTTGCCGCAAGTCGCGCCCACGGATCGCCGAAACCCGAGTGAGACAGCGAAGGGAAACGCCAACATGAACGCAAGCAACGACAACTGCAACGGTTCGAACTCGCACGGACGCTCCGGCACGCGCGGGGGCAAGGTCGGCTACTTCGGCTGGACCTTCGCCAATGCGTGCATCCTGGGCATGACCGCGTGGATCGCGTTCTCGAGCGGCGGTTCGCCGTTCGCGAGCCGGGCCGAGGCGGGCACGCCGCCGACGAGCGCGCGCAACGCCACGGCGGGTGCCGAGCCGCCTGCGGCGCAGGCGCTCGACTCAGGCTTCCAGCGCGCCGAAATGGTAAGCGAGCTGCAGGCGATGCGCCGCGAGATGGCCGAGATGCGTGCGCTGCTCACGAGCGGCGGCGTCCGGACCGAGATCTCAAACATTTCCGAGCTGCGCGCTGCGATCGAAGCGGCTGCGAAGACGCGCTGAACGAGCGAACCGGAGCAACGAGGACGACCCATGCGCGCACGCCATGCAACGATTTCGATGATCCGCCGCGGATACACCCTCATCGAAGTGCTGATCGTGGTGACCATCCTCGGGCTTGCCGCGTCGCTGCTGGTGCCGTACCTCTCGAGCAAGGGCGACTTCGACACCCAGTCGGCCGTGCGCACGCTGATCGCAGACATCTCGTTCGCGCAGAGCGATGCGCTGGCGAACCAGGGCTTCCGCAGCGTGTACTTCTATCCCGACGGCACCGGCTGGTGCCTTGTTCGCGCGAACGAGGACACGCTGGGTGACGAGTTCGATCCTGCGACCGCGGACTATGTCTACGACCCGCTGGCGTCGAACTCCGAGCGCGGGGCGTATGTCGTGAACCTGCGCGACAGGCAGCAGTTCTCATCGGTGCGTGTCCACAGCGCAACCCTCGATGGAGGAAAGCGCGTGCTGACCTTCGACGAACTCGGCGGGACCGTGGCTGCGGGAGGAATTCCCGGCACCGGTGGCTCGGTGATCCTGACCTCGCCCCAGGCGTCGTACCAGCTCGACATCGCGCCGGTCACAGGCAAGGTCCGCGTGACGCGGCTCACGCAGCTTCCGCCCGCTGCGCCATAACCTGAAGCGATAGCGAGACTCCGCGCCCGCCCGATGAAGGCGGGTGCTTCTTTTCGCGGCTGGCGCGCCAAAGCGAAGCCCGAGAAACGCCGACGAAGCAGGGGGTGGGTGTTCCCACCATGCAGGAGGCTTGGATGTCGTTTTGGCGCATGCCATGGAATCGGAGCATTGGTCCGATCGGACTTGACCTCGGCGCGGTGCAGCCGCGCGCGTTGCAGGTCCGTCAGGGCCCCGACGCGCTGCGTCGACTGACGGTCGTCGACGCCGAGCCGGGCGACGATCTCGCCCGTCGTGCCGGCAACGCCGCGCGCGCGATGCGCCGCGCGGGATTCGTCGGGCGCGAAGTCGTGGTCGGACTGCCTTCGAGCGTCACCCGCATGCATGTCGCGCGGATGCCGGCTGCGCTCGGTGATCGCGCGGGAACTGCGATCGCCTGGGAGGCCTCGCAGCGCCACGAGATGCCGAACGAGCGCGTGGTGGCCGACGCGGTTCCCACGGGCGCGCCGTCACAGCATGGCGATGGGAAGGAAGAGCAGCTCGTGGTCGCCGCCGATGTCGATGAACTCGAGTGCGCGATGGCTGCCCTGATGGCCGAAGGATTCGATCCCATCGCGGCCGAGCCGAGATTCATGTCGGTCGCGCGAGCCGCCAGCCGGCGTGCGCGCCGCGATGCCGATGCGGGGAATGTGCGCGCGGTGCTCCATGTCGAGCAGCAGGGATCGATGATCCTGGTGCTGCGCGGCGCCCGCGTCGCGTTCTGCCGCGAGATTCCCGTGGGCGGCGAGACGCTCGACCATTCGGTCGCGTCGCGGCTGTCGGTGTCGGTCGAGGCGGCAGCGAGCCTGCGCGCGCAGCGGATCGCCGCAGCGCGCGGCGCCGCGCCTGCGGTCGATGCAGTTGCCGAGGACGCCGCGCTTGCCGCGACGCGCGGCACGATCGACTCGCTTGCGGGCGAGGTCGCGCTGTGCCTGCGCTACTACGGAGTGACTTTCCGCGGCGGACAGCCGGGGCGCGTGGTCATCTCGGGACCGCATGGCGCCGAGCCGCGTCTGGCTGGAATCGTCGAGGAAACCACGCGAGCGGAAGTCGCATCGATCGACGATGAGCTGCCGAAGCAGGCGCTCGAATCGCTGCGGGCTGCCGCGCCTGCGGGCGACGCCGCAGCATGGATCGCGGCCTTCGGGCTGGCCTGCCGCGAACGGCACGCGCACGCCGAGGCCCCCGCACGGAAGAGGAGCGCCGCATGAGCGAGCATGAGATCAATCTGGTCCCGCAGTCGGTGCGCGACCGCGTCGCCAGCAGACGCGTCTCGCGCCGCGTGCAGTTTGCGGCCGTCGTGCTGGGTGCCGTGGCGGTCGGATTCGCCGCCGCAGCACGCGCCATCGACACGCGTTCCGCAGCGCAGCTTGCGGCTGCGCGCGATTCGAGCGGTCCCGTGATCGCGCTCGAGCAGGAGATCGCGACGCTGCGCGCCGAGCGAACGGCGATCGCGGGCCGGCTCGAGACCCAGCGTGCGCTGTCCGTCGCGATACCCGCGAGCGCGATCGTGCGCGCGGTGGCTGCGTCGCTGCCCGCTGGCACGCTTCTCGAGAAGATCGACCTCGACTACGCGAATGTGCAGGGCACATCGAAGAAGATCCGCCGCACCGGCCGCGATGAGCGGGCGCCGCGCGAACTTCGTGGCGAAATCGCTGGCATCGCTGCAAACGAATCCGATGTGGGCAAGCTCGTCGACGGCCTGGCCGCGCTGGCGCCGATGTCGCAGGTGAGCCTGGAGTCGAGCCGAAGCCGAGAGTTCCGCGGCGCGAACGCGCGCGAGTTCCGGATCCATTTCAAGGTCGATCTCGACCGCCGCTGGAGGCTGCCCGAGGTCGCCGCTGCCGTCGCGGACACGGGAGGCGCGCCATGACGAATCACATCCTCAGGTCCCAGGGCAAGCCCTCACGAAAGGCCTCGCGTGCGTCGCTGGCGATGCTCGCAGGCTCGACGCTCGCGCTTGTCGGTGCAGTCGGGGTCCTGTTCATGCCCGCGCTCGAGGCAGCCGAGGTGCGCACCGCCGAGTGCGGCCGCCTGCTCGCGCAGGTCGAGCGCAGCGACGCGATCGCCGCATCGCGCGACGCGCTGCGCGCCGAAGTCGCCGTCGCGAGCGCCGACGCGGCCCGCGTACTGCGCACGATCCCCTCCGCTCCCGAGCAGGCGCATCTCATGCGCATGCTTGCCGTCGGCGCCGACGCAGACATGGGCACCCAGACGATCGTGGCAGGCGACGCGCTTCCCGCGACGCCTGCGGACAAGGAGCAGTTCCGAGCCGTCCCGATCACCATCGAGATGAACGCGACCTTTGAGCGCGTGATGCAGGTGCTCTCGCGCGCAGAGGGCGACCGACGCCTGGTGCGCCCGATCCGCATCGAGATCTCGCGACCGCTCGAGGGGGCCAAGCAGCGCGGTGGAAACACGGCCAAGTTCGATCCGCGGCTCGTCGAGGCCCGGCTCGAGCTCGACGCGGTGTTCGCCGACGCCGCGGAGGCGGAAGTGGAGAACCAGCCATGAAGAAGCCTGAATCCAACTCGCGCAGCGGCAAGTCCGGCCAGTTTCAGCCCGCGAAGGGCGGTTTCGCCGCGTGGTCGCGCTCGCGCAAGACCCTGGTGTTCTTCTCGCTGATCACCGCGTTCGTGCTCGCCAAGCCGATGGGACTCCTGCTCTGGGCGCGCCTGCGCATCCTCACCAGCATCCCGAAGACCGCGATCGCCGACGACCCTGCGAAGGTCGCTGCGCTGCCGCAACTCCCGCAGGAACTCGATCCGCGGCTGCCTGGCGCCGATGCGCGTCTTATCGATCCGTTCCGCATCGATCCGCACACCTTCCCCAGTTCGGACAACCCGACGCCATCCAACGCAAGCATTGTTCCGACGCAGAAGAGCAACACGGAAACAACCGAAGTACATGCGCCTGAAGCATTTGAGGCGGCGCGTCGTGCAGCGGAGCGGTTCCGATTGCAGTCCGCCGGAAAGGGCCTGTCCATGGCAGTGATCGACGGACGCACCTACCGAATCGGCGACGCGCTTGAGAGCGCGGACGGCGTGAAGTTCGTGCTCCTCGAGGTCCTCGATGGCTCCGCCGTGCTTGGTCACGGCGAGGAGCGCATCGAGATCCGCATGCGTGGAGTCGGCTCGGGATCAGCACCGAGTAGGGGAGATGGCGGCCGGTGAGCGCAGTGCGCACCGGACAAGCCCAGGAAACGAGCAAACAAATCATGAGCAACAGCACCAACAACGCCGGACGCCGTGCCTTCATCAACCTGACGAAGAAGGCCTCCTTCATCGCCACGCTGGCTGCGTCCAGCCTCGCGCTCGCGCAGGCGCCCGCCACCAAGCCCGCCGACAACAAGGCGCAGGTGAAGGCGAACGCCGGCCAGGCCGCTGCCGAGACCTTCACCATCCAGTTCCAGGACACGGACATCCTGCAGGCGCTGCAGATGCTCTCGATGCAGGGCAAGCGCAACATCATCGCCTCGCGCGGCGTGCAGGGCAAGGTGAGCGCGAACCTCTACGACGTGACGCTCTATGACGCGCTCGATGTGATCATGCGCGCCAACGACCTCCGCATGGAGGAGTCGGGCAACTTCATCTATGTCTACACCCGCCAGGAGTGGGAGGATGTGTCGAAGTCGCGCCTCAAGAAGGTCAGCCGCAACTTCTCGCTCGAGTACCTGAACGCCAAGGACGCCGGCGAGTTCATCTCGCCGATCCTCTCCGAGGTCGGCAAGGTCTCGTTCGTCGGCGATGTCGAGAAGGGCTTCCAGCCCAACGCCGGCGACGGCGGCAGCGACAGCTGGGCGTTCCAGGGCATGATCGTCGTGAGCGACTACCCCGAGAACATTAAGGCCGTCGAGAACCTGCTCAAGGAGATCGACACCCCGCCCGCGCAGGTCGTGGTCGAGTCGACCGTCGTCTCGTCGAAGGTGCAGCAGAACGACGGCTTCGGCGTCGATGTGTCGATCATCGGCAACCTCGACTTCGCCAACCTGACCAACCCGCTCTCGGGCGCCAACGACCTGTTCTCCGGCGATGTCGGCAAGGGCAACGGCGTGGCGAATTCCTCGAGCACAGCGGTGTCCGGCTGGGACCGCCCGTCGACCATGCGCGTCGGCGTCCTCTCGGATGACGTCGCCGTGTTCCTCCGCCTGCTCGACAGCGTGACCGACACCACCGTGCTCGCGCGTCCGCGCGTCATGGCGCTGAACCGCCAGCGCGCGCAGATCCTCATCGGCCGCCGCGTCGGCTACCTGAGCGCGACCACCACGCAGACCGCTACCACCCAGAGCGTCGAGTTCCTCGACTCGGGCATTAAGCTGATCTTCCGTCCGTTCATCTCGAGCGATGGATCGATCCGCATGGAGCTCGCTCCGAGCGTGTCGGAGGCGAAGATCGAGCAGCTCGTCGATTCGAACGGCAGCTCGCTGCCGGTGCCGAACGAGGACACCAGCGAGATCCTCACCAATGTCCGCGTGAAGAACGGCCAGACCCTCGTGCTCGGCGGACTCTTCAAGGAAGACACCAAGATCGAGCGCCGCCAGGTGCCCGGCCTCGGCGACATTCCGCTGCTCGGCAACGCGTTCAAGGGCTACGACGACGAGCTCATCCGCCAGGAGATCATCTTCCTCGTCACCCCGACGATCGTGAAGGACGAGATCGCGAAGGTCTGGTCGGAGGAGGCCACCGAGTTCGAGCACGCCGTCCGCATCGGCACCCGCGAGGGCCTGCTGCCGTGGTCGCGCGACACGCTCACCACCGCGCAGAACCAGAAGGCGATGGACGCGCTCGCCAAGGGCGACCGCGACCTCGCGCTCTTCCACTGCGAGAACTCGCTGCGCCTGTCGCACAACCAGCCTGAGATGATCCGCCTCCGCGAGGAACTCGCCGGCAAGGGCTCGGCCAAGCAGGCCGACTACGAGCACGGCATGATGCGCCGCATCCTCGAGAAGCAGGTCAAGGGCGGCAACGCCTCGGCCGCTGCGGGCGAGAACGGCAACGACGCCGACTTCGGCGACAATAACTCGGGCGGTTCGGCCTCGAACTCGGGCCTGAATGTGACCCCGAAGAACTGACGGAGGGGAAAGCCCGAGAAACGCGAGCGGATTTCCGCACCGCGCTCAATCGGGTCCTCCGATCGGTCGATCCCTGCAACACCCCGGAGCCGCGTCCACTGGGCGCGGCTCCGGCTGTTTTCCCAGCAGAGGTTTCCTTCCATGAACACCAAGACCCTCGCCACGCTCTCGCTCGCCAGCATGATCGCCCTCGTTTCCGGATGCGCGCCGCGCGCAGCCGGCAAGGAGGCGCGCATCGAGGCGAACGCGCGGTTCCAGCGCACCACCAGCCTCGTGAGCTTCGACCAGGCCAAGCAGGCCTTCGAGTCGGGCGAGCTCGAGAAGGCGCGCAAGGACGTCGAGTCCGCGCTCGCCCGCAGCAACAAGGAGGCGAAGTACTGGTCGCTGCTCGGGCGCATCGAGCTCGAGTCGAAGAAGCTTGAGAAGGCCGTCGAGGCGTTCGGCAAGGCGATCGAATGCGATCCGAAGCTTGCGGAGCCGTACTACTACCGTGGCATCGTGTACCAGCGCTGGAGCCAGAACGACAAGGCGATCGCCGACTACCTGAAGGCGAGCGAGCTCGACTCCGAGCGCATCGCGTATGTGCTCGCCGCGGCGGAGCTGATGATCGCCGAGCGCAATCTCGACGACGCACGCATGCTGCTGCTGCCGAAGCTCGCGTACTTCGAGCACAACGCGGCGATGCACGAGCTGCTCGGCGACATCGCGCAGATGAACGGGGATTCCGCCAGCGCCGCGTCGAGCTACGAGCGTGCCATGATGATCGACACCGAGGCTCCGCTGGTGGCCGGCAAGTTCGTCGCCGCGCTGTTCGACGCAGGCCAGTACCAGAAGTGCCTCGACACCGTCCGCCGCCAGCGCCAGCAGGCGCAGGCCGAGCAGACTTCGGGCAAGCGCTTCGTGCCCGCGCTCGAGATGCTGCGCCATGAGGGACGCTCGCTGGCGATGCTCGGCCGCATCGCCGAGGCGCGGGTCGTGTTCAGCGACACCGTGCGCGAGTACCCCGAGGATGTCGCCGGCTGGCGCGACCTCGCCACCGCGGCGCTCGCCCTCGACGACATGCAGCGCGCGCAGAGCGCGTCGGAGCGCCTGATCGCGCTGTCGACCGACGATCCCGCCGGCTACATGCTGCGCGGC
>Ga0208783_10000397_pt1 | contig 26881 bp, 25 predicted proteins | sample DEB19_08_DNA_2_FD_184529 | JGI IMG/M metagenome (GOLD analysis project Ga0208783, IMG submission 184529) | Aqueous microbial communities from the Delaware River and Bay under freshwater to marine salinity gradient to study organic matter... | ecosystem: Environmental > Aquatic > Marine >...
CGACGCTCGCCTCGGCGATCGCCGAGCGGCCGCCGTTGGCGGTGCAGGGAGCGAAGCGGGCGGTGGCGGCCGCGTTCCGGCTCCCGACGCGCGAGGGGCTCGTGGTCGAGGCCGAGGCTCAGGCGCCGTGCCTGCGCTCCGACGACATGCGCGAGGCGCTGACCGCGAAGCTCGAGCAGCGTCCGGCCCGATTCACGGGTCGGTAGCCTCGGGTTCATGACGACGTACCGCGTGCGGCCCGGGGGGTCGCTCGCGGGGACGGTGCGGGTCTCGGGGGCCACGAAGAACTCGGGGCTCAAGCAGATGGCGGCGGCGATCCTCGCCCCGGGAACGACGACGCTGCGCAACATGCCGGCCGTGAGCGACCTCGACGTCATGGTCGACCTGCTGCGGGCGACGGGTGTCGTGGTCGAGCGTCCCGAACCGGGCACGGTGCGGGTCGACGCCGCGGGAGAGGTCGTGCCCGAGGCGCCCTACGAGCTCGTCACCCGCATGCGGGCTTCGTTCAATGTGCTGGGACCCCTGCTCGCCCGTTGCGGCCGGGCCCGGGTGGCGCTGCCCGGGGGTGACAACATCGGCAGTCGTAAGGTCGACATGCACCTCCGGGGGCTCGAGGCGATGGGGGCGCGGGTCGCGGTCGAACACGGTTTCGTCGAGACCGAGGCCGACCTCCTCCACGGCGCCCGGGTCGTACTCGACTTCCCGAGCGTCGGTGCCACCGAGAACCTGCTCTGCGCGGCAGTACTGGCCAAGGGAACGACGGTCATCGAGAACGCGGCCCGCGAACCCGAGGTCACCGACCTGGCGTCGTTCCTCAACCGGATGGGCGCACACGTACTCGGTGCCGGTTCCTCGACGATCACGATCGAGGGGGTCGAGGAACTCACGGCGACCGAGAACGAGGTCATGGCCGATCGCATCGAGGCGGGAACGCTCCTGGTCGCCTGCGGGGTCGCGGGCGGCGAGATCGAGTTGGTGGGCGTCCGCCCCGATCACCTCGAACCCGTGGTGCGGCTCCTGTGCGCGATGGGCATGCGCATCTCGGCCACCGGTGACGGCCTGTGGGCCCGGTCCGACGGGCGGCTGCGGGCGGTCGACCTCCGCACGATGCCCCACCCCGGTTTTCCGACCGACCTCATGCCCCCCGCGGTGGCGGCGATGACCGTGGCCGAAGGCCGGGCCTTCGTCGCCGAGAACGTCTACGACGGACGGTTCCTCTTCGTCGACGAACTCGCCCGTATGGGCGCCGACGTCACCACCGACGACCACTACGTGATCGTCTCGGGGGTCGACCGGCTCTCGGGGGCCCCGGTCCGGGCTTCCGATGTCCGCGCGGGCGCCGCCCTCGTGCTCGCCGGCCTCGTCGCCGAGGGTGAGACCGTCGTGCACGACGGCGAGCACATCGACCGCGGTTACCCCGATCTGGCCGGGCAACTCCGCGCGCTCGGGGCCGACGTCACCCGCGTGCCGTGATCGGCGCCCCGGGGCGCGATACTCGGGGAGCACGCGCCGCCCGGGCGCGACGACGGAGGCCCCGATGACGTCCGACCTGGCCACGATGGAAGCCGATGTGCTCGAAGCGCTCGAGATCATCCGGCCCGCGCTCCAGAGCGACGGGGGCGACATCGTCTACAACCGCATCGACGAGGACGGCGTCGTGCACGTCTCCCTCGTCGGCGCCTGCGGCACCTGCCCCGTCTCGACCATGACGCTCAAGGCGGGGGTCGAGCGGATCATCATGGACCGCGTCCCGGGCGTCACCGAGGTCGTCGCGGACGAGTAGGGCCGCGGTGCCGGGCGGATCACCCGCCGCCGAACTCGCCGCGCGCGCCCTCACCGGCGACCGTCGGTCGATCGCCAAGGTCCTCTCGCTCGTCGAGCAGGGGGGCGACGACGCGCGCGCGGCGACCTCCGTGCTGCACGCGCACACCGGCCGGGCCTGGACGGTCGGGATCACCGGTGCGCCCGGCGCGGGCAAGTCGACCCTGACCGACGCTCTCGTCGTGCGGCTGCGGGCCGACGGCTCCGAGGTCGGCGTGCTCGCGGTCGACCCGTCGAGTCCGTTCAGCGGGGGCGCGATCCTCGGTGACCGCGTGCGCATGCACCACCACACGACCGATACGGGGGTCTTCATCCGTTCGATGGCCTCGCGCGGCCACCTCGGTGGTCTGGCGCTGTCGACTCCGCAGGCGGTGCGCGTCCTCGATGCCGTCGGAAAGGCGTGGGTCGTGGTCGAGACGGTCGGGGTCGGGCAGGTAGAGGTCGAGGTTGCGGGGCACACCGACACGGTCGTCGTGGTCGTCAACCCGGGTTGGGGTGACGCGGTGCAGGCGGCCAAGGCCGGTCTGCTCGAGGTCGCCGACATCTTCGTCGTGAACAAGGCCGACCGGGCCGGGGTCGACGACGCCGTCGCCGATTTGCGGGGGATGCTCGAACTGTCGGGCACCACCGAGTGGGTACCGCCCGTCGTGCGCACGGTGGCGACGACGGGCGAGGGGGTCGACGATCTCTTCGCCGAGATCCGGCGGCACCGGGCCCACCTCGAGGCCTCGGGTGTCTCCGAGGATCGCCGGCGCGAGCGCCTCCGGGCCGAGCTGCGCGGGATCGTGGCGGCGCGTCTCGCGGCGCAGGCCGACGCCCGGTGCCGGGGCGAGCGCTTCGAGGCCGCGGTCGACGCGGTCGCGACGCGCGGGATCGACCCCTACGGTGCGGCGGCGTCGTTGCTCGACTGAACCCGGAGCGCGATTCGGGGCCGACCGGTAGCGTGCGCGGCCATGAGCGACCTCGTGATCACCGAGCCCGGCGCCGACGGCGTCGTCGTGCTGCGCCTCGCCAACCCACCGATGAACGCACTGTCGCGGGCGTTGCTCGCCGAACTCGCGTCAGCGGCCGGGGCTGTGGCGGCCGATTCCTCGGTGCGCGCGGTCGTGGTCGCGGGCGGACCCAAGGCCTTCGCGGCGGGGGCCGACATCTCCGAGTTCGGCGACCGCGAGCGAGCGCGCGAGATCGCCGACGGCTTCCGCGCGGCGTTCGACGCGGTGGCCGCGATCCCGCGTCCGGTGATCGCGGCAGTCGGCGGCTACGCGCTCGGCGGGGGCCTCGAGCTCGCGATGGCCTGCGATCTGCGGGTCATGTCGGACCGGGCCCGGGTCGGCCAGCCCGAAATTCTGCTCGGCGTCATCCCCGGGGCCGGGGGCACGCAGCGGCTCGCCCGGCTCGTCGGGCCCGCCCGGGCCAAGGAACTCGTCTGGAGCGGTCGTCAGGTCGGTGCCGAGGAAGCCCTCGCGATCGGTCTCGTCGACCGGGTGACGGAGCCCGAGGCCGTAGAGGAGACGGCCCGGGCCTGGGCGGCCGAACTCGGCGCGGGCGCGGTCGTGGCGATGGGCCTGGCCAAGGGCGCGATCGACGCCGGCCTCGGTCGGCCGCTCGCCGAGGGGCTCGACGTGGAGCGTGACGCCTTCGTCGAGGTGTTCGGTACCGAGGACGCCGCGACGGGGGTGGCTTCGTTCCTCGAGCACGGGCCGGGAAAGGCGCGATTCTCCGGTCGCTGAGCGCGGGTTCGCCCCGAGGCTCGGTCCCGATCGGTCAGCGGGGCGCGAGCGCTTCGAGCGTGGTGCGGACGGTTGCTGCTCGGTCCTCGCCCCACGGCAGCGCGAAGACGATCGGGAGGTCGACACCCGCGGCGGCGTAGGCGTCGACCGCGGACCGCACGTACTCGGCATCGCCCATGATCTGGATGGCGTCGACCCAGGCGTCGCCGATGGCCGCCACGGCGCCGTCGCGATCGCGAGCGGCCCACCGCTCCTGCATGAGGGCCACGTCGTCGCCGAATCCCGCACGCGCGAATTGGCGGGCGTAGCCGTCGGCCACGGCGTACGCGAAGAGGTCGCGACGCGCGGTTTCGGCCCAGCGGTCGCGATCGGTGACGGCACAGTGGACGTACGCGAGGACGCGGGCCGAACCGCCCTCGCGGACCCGCTCGACGCACCACGGAACGAGGGATGCGGGCAGGTAGTTGAGGAGCACCCCGTCGGCCAGCTCGCCCGCGAGCCGGAGCATCCCGGCGTTCAGCGCGGCGACCACGATGCGGGGCCGGGTCTCGCCGAGCCGAACGCCGAGGCGAAAGCGCTTCACCGTGTAGAAGTCACCTTCGAAGGTGACCGACTCGCCGCTCAAGCACTCGCGGAGCAGGGTGAGGAACTCGCGCACCCGGGCGAGGGGCCGGTCGCCGTACCCGGCGCCGTGCCACTGGCCGGCAACCGCGGGTGACGAGATGCCGACACCGAGGTTCACCTCGCGGTCGCCCGCGAGTTGTTGCAGGGTTGCCGCGGCCATGGCGTGAAGGGGCGGGGTGCGCAGTTGCAGGGCGAGGACCCCGGTGCCCAGACCGAGGTTCGGAGCGACCTGGCTGAACGCGCCGAGGAGAGCGGTGGCTTCGGTGGCGTTGGCCTCGGCGACCCACACCGAGTCGTAACCGAGGGCGTCGGCCCGGCGTACGGCGTCGAGCGAGAGGTCGACGCCGAGGGTCTGGAGCCCCCCGACGCTGAAGCCGCGCGCGCTCACGCGGCGCTGCCCGCGCCGGGTGCCGCGCTTCCCTCGACGAGGGCCCGCAGCCGCACGAGGTTGCGGCGCCAGATGGCGCGGAGGATCGGGGAGGCGACGGCGGCGCCGATCGGTCCGCCCATCCACCAGGGGAAGACGAGCCGCTCCGACCAGGTGAAGGTCGTGCCGCCGTCGGGGGCCGCCTCGATCGTGAAGCGGCCGCGTCCGGTCACCATGCCGCGGTGCTCGATCCCCATGACCGCGCCCGGCTCCCACTCGGTGACGGTCATGCGGTCGTTGAGCCGGAACGGACCGACCCGGGTCAGGCAGTCGAACGCCGTTCCCGTACCGCGGGTCTGCTCGGTGACGAAGGTGATGCGCTCGGCGTCGGCCATCCAGTCGACGTGGCGTTCGATGGGCTCGACGGTCTGCCACACCACGGCGGGCGGGGCAGCGATGTGCGTGCCGACGACGATCCTCACAGTGCCTCCCGGAGTGCGGCCGCCGCGGCCGCCGGTGGGACGATGTTGACACACGCACCCGCTCCGATCTCGAAGCCGCCGGTGATCGAGAGTCGGGGGACGATGTCGGCCCACCATTCGAACGGACCGGGGTGATCGGGCGGGGCCTGCTCGAACACGATGTTGTAGCCGGGGTCTCCGAGCACCGCCCGCAGCCGGCGGACGGTCTCGCCGAGCGCGTTCGCGACGGCGTCGGCGGTGTCGTCGGCGATGCGGTCGAACCGATCGCCCGTTCCCGGGGCGGCGCACCGCAGAGCAAAGGGCGACGCGGCCGCCGGCGGTGACCACACCAGGGCCGGGCCGGCGGTGACCACGACGTCGGCCCGGTCGGCGGCGAAGGCTTCGGTCCGGAAGCGGCCGAGCCGGGCCCGCGCGCGAGGTGGAACCCGGTCGAGCGCGATGACCTGGCCGTGCGGGTGTGCGAGTGAGGCTCCCGATGCCGCTCCGTGGTTGACGAAAGCCGAGACGTGGGCGTAACCCGAGTCGATGAGCGCGGCGGCCCGGTCGCGCAACATGCGCACCGCGTCCGTGGCCCGGGCCGCCGGGAGGTCGCCGAGGTCGGCCGCGTGGTCGGGGGAGAGAACGACGACCTCGTGGGCGCCGCCCGGCCCGGGACCGACGATGGGGAACTTGTTGGGTACGACCCGCACCGTCCACCCGGCGGTATCGGGACGGCCGGATCCGAACCGCGCGACCTCGGGCGGGGTCAGGGTCTCGTGGCCGGGGCAGAACGGGCAGGGACCCGCCGGGCCCGGGGCGGTCGGCGTCGGCGCTCGCCGGTAGTCGTCGGGCCGGGCGGCGCGTGCGGGGGCGAGGATCACGACGTCGCCCGTGAGCGCGTCCTCGACCACGGTGGCGGTCGGCGGGTCGGCGTGCGGGCCGGGGGACACGGCGGTGAAGCGTAGGTGGGGGAGGCGGGCCTAGCCTCGCGTCACCGATGGCGAAGCGATTCGTGGTTCTCGGCGGCGGCCCGGCCGGCAACACGGCCGCCTCGGTCGCGGCTTCGCACGGAGCCGAGGTCACGCTCGTGGAGCGCGAGGTGGTCGGCGGTGCGGCGCACCTCCGCGACTGCGTGCCGAGCAAGGCGATGATCGCGACGGGTAACGCGCTGCGCGATCTCGACCGGGCCGCCGCTCGGGGCCTCCGAGCCGCGGGGAGCATCGACGACGCCGCCCTGCGGGCCCGGGTCTCCGACATGCAGGCCCGCCTGACCGACGACGTCACCCGCCTCCTCGACTCGCAGGGGGTGCGGCTGCTGCGCGGAGCGGGTCGGCTCACCGGCCCGCACCGGGTGGCGGTGACCCACGGCGGGGGTACCGAGGAGATCGAGGCCGACGCGATCCTGCTCGCCACGGGATCGCGGGCCCGGATTCCCGACTGGGCGCCGGTCGACGGCGAGCGTGTGCTCTCGACCCGTGACGCGTACCCGCCCCCCGAGATCCCCGAGCACCTCGTCGTCGTCGGGTCGGGCGTCACCGGGGTCGAGTTCACGCACATGTTCTCGGCCCTCGGTTCCCGGGTGACGTTGGTCGTCTCGCGTCAGCAGGTGCTCCCCAGCAAGGACGCCGAGGTTGCGGCGGTGCTCGAGGACGAGTTCCTGCGGCGCGGGGTGGAGCTGCTGAAGGGAGCCCGGGCCCACGCGATGAGGCGCGAGGGCGATCGGGTCGTCGTCGTCTGCGAGGACGGCCGGACGGTCGAGGGCAGTCACGGGCTGCTCTGCATCGGTTCGGTGCCCAACTCCGAGGACCTCGGTCTCGCCGCAGCGGGGGTGGAGGCATCGCCGTCGGGTCACGTCCCCGGCAACCGGCACTGCCAGACCAACGTGCCCCACATCTACTCCGCGGGCGACCTCTCCGGCCGGCTCCCGCTCTCCTCGGTGGCGACGGCTCAGGGGCGGAGCGTTGCCGAGCACGTGATGGGGCTCACGACCGTCGAGCACCGTCACCTCGAGTACGACAAGGCGGCCCAGGCCGTCTTCACCGACCCCGAGATCGCCGAGGTCGGGGTGGCCGAGGCCGAAGCGTTCGCGGCGGGGGCCAAGCTCCGGGTGACGAAGGTCCCCTTCTCGGCCAACGCACGCGCGTTGATCAACGGTGACCCGCGCGGCTTCGCCAAGCTGCTCTCGGATCCGGCGACCGGCGTCGTGCTCGGTGGGGTGGTGGTGGGGCGCAACGCGTCCGAACTCATCTCGGTGGTCGCGGTGGCCGTGTCGAACCGACTACGAGCCGCCGATCTCGTCGACGCCCTGCTCGTGCACCCCGCGCTCACCGAGTCGGTCGCCGAAGCGGCGACCTGATCGGCCTGCCCGACCGTCGGGCTATTCGATGACGGCGAGTACGTCGCCGGTGCCGACCGAATCGCCGGCCGCGACCCGGATCTCCGAGACGGTTCCCGCGACCTCGGCGTTGATCTGGTTCTCCATCTTCATCGCCTCGAGGACGAGCAGGGCGTCGCCGACGGCGACCGTCGCGCCGGGCTCGACGAGCACCTTCACGATGGTCCCCTGCATGGGTGCCGTGACCGTGCCGCTTCCCCCTCCGGCCGACGCGCCGGCGGCAGCCGGCTTCGGTCGGGCGCGACCGGCCGGAGCGGCACTCGTCGGTGCCGAGACGCCCTCGGGGAGCCACACCTTCACCGAGAAGCGGCGTCCGTCGACCTCGACCGGGACGGTGCGGGCCACGAGCGGGGTCGGGGCCTCGGTCCCGCTCGCCGCCGCGGGGGCCGCGGGAGTCGCGAATGCCTCGATGCCGACCTCGTTCTCGACCCACTTGGTCGAGTGGCCGACGGCGGCGAACGCCTCCGTCTGGAGCAGGGCCGCGTGGGCGGGGGCCGTGGTGTGCACGCCCTCCACCTCGAGTTCGGAGAGGGCGCGCACCATCCTCGCGATCGCCGCGTCGCGGTCGGGGGCCCACACGACGAGCTTGCCGATGAGGTTGTCGTAGTACTGGGAGATCTCGTCGCCCTCCTCGTACCCGCCGTCCCAGCGCAGGCCGGGTCCCGACGGCACCCGCAGGCGCGAGATGCGGCCCGGGGTGGGGAGGAAGTTGCGAGCGGGGTCCTCGGCGTTGATGCGGCACTCGATGGAATGGCCTCGGTGCGCGATCGACTCCTGCGCGAAACGCAGGGTGCCGCCACCGGCCACGTGGATCTGCTCGGCCACGAGGTCGAGTCCGGTGATCTCCTCGGTCACGCAGTGCTCGACCTGAAGCCGTGTGTTCATCTCGAGGAACCAGAACTCACCGTCCTGGTAGAGCATCTCGACGGTGCCCGCGTTGACGTAGCCGCAGCCGAGCGCCACCTTGACGGCCGCCTCGCCCATCGCCCGCCGGGTCGCCTCGGGGATCGCGGGGGCCGGGGCCTCCTCGATGAGTTTCTGGTGGCGGCGCTGGGTCGAGCAGTCGCGGTCGGACAGGTAGACGGCGTTGCCGTGCGCGTCGCAGAAGATCTGCAGTTCGATGTGGCGCGGCAGGGTGAGGTATCGCTCCAGGTAGCACTCGGGCCGCCCGAAGTAGGCCTGGGCCTCGCGTTGGGCCGACTCGAGGGCGGCGGTTGCCTCCTCGGCCGAGAACACCACCTTCATGCCCCGTCCGCCACCGCCGTAGGCCGCCTTGATCGCAACCGGGTAGCCGTACTGCTCGCCGAAGGCGACGACTTCGGACGCGTCGACGATGGGCTCGGTCGTCCCCGGCACGCTCTCGACGCCCGACGCTCGGGCGGCGAGCCGTGACGAGATCTTGTCTCCCATCACCTCGATCGCCTCGGGCGGCGGGCCGATCCAGGCCGCGCCGGTGGCGGTCACGGCACGGGCGAAGTCGGCGTTCTCGGAGAAGAACCCGTAGCCGGGGTGGACGCCGTCGGCGCCACTGCGGCGGATCACGTCGAGGATCGCCTCGGTGTTGAGGTACGACTCGGCTGCGGTCTGTCCGCCGAGGGCGTAGGCCTCGTCGGCGTAGCGGGTGTGGGCCGCGTCGCGGTCGAGTTCGGAGTAGACGGCGACGGTCGCGATGCCGAGTTCACGGCACGTACGCATCACCCGGACGGCGATCTCGCCGCGGTTGGCCACCAGGATCTTCGTGAGCACGGCTGCGTATCCTACGAGTGATGGTCGCCGAGCCCGCCACCTGGAGCGATCCGAGGCTGGCGGCGACCCGATTCGGCGACGTCCGCTGGTTCGCAACGGTCGATTCCACCAACCGGTACCTGCTCGAGCGGGCGGCGAACGGCGAGCCCGAGGGGGTCGTCGCCGTGGCCGACGAGCAGACGGCGGGACGGGGTCGGCTCGGCCGCTCGTGGACGGCTCCGGCGGGGGCGGCCCTGCTCGTCTCGGCCCTGCTGCGGCCGCGGGTGCCCGCCGAACGCCGCCACGTCGTGGTGCTCGCGGCGGCCTGCGCCCTGCTCGACGCGTTCGACGCCCTCGTCGGCCCTCTGCCGACCATCGGGGTGAAGTGGCCCAACGACGTCGTCGTCGCCGATCGCAAGGTGGCGGGGGTCCTCGCCGAGGCCGACGCGGCGGGAGCCGTCGTCGTCGGGGTCGGGGTCAACGTCCGCGGCGACTGGTTCCCGCCCGAGCTCGCGGAGACGGCGACGGCAGTGGAGGTCGACCGTCGCGAACTGCTCGTGACGTGGCTGCGGGCGTACGACGCCCGCCTCGGCGACCTCGATCGAGTGGTCGATGCCGCGCGGGCCCGCTCGGCGACGCTCGGTCGGCGCGTGCGGGTCGAGGCCGCGGCGGGCGTGTTCGAGGGCGAGGCCCGGGAGCTCACCCCCGAGGGCTTCCTCGTGGTCGACGACCGCATCGTGACCGCGGCCGACGTCGTTCACCTGCGTCCGCTCTGAGGGCCGGAGGGCGGGCGGGTTTGCCGCTCCGTAAGCGGAGGGGAACCTACGGTCCGTGCACTTTCGTGATCGCGTCGCGGCGGGTCGAGCCCTGGCCGAACGTCTGGGCTCCCTCCGGGGGCAACCGCTCGTGGTCTTCGGGCTGCCCCGGGGCGGGATTCCCGTAGCCGCCGAGGTGGCTCGGGCCCTGGGAGCCCCGCTCGACGTGCTCGTCGTCCGCAAACTCGGCTTGCCGTACCAGCCCGAGTTGGCGATGGGCGCAATCGCCGAGGACGGTGTCCGCGTCGTCGACGAGCGGATGCTGGCGATGGGCAGCGTGACCGCACCCGAACTCGACGCGGTCGAGCACCGCGAGCGCATCGAACTCGAGCGGCGGGTGGCTCGCTACCGCGGCGGGCGGCGGCCGCGTCCCGTCGCCGGGCGCACGGCGCTCGTCGTCGACGACGGGATCGCGACGGGCGCAACGGCCCGGGCGGCGTGCCGGGCGCTGCGGGCGCGCGGCGCGGCGCGCGTCGTGCTCGCCGCTCCGGTGGGTCCGCCCGATACGGCGGAGCGCCTCGCCGATGTCGCCGATGAGGTCGTCCTCGTCGCGGCCCCCGGTGGGTTCGCCGCCGTGGGGCAGTGGTATGACGATTTCTCGCCGACGACCGACGGCGAGGTCGCCGCTCTGCTGCGGGGGAGCGTTCCGGCCGAGTCCGGCGCCGTCGCGGCCGATCCGCCCGTGGAGATCCCGGTGGGGTCCCTCCGTCTGCCCGGCGCGCTCGTACCGCCGAGCGGCGTTCCGGCGCTCGTCGTGTTCGCCCACGGCAGTGGTAGCAGCCGCCACAGTCCCCGGAACCTCCAGGTCGCGGGCGCCCTGCAGGCCGTCGGACTCGGCACGCTGCTCTTCGACCTGCTGACCGCGGACGAGGAGCGCGACCGCGCTCAGGTCTTCGACGTCGGCCTCCTGGCCGATCGGCTCGCAGTGGCGACGCAGTGGATCCGCGAGCAGCTCGCCCCGGCCCCGCCCGCGGTCGGGTACTTCGGGGCGAGCACGGGTGCCGCGGCGGCACTGCGGGCCGCCGCGAGTCCCGACTCCCCCGTCTTCGCGGTCGTGTCCCGTGGCGGAAGGCCCGATCTGGCCGGGGCGGCGCTGTCGGCTGTTCGTGCGCCGACGCTCTTCGTCGTCGGCGGCGCCGATCGGGTCGTCGCCGATCTCAACCGCGAGGCCCGGGCGCGCATGGTGGCCTGCGAGACGCGCCTTGAGATCGTGCCGGGGGCCGGTCACCTCTTCTCCGAGCCGGGGACCCTCGCAACGGTCGCCGACCTGGCCTGCGAGTGGTTTCTCGCCCACCTCGGCGCTGCGGTCGGGCGCTGACGCGCTCGGGGACGGCGGACCCGGTCGGTAGGTGGGTCCGATCCGCGAGCCCTACTCAGAAGTCATCGTTCGCCGCCGCGGCGAGGACGGGCAACACGTCGCGGGCCGACACCACGCCGATGATCGTTCCCCGCTCGACGACGGCGATGTGCCGGACGCCTTCGGCGGCCATGCGGGCGGCCACGACGCCGACGGCCTCTTCGGGTTCGGCGGTGACGAGGTCGTCGGCGGCGACGTCGTCGGCCCACACCTCATCGGGATCGGCCCCCTCGGCGAGCGCGCGCACGATGTCGCGCTCCGAGACCACGGCCGCCTCGCCGGCGGGTCGGGGCAGCACGGCGGCACCGATTCCGAGTTCCGAGAGCACGGCCGCGAGGGTTCGCAGCGTGACGCGAGCGTCGACCGTCACGGCTCCCGCCGACATCACGGCGCGAATCGGCCCGTCGGCGGCGTCGGTAGTGGGGGTGGGGTTCCGGTCGGGCACGGTCGGCTCTCCTCGGGGGTCGGTGATCGGTGGTCGAGGTTCCGCTCAGAACCGGGTCGTGCAGGCGATTCCGCCCAGTTCGGCGAGAGCGCCGGTCCCGACCACGGTGACCTCGCCGTCGTGGCGGATGACCTCGGCGACGATCTCGTCGGTGCGGTCGAGCGCGGTCGACCCGTCGAAGCCCGCGTTCGGAGGTGCGGGGGCGATCGGACCGGCGCGCAGGTCCCGTTCGACGACGAGGCGGTGCACTCGGCCCACGCGCGCGGCGTCGATCACGTCGTCGACACCGGCTACGGCTCGTGCGCCGAGTGCCTCGCGGAGCTCCGCAACCGCGGCGGCCTCGGCTCGGTCGTGCGCCTGCGCGACGGCCGGAGCCACGAGAGCGGCGATGGCGTCGGGCGAGTCGTGGAGGTGGTTCCCGGTCACGGCGGCGATCGGTGCGAGGCGTCCGTTGCCGACCTCACGGAGGAACGCGAGGTCGCGCGCGGCCCCGACCACGACGAGAGGGCGCGGGTCGGTGGCCTCGACGGTCTCCAGAGCCCGGCGGACGGCGCGGAACACGAAGCGGGCCGCCTCGGCCGCCTCGTGCTCGTCGAGCGGGAAGTCGCGGTGCGGCGCGTCGGCCTCGATGGGTGGTTCGACCGCCACCGGGAACGACGAGTCGGTGCGTTCACGAGCGTGGCCGCCCTCGATCTCGATACAGCGGGTACGCGCTCGCGAGCAGACGAGTACCCGCGTCGACGGGAACGACCCGCGTGCGGCGAGGAGCGCGGCGACCGCGAAACGGGACCCGACGGTCACGCCTTCGGGAACGGGTGCGTCGAGACCGATCGTCCGGTCGAGGTCGGGGGCGGCGAAGATCGCGAGTGCATCGCGGGGGTGGTCGAGGTCGAGCCGCGCAACGGCGGCGGCGAGCCGATCGGCGGTGCGGTCGGCCTCGGGGCTACCGATTGCGGCCAGCCGGTGTCGGGCCCGGCTGACGAGGTGGTCGAGTCGCGCCCGGTCCTCGGCGTTCCCCGGGCGTCGTCGGTCGAGCGGACAGGTGATCGTCACCGCCGGACCGCCCTCGTGCCGGGCAAGCCCACGCGCGGGTTCGGTGACACTCATTCGGGGGTGACGAGACCGTCGTGGCCGTCGTCGCGCCGGTAGACGATGCACCCTCGGTCGGTCGCGTCGTCGACGAAGAACACGAAGGGAACCCCGCTCGCCTCGAGTAGCGCGCGGGCACTCCCGATGTCGAGCACGGTCGGGGCGGGCCCGGTGACGAGGTCGATGCCCACGGCGGCGACGGCGTCGGGCGCGGGGCGCTCGAGGGTCACGCCGTAGCGTCCGGCTTCGGCCCGGAAGACGACCGCGGCGCCCCCGGTGACGTCGTGGCGGAAGAGGAAGAAGTCGTGGTCGAGGCGCTCGAGATCGAACAGAGCGTCCTCGATCGACTCGGCGGCCACCGTGAACGATTTCCGGCGTACGAGTTCGCGCTCTTCGGGCGGACGCGGGAACCCCCGGTGCCGGGGGACGACGCGGTCCTCGTGGTGCCAACTCGTCCGGTCGCGGTGGCGCAGCATTCGGTCCTGCGGCCGGTGCCGCACCGTGCCGATGCGGCGCTCGAGGCGCTCGGCCGCGTCGTCGACGGCGGCCGAAGGTTCGGGGGCGCCGGCCCGCGACCGGACGACCGTGCCGTCGAGGTCGAGGGTCATCTCGACGTGCACGGCGGAAGCGCGGGCCGGGTCGGTGTGCCGATCGATGCGGAGTTCGGCGGCGAGGACGGGACCCGACGCGAGCCGCAACGCGTGGAGGAGTTTCTCGCGCCCGTAGGCGACGACGGCGTCGGACACGGCGCCCCGCACGACGATCCTCGGCTCGGCGACCAGCGGTGCCGCGTTCGCCGTCGGCTCGGCGTTCACGACGCGAGGGCCGACGAGGCCCAGAGTTCGCGCAGGTCGGCGGGGAGCACGGCGGCGATGTCGTCCGCCTCCTCGGGCACCGAGGTGCGCAGGGCCTCCAGGACCGCGCGTGTGATCGCATCGGCCCGCCCCGGATCGACACCGCCCTCGGCGGTGACGGCGGCGACGAACTGGGGGACGGTGCGCAGCCGGGGCGGTGGCTCGCCCCGGCGATGGGGCGGCCCGGCGAGGGCGAGCACGTCGGCGGGGAGGTGGGCGTGGACGTGCTCCCGCTCGGCGGCGGGCAGGCGCTCGAGGAAGGCGCAGAGGACGGCGTGCACCGCGGCCCGGGCCGAGCCGTCGGCCCCGGCCGACCGGGCGGCATCGAGGAGGGCGGAGAGCGCCGGAGAGGTAGCGGTCCCCGAAGCGCCGGCGGAGGGTCGGGTGTCACCGGCCGCGAGACCGCAGTGCAGGTGGGACTCGATGCCCCGCACGCCGCTGACCCGCATCGCGGCGTGCTCGACCAGCCGGGCAGTGCGCGCATCGGTGACGTCGCCGTGGAGAACGGCGACGTGGTCCTCGACCATCACGTGGACCCGGGGAAGGTCGAGACGCTTCTCGACGGGCCCGAGTTCGGATCGGATGCGGTCGGCGAGGACGTCGTCGGCGACCGTCGGGTCGGGACGGCGGCCGGCGAGGCGGTAGACGATGCCGGGCGTGCTCGCTGCGACGTAGCGGACGTCGCGGGCGAGGCGCGCGGCGAGCCGGCGGGCCCGCCGTCCGAGTGCGCTCTCCGGGGTCGAGGCCGCGACCATTCCGACCGCTCCGGCGGCCATCGCCGTCAGTTGCACGATCCGCTTCGTCGTCCGCACGGTGCTCCTCCCGCTGGTCCGTCGCCGCCGGCGTCGGCGGCGCTCCCCGTCAGAGTCCCCGCTCCGGAGCGGCGCCGGCAGTGCCGATCGCCCGCGCTCGGCGGGACCTCCGACCCCGGCGTACCCGCGGCGCCGGGCGGGTACACGCCATCGGCGCGATCCGGGAGGTCCGGATCGGCGGCGAAGGAGGACTGTCGACATGGAGAGTGCACTCACCCGGGCCGACCACTGGGCCGGTCGGCGGATGTCCGACCTCTTCGACTGGATCGACTGGCCGACCCTCAGGATCCTCCCGGCGGTGGGAGAGGCGGAGCACATGATCCGCATCGAGGAGCAGCGAGCGGACGACGAGATGGTGATCCGGGCCGAGATGCCGGGCATCGACCCCGAGCGTGACGTCTCGGTCACGGTCACCGATCACATGGTCGAGATCCGGGCCGAGCGTCGGGTCGAGCGGACGGGGGAGGCCGACGGCGTCCGCCGGAGCGAGTTCCGCTACGGACGCTTCTCGCGGGTGGTTCCTCTGCCCGAGGACGCCGAGGGTGAGGACGTGAAGGCGGCCTACCACGACGGGATACTCGAGATCCGGGTTCCGTGTCGTTCGACGGCGGCGGCCCCGCGCCGAGTCACCGTCGCGCACGACTGATCGCCCGGAGCGCGGCGACGGTGGCGTCGCCGCGCTCCGCGGTACCGGTCGGCGCGCCGGGTACGGGTCTGCGCCTCAGTGCCGCCGGGCCTTGTCGACGGTGTCGACGGCGAGCACGGCGAGTGGTGCGGTGAGGGCGACGAGAACCCCGGCCACGGTGGGGACACCCTGGCCGAGCAGATCGGCGAGGGCGGGAATCGTTATGAGTCCGACGAGCACGGCCGCCTCGATCAGTACAGCGGGGACGAGCAGGCGATTCACTCGCATCGGCACCCGCCAGGCCGGAACCGAGCGGCTCCGACAGGCGAAGGTGTTGGCGATCTGCCCGAGAACGATGGCAGCGAACGCCGCGCCCGACGCGGAGGCTCGCAGGCTTCCCCCCGGGAAGGAGTCGCCCGGGCGCCACCCGGCCGCGGCGAACGTCGTGAGGAACGCGAGGAGCGCCACGACGGCCTCGGTCGGGCCGAGTACGCCGAACGCGCGGCGGGCGACGACCCGGTCGAGGAGTCGGCCGCGCGCGGGCGGTCGAGCGAGCGTGCGCGGTCCGGCGGGATCGGCGCCGAGTGCGACGGCGGGAAGCGTGTCGGTCCCGATGTCGAGCGCCAGCACCTGCAGCACCCCGATGGCGAGTGGGAAGCGACCACCCGTGAGCGCCCACACGATGAAGGGGGCGAGTTCGGCGACGTTGTCGGTGAGGTGGTACGTGAGGAAGCGGCGCAGGTTCGCGAACGTGGCCCGGCCCTGTTCGACGGCGGCGACGATCGTCGCGAAGTCGTCGTCGAGGAGCACGAGATCGGCGGCCTCGCGGGCCACGTCGGTACCCGAACGGCCCATCGCGATCCCGATGTCGGCCTCGCCGAGCGCCGGACCGTCGTTGACCCCGTCGCCCGTCATGGCGACGACGTGACCGCGGGAACGGAGCGCGCGGGCGATCCGCAGTTTCTGCTCGGGTTCGACCCGGGCGATGACCACACCGTCGCGATCGACGAGCGCGGCGAGGAGTGAGTCGTCGGCCGGGAGGTCGCAGCCCTCGACCACGGGCGCGTCGGTGGTGAGCAGTCCGATCTCGCGGGCGATGGCTGCCGCGGTCGCCGGGTGGTCGCCCGTGACCATCGCCACCCGCATCCCGGCATCGCGGCAGGCGGCGATCGCGGCGGCGGCGTGGGGGCGCGGGGGATCCTCGAGTCCGACGAGGCCGAGGAGTTCGAGTCCCGACTCCGCGACCTCGGCCGAGGCGGGGAGCGGGCCGGGCGCGGCCCGGCGGGCCACGGCGAGCACGCGGAGGCCGCGGGCGGCCATTGCGGCGACGGCGGCCTCCGCCCCGGTCTGCGGCGCGCAGAGGTCGAGCACGGCATCGGGTGCACCCTTCACGTAGACCCGTTCGCCGATCACCACGGCCATCCGACGCCGGCGGGGGTCGAACGGGAACCGGGCCCGGACCGCCTCGTCGGCGTCCACCGGAGCCCCGACCCGGCGGGCGAGGGCGTCGAGCGCAGCCTCCATCGGATCGCCGCGAGCCTCCCACTCCCCGTCGGGGGCGAGAACGGCCCGTCCGGTCGAGCAGCGGGCCGCCGCCGTAGCGAGCGATCGCAGTGCGTCGGCGATCCTCGGGTCGGCGTCGGGGGCAGCTGTCACCTCCGCCTCGGGGGCGTAGCCGTGACCCCGGATCCGGGCCGTTCCGGACGGTGTCCACGCCTCGACCACCGCCATCCGGTTCTCGGTGAGGGTTCCCGTCTTGTCGGTGCACACGAACGTCGTCGAGCCGAGGGTCTCGACCGCCTCGAGGTGGCGTACGAGGGCGTGACGATCGGCCATGCGCTGGGCCCCGATGGCGAGCGAGAGAGTGACGGTCGGCAGCAGTCCCTCCGGAACGAGTGCGACCGTGACGCCGATCGCGAAGAGGAAGCCGTCACGCGGAGGGGTCCCGACGAGAAGGGCGAGGCCGAAGAAGCCGGCGCCCACGGCCAGGGCGACCGCCGCGATCGTGCGGACCACGCGGTTCAACTCCCGGGCGAGCGGGGTCGGGGGTCGATCGGCGGCCCGGGTCATCGCGGCGATCGCGGCCAGGCGCGTGCGGGCGCCGGTCGCGATGACGGTCGCCGCGGCCTCGCCCTCCACGACGAAGGTCCCGGCGAAGGCGGGGGCGTCCGCCGGGGGAGTGACCGGCGCGCTCTCACCGGTCAGGGTCGAGACGTCGAGGCGCAGGTCGTGCGTCGCGTCGAGGCGCAGGTCGGCCGAGACGCGGTCGCCGGCGGCGAGGAGCACCGTGTCGCCGACGACGAGGTCGCGGGCGTCGATCTCGACGGGATCGCCGTCGCGTACCACCGTCGCCCGCCGGGGGAGGAGGTCGCGCAGGCGCGCCGCGGCCCGTTCGGCGCGCCGCTCCTGGGCGAACGCGAACGTTCCGTTGATCACGATGACGGCGAAGATCGCGATCCCGAGCTGGGGGAGGTCGGCGATCACGGCGAGCGCGCCGGCGACCCACAACATGAGAGCGAAGAAGTGAGCGAGTTGGCGGGCGAACCGGCGCGCGGCGGACACACCGGGCGGGACGGGCAACTCGTTGGGACCGTCGCGCGCGAGCCGCTCCGCTGCCGCCCCCGCGGTGAGCCCTGCGGTCACCGCCCCGCTCAGGGATCGAGGTCGCGGGCGACGAGGTCGCGGAAGGCGGCGGCGAGGCGAGCCGTTACGGGGCCGGGGGCCTCGGGAAGGGTCCGGTCGTCGACCGCGGCGATGCCCTGGACCTCGCGGGTCGTGGAGGTGAGGAAGGCTTCGTCGGCTTCGGTGAGTGCGCCGAGCGGGAGGTCGGCCTCGTTTGCGGTGATTCCGAGCGCGGTGCAGCACTCGAGCACGAGGTCTCGGGTGACGCCGAGCAGGCAGCCCGCCGCGGCCGGTGGGGTCACCACCGTTCCGTCGGTCACGACGAAGACGTTCGAGCCCGTGCCCTCGCAGAGGTCACCCGCGGTGTTGGCGAAGATCGCCTCGGACGCGCCCCGTTCGGCGGCGAACGCGAGGGCCCGCACGTTCGCGGCGTAGGAGGTCGTCTTCAGTCCGGCGCAGGCGTCGCGCTCGTTGCGGGTCCACGGCACCGTCGCGACCCGGGTCGTCGGCGGCGAGGGATCGAGCGGGGCGGCGACGACGATCGCGGTGTGGGGACCGTCGCCGCGGCCCGACCCCGGCGGGGCGATCCCGCCGGTGACCGTGATGCGCAGGCGCCCGTCGGTGATGCCGTCGGCGGCGAGCACGGCGGTGGCGGCCGAACGGAGCGTGTCGCCTCCGGGAACGTCGAGGCCGAGGGCCCCGGCCGAACGCTGCAGCCGGGCGATGTGCCGACTCCACGCGAACGGGGTGCCCCCGTAGACCCGGAGCGTCTCGAAGGCGCCGTTCCCCACCGTGAGCCCGTGGTCGAGCACCGACACGGTGGCGGAAGCGAGGGGGCGGAGGCTCCCGTCGACCCACGCCGTCATGCGGGGACCGGCTCTCGTTCGCGTCCGCCCACGGCGGCGAGGAGTCGGGCCGCCTTCAACTCGGTCTCGGCCCACTCGGCCGCGGCGTCGGAGTCGGCGACGATGCCGCCTCCGACCCCGAGGGTCGTTCCCCGGGGGGTGATCGTGAAGGTGCGGATCGCCACCGAGAGGCGGGCCCGCCCGGCACTGCCGTCGATCCAGCCGATCGCGCCGCAGTAGGCGCCGCGGCGGACGGGTTCGAGTTCCTCGATCGCCCGCAGGACGCGCGGCTTCGGTGCGCCGGTGACCGACGCCGGGGGGAACGTCGCGCGGACCACGGTGCCGAGGCCGACCCCCTCCCGCCGCTCGCCGGTGACGGTGCTCACCATGTGGTGCAGACCGGGGTGGGCCTCGACGGCGCAGAGGTCGGGAACGCGAATGGTGCCCGGTCGGCAGATGCGGCCGAGGTCGTTGCGGGCGAGGTCGACGATCATCACGTGCTCGGCCCGGTCCTTGGCGCTCGCGGCGAGCACGGCGGCATCGGCGGCGGTTCCCTTGATGGGGCGCGTCGTGACGGTGGCTCCGTCGACCGCGAGGTAGAGCTCGGGCGACGCGGAGACGACGGCGACGCCGGGCAGGCTGTCCCCGGGTACGAAGCACGCGGCGTGCGGGGCCGGGTTGTGCTCCATGAGTGCGGCGAACAGCGCGTAAGGATCGGGTACTGCGGTGAAGGTGAGGCGCCGGGTGAGGTTCACCTGGTAGCAGTCGCCCGCGCGGAGGAGGTCGTGGACCGCCTCGACCGCCGCGGCGTGCTCCGCGCGGTCGAGGCTCGACCGCGCGGTTCCGAGGCGGAGCGGGGGCCCGGACGGGCGGCGGGTCTCGCGCACCGTGGCGTAGCGCACGAACGCGAGGTCGGGCAGGCCGAGATCGTCGCCGGTGCGGAGGGGAACCGGTTCGACCGCGCGTCCGAGGTCGTAGGCGCAGTACCCCACCCAGAAGCCGTCGCGCGCGATCTCGTCGAGGGCGGCGAAGGCATCGGACCCGTCGGCGACCACGCAGGCCACCGGGTCGCGGGCCTCGAGCCAGCGCTCGCCGTCCCGCACGATCGCGCCGGAACCGTTCATCATGCGGCACGCTACCGGCCGCGCCCGCCGCCCAAACCTCCCGACCCGACCGGGAACGTGCCGATCGCGCCGGTAGTCTCGGGCTCTCCGTGCGTTCGTCGACCGTGTTCTCCTTCGCCCTGCGTTACCTCGTGGCGCTGGTCCTCGTGACCGCCGTCGCGCTCGGCACCCTCGTGGTTTCCGACCGTCTCGCCCACGACACGTTCGAGCGCAGCGAGCAGATCTCGATCCCCGACCTGGTCCGAGCCGAGCCGGGAAAGCCCGCGAACTACCTCCTCATCGGGTCCGACACACGTGAGGTCGGCGGGGGTCGGTTCGGGTCGGCGCTCCAGACCCCGGGTCGGCGCTCCGACGTGATGATGGTGCTCCACGTCGACCCCACGACGCGTGACGGCATCCTCGTATCGTTCCCGCGCGACCTCATCGTCGACATTCCCGGCTACGGACGCAATCTCCTCAACGCAGCGTTCCAGTTCGGTGGTCCGGCTCTCGTCATCAAGACCCTGCAGGCCAACTTCCCACCGCTGCTCATCAATCACTACGTCGAGGTCGACTTCGCGGGTTTCGCCTCGATCGTCGACGCGATCGGCCGGGTGCCGCTCTGGTTCCCGACCCCGGCTCACGATCCCTACAGCGGCCTCAACATCGCCCGGTCGGGCTGCGTGCGGGCCGACGGTGAGGTGGCGCTCGCGTACGCCCGTTCCCGCCACTACTACGTGCCGCGCGATCCGTCCGACCCGATCCCGTGGGAGTGGAACTACTCGCCCGACATCCCCGAGTCGGCGTACCGCGGCGGGCGGGGCTGGGTGGCGACCGGCAGCGACCTCGACCGGATACCGCGCCAGCAGTACTTCCTGCGCACCATCAGCCAGGCGGCGGTCGACGCCACCGCGGCGAACCCGACGCGCCTGGTGGCGCTGCTGGATCGGCTGTCGAACGCGTTCGCCCGCGACGACTCCCTTACGCTCGACGAACTGAAGGCGCTCATCCGTACCTACAATCGACTCGACCCCCGGCGGGTCGAGATGCTCACGCTCCCGGTGACGAGGGCTCCGGCCCCGTGGTCGGGACAGGTCGTGGCCACTGATGAGGCCAACGCCGTCATCGGGCGGCTGATGCAATTCGGGGGAGAGGTCGAGGTGCCCGAGGAACTGCCTCCCGGCGAGGTGCGGGTCCGGGTCGTGAACGGGACCGGGATCGCCGGAGCGGGTCGGGCCGTGATCGCGCAGTTCCGGCGCGCCGGTTTCGCCGTCGCCCCCGATCCGGGCGAGGCCGATCGGGCGACCTACGGACGAACCCAGATCCGTTACGCGCCGGGGCGGTGGCCCGAGGGTTTCACCGTCGCCAATGCCGTCGGCACCCTCAACTTCGTCCAGGCGATCTCGGAGGCCAACACGTTGGGTGCCGAAGTCCTGGTGATCGTCGGTCGTGACTACGACCGGCTCACCCACGCCTTCCGCTCGTCGGCCGCAGGCGCGGTCACCTCGGTTCCGGCGGGGGCGTCGGGGTCGGGTTCCTCGGTGCCGGCGGGAGCATCGGGTGCGGCGCCATCTAGTTCCACGACCACCCTCGCCCCGCTCGACCCGGCCCCCGCCCGCTCGAACAGCCGTTTCGTGCCCGTCGACCCGAAGACCGGCGGACCGCTCGTCGGGTGCCCCGCATGAGCGGCGTCGGCCGGGTGTCGGCCCGAGCATTCCTCGGGCGCATAGTGATCGCGCTCGTGCTGGCCACGGCGCTCGTGGTCTCGGTGCTCGTCGGCGCGTTCCGGCTCGCAGAAGACAAGGTGGCCGGGGTCGCGACCGTACCGATCGATCCGGCCCTCCTCCGGCCGGGGGGCAACTACCTGCTCATCGGCTCCGATTCCCGGGCCTTCGTGAAGAACGCGACCGACAAGGACCACTTCGGCGCGGCCGAGGTCCAGACCGGCCAGCGCTCCGACACGATCATGGTCGCTCACGTGGACCCCGACCCGGCGCGCAGTTTCCTCGTGTCGTTTCCCCGTGACCTCTGGGTGGATGTTCCCGGGATCGGCGAGTCGCGCATCAACGCCGCGTTCAACGCCGGGCCCCAGCGGGTCATCCGCACCCTGGCCGAGAACTGGGGCATCCCGATCCAGCACTACCTCGAGGTCGACTTCGCCGGGTTCCGCCGACTGATCGACGCCCTCGGAACCGTGCCGATCTGGTTCCCGGCCCCGGCGCGCGACGCGAAAACCGGTCTGCGGGTGGAGACGAAGGGCTGCCACCGGCTGGGCGGCGAGATGGCGCTCGCCTACGTGCGGTCCCGTTACTACGAGTCTCTCGTCGACGGCGAGTGGCAGATCGACGGCACCTCCGACCTGGGGCGGATCAAACGGCAGCAGTACTTCCTGCGCACTGTCGCGGCCGAGACGCTTCGTCGCGTGCAGGAGCGGCCGTGGGAGGCACCCGGGATCGTCGACGCGATGCTGTCGGCGCTCCAGCGCGACCCCGGACTCGGCTTCGCCGGCCTGCGCGACTTCCTCGTCGCGTTCCGCGGTCGGACCGGTCAGCCGATCACATCGCTCTCCCTTCCGGTCGAGCGCGCGTGGCGCGACGGAAACGACGTTCTGGTGCTCGACGAGAAGGGGGCCTGGCCGGTGCTGAGTCGTCTCATCGGGCGGCGCGACGGGGCCGGGGGTGGCGGGAGCGCGGCTCCGGCGGCGGTGGTCACGCCGAGCGGATCATCGGTCGCGACCCTCCTCCGGGCGGCGGCACCCGACTCGTCGGGACTCCCGGCCGCCGGCTGCTGACCCCTACACTCTCGGCGATGCGCGTCGCTGTCGTCGGGGCGGGATACGTCGGTCTCACCTCGGCGGTCTGCCTCGCTCACCTCGGTCACGACGTCCGCTGCGCCGACATCGACGCCGATCGCGTCGCCCGGCTCACCAAGGGTGAGGCGCCCATCCACGAGGCGGGCCTGCCCGACCTCCTCGCCTCGGGTCTCGCCTCCGGCCGACTCCGCTTCGTCGTCGGGGCGTCCGAGGCGGCTGCGGGCGCCGAAGTGGTCTTCCTCTGCGTGCAGACACCGCAAGGGGCCGACGGGGCCGCCGACCTCACCTTCGTCGAGCAGGTGGCGCGGGAGATCGCCCCGGTCCTCGGTCCCGAGGCCGTCGTCGTGAACAAGTCGACCGTTCCGGTCGGCACGACGCGCCTGGTCGAGCGGGTGCTGTCGGAGGCGGGGGTCGTGCACGACGGGGTGGCCGTGGCCTCCAACCCCGAGTTCCTCCGCGAGGGGCAGGCCATCCACGACTTCTTGAACCCCGACCGCATCGTGATCGGCTGCGACCGACCCGAGGCGGCGGGCGTACTGACCGAGCTCTACTCGGGTCTGCGGGCCCCCGTGCTCGTCACCGACCCGGCCTCGGCCGAGATGATCAAGTACGCGGCCAACGCGTTCCTGGCGACCAAGGTGTCGTTCATCAACGCCATCGCCAACCTCTGCGAGGCGGTCGACGCCGACGTCCGCGAGGTCGCCCTCGGCATGGGGTACGACGCCCGCATCGGGTTCCAGTTCCTGAAGGCGGGGCCGGGCTACGGCGGCTCGTGCTTCCCGAAGGATGTCGCCGCCCTGCTCCACACCTCCCGTGCCGCGGGCTACCCGTTCGAGTTGCTCGCCGGCGTCGAGGACGTCAACCGCGCTCAGCGGGAGCGGATCGTCGACAAGATTCGCCGGGCAGTGGGCGGTGTCCTGAGCGGCGCGACGGTCGCGGTGTGGGGCCTGACCTTCAAAGCCGACACCGACGACCTCCGGGAGTCGCCGGCGCTCGCGATCTGCGAGCGACTCCTCGCCGAGGGAGCCCGCGTCCGCGCCTTCGATCCGACCGCCGGCGAGCAGGCGGCCGAACGGGTGCCCGGGGTCGAGATCTGCGCCGATGCCTACGCGGCGGCCGAGGGGGTCGGTGTGATCGCGCTGCTCACCGAGTGGGACGAGTTCCGCTGGCTCGACTTCGAGCGGATCGCGACCCTCGTCGAGCATCCGGCGATCGTCGACGCCCGCAACCTGCTCGATCCGCCGGCCATGCGCAGACTCGGGTTCGCGTACGCGGCCGTCGGTCGTCGGTGACCGGGCGCGACGTGAGGTTCGGGGTCTGACCGTGGCGCGCGTCGTGGTGACCGGTGGGGCCGGGTTCATCGGCTCCCACCTCTGTGATGCCCTCCTCGCGCGCGGCGACGAGGTCGTGGCGGTCGACAACCTCTCGACCGGGAGGGCCGCGAACCTCGCCCGGTGCGTCGAGCACCCGGGTTTCGCCTTCGTCGAAGCCGATGTGGCCGACGCCCTGCCCGTCGAGGGACCGGTCGACGCCGTGCTGCACTTCGCGAGTCCGGCGAGTCCGCCCGAGTACCTCGCGGCTCCGCTCGCCACGCTCGACATCTCGTCGCTGGGCACGCGGCGGGCCCTCGACCTCGCGCTCGCCGGCGGGGCTCGGTTCCTGCTCGCCTCGACCAGCGAGGTCTACGGCGACCCGACCGTGCACCCGCAGCCGGAGTCGTACTGCGGCAACGTCGATCCGCTGGGTCCGCGTGCGGTCTACGACGAGGCCAAGCGCTTCGCCGAGACGCTGACTGCGACCTACCGTCGGGTTCACGGCCTCGACACCGCGATCGTCCGGATCTTCAACACCTACGGGCCCCGGCTCCGCCCCGCCGACGGTCGGGTCGTGTCCAACTTCCTGGCCCAGGCGCTGGCGGGCGGACCGTTGACCGTCTACGGGAGCGGCGAGCAGACCCGGTCGTTCTGCTTCATCGACGACCAGGTCGCCGGGATCCTCGCCCTGCTCGACTCGGCGGTGGCCGATCCCGTCAACATCGGCAACCCCGAGGAGGTCTCCATGCTGGAGCTCGCCGGGCTGGTGCGCTCGGTGGTCGGCGTCGATCTCGGGATCACCCACGAGCCGCTGCCGACCGGGGACCCCGTCCGGCGGCGCCCCGACATCACCCGGGCGCGGGAGCTCCTCGGGTGGTCGCCGACGATCGACCTGCGTTCGGGCCTGGCGCGGATGCTCGACTGGTACCGGGAGGAGCGAGCCGATGGCCGCGCGTGACCTCGGCCCCGCCCCGGAACTGCGGCGACTCTCCGTGCTCGTCCCCGTGTTCAACGAGCGCAACACGGTGGTCGAGATCCTCCGGCGCATGCGCGCCGTCGAACTCCCCGAGGGCATCGAGCGCGAGATCATCGTCGTCGACGACGGCAGCACCGACGGAACGCGCGAGGTGCTCCGTCAACTCGGTGACAGCACCGTGAGGGTCGTGCTCCACGAGGTCAACCGGGGTAAGGGTGCGGCACTGCGCACCGGGCTCGACTACGCGACCGGCGAGTACGTGCTCGTCCAGGATGCCGACCTGGAGTACGACCCCGAGGACTGGCCCCGCTTGCTGGCTCCCGTTCTGCGGGGTCGGGCCCGGGCCGTGTACGGGTCGCGGTTCACCGGAGAGCGCCGCAACATGCTCTTCCTCCACTGGGTCGGCAATCGGATGCTCTCGCTCGTGACCAACGTGCTCTACAACACGACGCTCTCCGACATGGAGACCTGCTACAAGCTCGTCGACCGCGAGTTGCTCGCCGGTCTCGGCCTCCGGAGCGAGCGCTTCGACATCGAGCCCGAGATCACCGCCAAGATCCTGCGCCGGGGCGTGCGCATCTACGAGGTACCGATCTCGTACGCGGGGCGCGAATTCGCCGAGGGCAAGAAGATCACGTGGCGTGACGGATTCGCGGCGCTGCGCGCCCTCGTGCGCTTCCGGTTCGGTGACTGAGGCGACGGCCCGCTGGGCGGCGGTGATCGTCAACTTCGAGAGTGGTGACCTGCTCGCCGAGTGCGTCCGCTCGGTGATCGCCGATACGAGCGCCGGTCCGGTCGAGGTGGTCGTGGTCGACAACGGCTCCGCCGACGGGTCGGTGGCGCGGGCCCGGGCCGCGTGTCCGGGTCTGCGCGTCGTGCCCGCGCCCGGCAACGTGGGCTACGCCCGGGCCGCGAACCTCGGGGCGGCGGTCACCGCGGCTCCGGTGGTGGCCGTCCTCAACCCCGATCTCGTCGTGAGGCCGGGAACCGCGGCGGCCCTCGTCGACCGTTTGGTCGGCGAACCGAGCCTCGGTGCGGTGGGGCCCCGGATCCGTGACCGCGACGGTTCCGACTACCCGTCGGCGCGGAGCCTGCCCTCGATACCGGTGGCGGTCGGGCACGGTCTCCTCGGACTGTGGTGGCCCACGAACCCGTTCACGGCGCGGTACCGCCAGCTCGACGCCGATCCGGAACGGGCCCGATCGGTCGACTGGGTCTCGGGCGCCGCGATCTGGCTGCGGCGCAGCGTCCTCGACGCCGTGGGCGGGTGGGACGAGCGCTACTTCATGTACGTGGAGGACGTCGACTTGTGCTGGCGGATCCGCAACGCCGGCTTCGTGGTGGCCTACGAGCCCGGCGGTGAAGTGGTGCACGTCCAGGGCGCGGTGACGGGGCGTCGTCCGTATCGCATGATCCTCGAACACCACCGGTCGGCCTGGCGGTTCGCGAAGCGTCGGCTCCGAGGTATCCGCAGCGTCCTGCTGCCCGGCGCCGCGGTGTACTTCGCGATCCGGGCGGTGCTCGCGATGGCCGCTCACGCGGCCGGCGCGACGCGCGGTGGGGGGCGCGACCACTCGGCGGACGGCGCGGGCTAGCCTCCGCGCCGATGGGCAAGGCCTCACGCACCAAGCGGAACCGCACCGCCGTCCACTCGGCGAAGCGTTCCCGCAGTAATCGCTGGTGGTACGGCGTCACGGCGCTCGTACTGATCGCCGGAATGGGTCTCCTGGTGTACGCCCGGCGATCGGAGCCGCCCGAGGTCGGGCCGTTCATCATGGATTCGGCGAACCCGAACAACCCGCGCAACAAGGACGCGCACTGGCACGCCGCTCTCGGCGTCTACGACTGCGCGAGTTGGCTCGGGAACTCGGGCGAGGGGATCTGGAACTGGCCCTTCGCGAACCCCAGCGGTGGTCCGTCGCGGGCCGATGCGAACAACGTCTACGCCGGCCTCCACAGCCACGCCGACGGCATCGTCCACATGGAGCCCTCGGTCTCCGAGGACGCGGGCAACAACGCCACCCTCGGTCGTTACCTCCGCTACGGCGGATGGTCGGCCGACGCCGACGGGTACGACTTTCTGGGCACGA
>Ga0208783_10000398_pt1 | contig 26868 bp, 33 predicted proteins | sample DEB19_08_DNA_2_FD_184529 | JGI IMG/M metagenome (GOLD analysis project Ga0208783, IMG submission 184529) | Aqueous microbial communities from the Delaware River and Bay under freshwater to marine salinity gradient to study organic matter... | ecosystem: Environmental > Aquatic > Marine >...
AAGGGCCATTGATGCGTTTCCGTCATTAGCGCGATCAGCTTTTCTTATTTCAGTTGCTAGATTGGTGCGCAAGGCCTCAAACTGCTCAAAATCCATCTTGCCACCATCACGATATGCTTGTAACTGCCTTTGAATTGTGGGTGGCACAAACTCGCTTTTAAGTTTTTTGCTTAACTGCGCATCAGCATTGTTTACAAATGTACGAGAATCAATTGGAAAATTACCGCCTGCTGCCTTTTCTAAATCTTTATACAGATTACCAATAACGGTGCGCCGGTCATTGTCTATACCTTTGTAGGTATCAATAACAATTTGCCCAAAGTCGGATGATTTAGAACCTGGTAAATCAGGGGCTGCACGGTCTCTGATAGCGGATAAGTTTTCAATTAATGCTTTGTTTGTTTCACCCATGCGGTATGCAATATTTTGCAATTCGCCACGGCGGTTTAATTCGTTACTGAGAGCCACTAAATCGCCTGTAGCTTGGCCACGGGTTAGGCTAATAGGTACTGGTAAATTTAAAGCCTGCACATGGGATTCAAGCGCTGGCAAATTAATGCGGTTAACTGGAATTCCTTTAGCCTGATTTTGCAACTCTACTGGCAGCGCATCAATGGCTGCTTGAATTGCTACAGGGTCACGCCGACCAGCTGCGCCAACACTTGCTAATCCAGGCAATGCGGGTGGGTCTTGTGTCTCAATGGTTGCTTTAGCCTTTTCGTATTCTTTAACCGACATCTTTGGCTTGCCCTCTGGCTTAGGAGGAGGCAAACGACCCGCAGCGGTCACGGCAGTCAACTCTGGGGCTAATACTGGTGGCAGTTTTGTAGCTTCAAATGCTTTACCAACCGTTTCTACCATTTCCTTACCAGACTCTGTACGGGGTACATAAGTACCGGCTTTCATTCTTGCTTTAAATACATCTTGGCCAACATTTGGTTTGCCAGTTATCTTGCCATAGATGTCAGAACCCAATTGTTCCGCAGCGGCAAATGGGGCAGTTACCGCGCCCGTGGCTAGGGTTAATGCAGTTTCTACAGGGGCTTCCATCATGAATTCCCTAACATTACGCACTTTGCGGGGTTGGGGTTCTTCAATAACGCGCCCAGATGCGTCTTTTTTAACTACTTCTGGAACGCCAGCAACCAAGGTTTCTCTTAGTTTTGCCTCTTGCGTTATATTACCCATTGCTTGGGTGTTTCTTTGTTTTTCGTATTCTTGTTTGGTGGCGCTCAAAGCACCAAATAAATCGGTTGTCTGCGCTGCCGGTTTGGTTGGCTCGGCTTTTTGTTCTTTTTGGTATTCTTGTTTGGTAGTGTTTATAGCATCAAATAAACTGCCAAACCCTATACCGCCCTTAGATTCTGTGGCTGCCATAACGGGTTGTACGCCTATGCGCTCAAAAAATGCTTGACGGCTAGTAATTGGTAATTTATTAAACTCTGCTGGATTAGATAAAACTCTTTCTAATGGTCCAGTATTAAATGGAGTGTTGGCGGTTGACATAGAGCGAGCAATATCTAGCGCTCTAGTCCTAGCATCCGCACTTAGATTTTCGTGAACATATGGATCGCTCATCGTTTTTGCCTTGGCAAAGTACCGGTATTAGCAAGACTTTCAATATTGCGAGCCTTGCGCTCAAACTCATTTAATGCCTCTAAATTGGTTGGCTTAATCTTATTGTAAGCAGTTATTTTTTCTTGAGGCGTTAGTCTGTCTGAAGCAAATATTGCCATTGCTTCATATACCCTAACATCTTTATTTTCGTCCCACGCCGCTTTATAACCCCTTGGGAGGTTAGCTTCATTTAATCCAAGTTGTAAGAACTTGTTTGCGCCTTTTGCCTCTAACATTGCGCCATATGCTTCTCCGCGTAGTTTAGTTGCTATGTTTCTTAATGTGCCTGGGGGGAAACTTGTATTTCCCATCGACTGTGCTACTAATGCCGTTGTTGCATCCGTTTTTCCACCGATAGCTTGATTGGTAGCAATTGTAAGGTCAGCTAATTCTTTTTCTAATAATTTGTAATCTGCGTCACCAATAGCTGCTCGTAATTTAGCCTCTAACTCACCTGGCTTACCGGCTTGAAAGTTTCTATCAGCCTCAATTTTGGCTATGGTTTGCATTACTCTATCTACACGGTCTATGGCCATTGGTCCAGTTGAGCCGATGGTTGATAGGTTTTTAATATAGGCTTGACCCTCAACAGTTGCTGATTCTTCGCCAGGAGCGAATGGGCGAATATCGCCTGCTCTGCGTACTGGGTATGGTAATGGAAAGCCTGGGTCATTTCTGCTTGCAACCATATCAGCGCTAGTAACCCCTTTGGGCGTAGTTCCAACTTGTGGTGCTGCTGCGGGTGCTGCTGCCGGCGCTGCTGCTGGAACGGGCGCAGCTGCTGGAGGAGGTGCCGCAGGAGTTTCAACAATTTGTGCTGGAGTTATTGTGGCTGGACCAGTACGGAAGAAAGCAGGCGCTCCACCAGAAGTTGTCAATTGAGGTGTTTGTAATTGTTGCTGGCCAGACGGTCCAATCTGAGATTGGATTACATTGTCAAAATATTGGCCAAGTTTTGTTGGATTTCGATCCGCAATCATAAAACCCATGCGTAGCACAGCATCCACTTTTTGTTGTGGAATTCCTGCCGCTATTGCTTCTGCTCGAATTTCATTCATTGCCTCAACGGCCTGTGTTGCATCGCCACTATTAATTCTGGGGTCATTTCTTCGACCACCCAATATAGCCATACCTATCGCAGTTTGGTCTTTGTCCAAAGTAAATTGAGATTGTTGCGTTTGTGTTTTAGATTGCTGGACTAATTCAGGAAATATCTCTTGTTCCCGTTGATATGCTTGCGCACCACGGGCTAAACCTATCATTTCTGGCAATGTCATAGTTGCCGGTGGTTTAGCACTTAATGAAATGTCTGGTTTTATATTGATTGCCATGATTAATGTTTTCTTTCCTAATTAACTATGCTGGTCCGCCAACCGGTAACCGAGCCCCGCTAAAATTACCAAAGTCTTGATTCATTGTTGAGTAATTGCCATATCCGCTCATGCCAGGTGGTGTTACTGCGGCTGGGGAGCCTTGTGGTCTCATAAATGAATTTAAAAACGCTAAGTTGCCCACATTTCCAAGAGCCCCTGCATATGCATTTGCAGAACCTACAGTTCCTGCTGCATTAGCTGCGGCTTGACCAGTAATTAATCCAGTTGTACTAGCTGCATAGTTTTGGCCTGCATTGACGCCTGTATTAACCGCATTTTGACCCATGCCAGCAATATTGGCTAAAGTGTTATAAATGTTGCCACGCTCGGTTTGGAATCGATTAAATGCGTTGCCATACTCGGTAGATGCTAGGTTTTGACCATAATCAGTCAGGGCGCGTAATGTGTTACCGCTTATTGCCCCGCCGCCAATATTGGCTAAACGCTCGGTAGCCTGAGTTCCTAAACGCTGGCGAAACGCCATGCTGGGGTCTAGGTATTGCCCAAATTGCTCTGGTCCAAATTGAGAAGTCAAAAACGGCTTCATCCGCTCAATGTCTTTAAGGGCGGTATATCCTTGCTCTCTGTATGGGGCTAAATCTTCTCTGCCTTGTTCATACATGGCCCGTTCTTGGTCCATAGCGCGATTAGCCGCAGCTGCTTGCATACTTGCGGCATCTTTAGCGGCTCGTGATTGCAGATAAGCGCCACCTAACGAGGTAACGCCTCCAATAACGGCAACGGCTGGATTAGGCATTCTCAAACTCCTTTACATAATCTTCATAAGTCTCGCCATACATTTTGGCAACATACTCGGCAGCGCTTGCTGCCCCATCAAACCCGTGGATTAAGCGCACCACTTCCAATACTAGGTCGTAGTACGCAGCCCGCCACATATAGGCCTTGTGTAATTGTTCTCTATTATCTTCCAATTTGTTAGCGCCAATCCATTTCAAAATAAGAATACTTACGATAGGCAGCAAATTATGTGAGTTAGCTTGAAAAAAATGGTTTTGGGGTAATTCCACCATAACCTGATAAATCACTTTTTCTTTTTGCCTTGGCTCTACGGGGTCGTTATCGCGCCAATCATCGAGGCCTTGAATAACCCAAAAGAAGTCTATAAGCCACTTTTGCGCAGCTGGCGGTAGATTAAGAGGGGCTAGTAATTGTTCAGTCATAGGTTGTAATAAGGAATTCGTTTAGACTCGCCGTTTACGGTTACCTCAATAAACCCCTCTGGGTTTGCTGGCAGGGTAGCCGTTCCAGCGGTGGCCGTAGATGCGCTCGAAAAGTTTAATAAATTAAGCAAAAATAGCTGCCAGGCGCGGGTTGGCCGTCCCGTATTATCAATTAATGGGCTTGTTGGCAGCCGTTGATTTTGCGGTGTAGACATTAATTTTCTCCAGCTTCGGCCTTTAAGTTTGCAGAAACAATGACTGCCCTAACAGGGTCCGAGATAGAAACCTCAAATACCTTATCACGGGAAAACCCTAAACGCCGCCAAATAGCACGATTTAAGTATTTTCCTTGTTTTCCGATGGATGTCCAATATTCATTAGACCATGTAGAGCCACCGTCATTAGACCAGCGCAACATTGCTTGCGGGTCTTGCCCTTGGCCGGTAGACAGTCCAACGCCTGGCTGAAACTGAATCTGCAATTCATGGAAATACTGCCGCTGCAAGTCGCTTGTTATATGCGGGGCTCGGCGAATCCTGCGGATTGGTTGGCCATCGTCTGTATAAAAGTTGCGGCTTAATTGATAAATCTTGCCGTTTTCATAATCCCCAACCAATACTTGCTGGTTAAAGAATGCGCAGCAATTACCGCGGTGGCGCTCGTATTCGTTTTGATTGTTACGATATAACCATTTATGCCATAAGCCGGTGGTGTTGTCATACGCCCATGTCAGGCCATTAGTTCCGATTGAGGGAAAAGTTACGACATAGACCTCATGGCCTTCAAGCTGATAGGTCCACGCTATTGCAGTAGACACATTCTGATTAACTAGGGTTGTTTCTACCGCATGAGTTGATATTCTTTCAGGAAAATATCCATTCATGCGAACCACCATTGCCTCGCCGCGATTGTTTTTGGACACATACGCAAACGAGTTACCCATTCTGGACATAGAATATTGCGCTGCAATACCTTGTTGGGTGGATGTGCCAGGAATCCGAGTAAAGGGGAAAGGCACCGCGCCCGAATTAATCCAGACTTCGGAGGACATTTCGCCCAATAAATAGACCTCTCGGCGATCCACAATAATGGACACTAGGTCATCTGGTGAGCCATCCTTACTGGCAAAGGATAGCGGGTCGGTAATAGGGCTTAGTAAGTCTGAGGCTGCCCATAACTGCGAATCAGGTTTGTTATAGACAAAGTAATTGTCGGTAATATCAACCGTTCCACCGCCTTGGAATGGGCCATCGGTTGCAGGCAATACAGTCCAGTTAATTGCATAAGTAGCAACGCCAGCGGATGCGTTCATTGTGGTTGACGCTACGGTTTGAGATGGTGTTACGGTGTAGCTTGTGCCATCAATTGCGGTGCTTGATACTGCCGTTGTTGTGCTTGTATTCCATGTGCTACCGCTGCCGGACCCGCTTATGTTTGATGTAATTCTTGTGCCAGCTGGAACTCCAGTTCCAGTTAATACCTGTCCAACTGATATTGTGCCGGTTGTTAAAGTTCCAATTGTTAATATTCCGGTTGTGGCTGCAATACTTGATCCTGTGGATGCAAAAGTATTAACCGCAGTAATTGTGGTTGGTACTGATACGCCTAAACCAGTAACATAATTTCCATTGCTAATTGTTCCGCTAGTTGTTGCGGTAACGCTTAAAACAGTTCCAGCAATTTGTCCTGTAAAGATTGCAGCCGAACTTGGAACTGTTTGTGAGGCGCTAACTGTGTAAGTTCCTACACCACCAGAGCCTGTACCAAATGCCTTTATGATAGTTCCATCGGTTATACCAGCGCCTTCAATAGTTTGGCCGATTTTTAGGGTTCCGCTTGTAACCGCGCTTACCGTCATGGTTGTACCAGAGATGGACGCAGTCACAATAGCGGGCGCAGATGTGGAATTAATTGTGGTTGATGCTACTGTCTGGGAGTCGCTAACGGTGTAAGTTCCAACTCCGCCAGAGCCTGAACCAAGCGCAGTAATCACGGTATTTTGATCTACGCCCTGACCAAAAATAGCCTGGCCAACGGCAATCGTTCCGCTTAAAACATAGGTTACTGTAAGGGTTGTACCCGATATAGAACCGGTAAAGGTCGCTGCGGATGGGTTGGAGATAAACCAGCAATAACGGTATGTTTCGTCCACGATGTAGACATTCACGCCGTTATCTACAATCCCAACCAAGCCGGTGGCCGTGTTCATCTGGCCAATCATTTTGGGCGTGTAATCCGACTCCATAACATATACAAAGTCACCGCAAACAGTTACGACTTGGGTGCCACCAGACAGGGTACGAATGCCTCGCACTTCCTCTTGGTTTGGCAGAATGGCTACGGTTTCAAGGCCTGGCGTTGGGTAAAGCGCCATAATGCCGCGGTCACCTTGCGGTTTAGTTGGGTCTATCTCAGGGTAAAAATTAATGCACTCTTGGGCATCCTGATAAATAGAGGGTGCTTCGTAAGCTGCGCCAACGAATCCAAAGTCTGGCATTAAAAGCCTCCGGTCAGAATCCAGCCAGCATCTGCTCTCTTACCAACAATCAATGAATCCTCAAATCGAGCCACCTGCATTGGTTTCATATTGTTGCGTTTAATGGTTGCCTTGGCATGGCTTGCAAAGCCGTTAATCATCTGTATTTGCGTTGGGCTGGCTTTTCCATACATCGGCATCAAACGCTCGGCTAAACACCATCTGAGAGCCATTAAATAGCCCTGTGGGATAACTATCTCGTCATTGATGGTGGTAAAGCGCTGAAACAGGGTGTCCGCAAAAATGTGCATCTCACCTTGGGATGGATTAGGCCATACGGTTATTGTTCCCAAAGACTCGCCTGGCTGATAGTACAGGGCGCGGGGCCAAGGGCCGTTAAGGGTTTTTAAACCAATCAACTCATAGTTTTCTAGGTTAAGAATGGTAATTGGATAATCTAAACCGCCATTCAAAATAGGCTGGCCGTTGGAGTTAGTGTTTACCCTAACAAATGCCGAATTAATGGATAAAGGGCGCTCGTAATACGCACTAATCGTAGTGCTGGCAACGGTCTGCGAGATGTTTACGGTATAAGTTCCATTGGAATTTACATTACCGCCTGCGCCCGACTTAAATCCTGTAATCTTTGTGCCAGCTGCCACGCCAGAGCCAGTAAGGGTCATTCCCAAGGCAATTGCGCCACTTGATACATTGGTGACCGTTAGGGTTGTGCCGCTAATTGAGCCGGTTATCGTTCCGCCAATTTGCCCACCCGCACCAATGGTGTACTGGGTTTGACCTGCGGTTAGGGTAAAAATAATTTCGGTCTTATAAAAGACCATCATTTGCTCGTTTGACCATTGGTCAACCATGTCATTGAGCATATCAAATGCGTCTTGCGAATCCGCAGGCGCGGGAGTCTCACCAGCCTCTAATGCCCCAATATCTTTAAGGGCGCGAGAGATGATGTCGATTGGTTGTGTCATATCGTCACCTTAAATGTGTCCACGGCCCAGGGCGGTTTAGTTGTTGTTGCTGAACTAAGCGCATCCAGTTGCTCTTGTAATCTGTATTTTATGAGATGTTTGTCGTTTTGGGTAGCATCTAAATCAATCCAATGGATAACCTGGTGTTCGGTTGTGTCCTCATCCACCATATGCGGAGTAAGCATTTTCCAATTACCCTCGGTCTCAACAGAATTTTTATTGTCTGTTGCTTTGCACCAATATTTAACGGATTTCAGAACCCCGTCAATAATGACGGTTTCTAGTATTTTCCATTGGTAATTAGTCATTTTTTTAATGCTTCTCTGTAATAACCCAATACATCCCTTAACTCAACCTCAAGCGAATCAAGTAGTTCATCAAAAGTATCAGCATGACCTGTTGCTAAATCAAAAGTATTCATTATTCTAATAAGTTTTTGCTTTGCATCGTTATTTTGGTCGGCTTGCAAATTACTCATTATTTCTTTCTATCCAAGAAGTTGTTGCCTCATCCCAATTGTAAATTTTGCCATCGGTAGGATATGGAACTGGTGATTCCCATAGGCAGGTTTCTTCGTTTAATAACCAGCTTGGGAATGGTTTTGTAGGAATAAAGGCATCTCTTTCAATGTCATAAGTGTAGCCAATACCAGCGTAATTTTTACGCAATGGTCTGCCTTCAGGATGTTGTCCACCATGAGTATTGTATGAGGTCTGCACCCATCCATGACCAAATATGCCACTATCAATGACATCTTGTTCCGCCACGATGACTTGGGTTACTACTCCGTTTTCTACTTTTGCAAAATGTGCCATATTAATTACCTCAGAATGTTATTGAACCTGAACTGTTAAATACATAAATATAATTGCCTCCGCTATTTGAGAATGTTGGAGAACCAGTTGTTGCTCTAGCTGGTCTAAAAGTATTGGGGAACGCAACAATTACCACTCCTGAACCGCCATTACCACCATTTTTATTACTTCCTGCACCGCCAGCACCACCGCCTCCGCCACCTCGATTTGTAGCAGCATTGCCACCTGCTCCGCTATTTACTCCGTTTCCACCGCCATCCGCTCCGTTTGCGGCTGCATTTCCATTACCATTTCCACCGCCACCACCGCCTGAATACGCTACTGATGATCCTGAAATTGAACTACTTGTTCCTGCACCACCAGCAGTAGCTGGTTGGTTAGTTCCTGATGCAGTATTAGCCGCAGCAGCACTTGCTCCACCACCACCACCAGCACCATAAACGCTATTACTGTTACCGCCATTGTTACCTTGTGATGGACTTGCAGATGGTGTGTTTCCAGCACCGCCAGCACTTTCCTGTTTACCACCACCGCCTGAGCCACCGCTTGCTCCTGAACTTACAGTACCAGCAGGAGAACCTCCTCCACCACCGCCACCTGTAGAAGTAATGGTTGAAAATACAGAATCTGATCCGCTACCACCACGACCAGTTGTTCCACCAGTTCCACCACCGCCAACAGTTACTGTGTAAGCAGTTCCAGTAACAACAGATAAAGTGCTTTCTCTATATCCGCCTGCACCACCACCACCACCGCCAGTAGTATTAGCATCGCCACCACCTGCACCACCACCAGCAACTACTAGGTATGAAACGCTAGTTGGTGCTTGACCTGATAACGAGCCACTACTTGTAAATGTATGGATAGAGTTACCACCTGAAGATGAGTAAGTTCCACCAGTAAATTGTTGTGAGCCAGCGTAAGAGATGATTACTACACCGCTACCGCCTGATGTGCTACCGCTTGCTGCATAACCAGTTGCACCAGCACCGCCACCAGTATTCGCAGTTCCGTTTGTGCCAACTGCATTACCACCGCCAGCACCACCACCGCCTGAACCACCAGCACCGCCTGTTGAACCGCTTACATCATTACCACCGCCTCCACCGCCAGCATAGGTAACTGAAGAACCTGAAATAGATGATGCAGAGCCAGCACCACCAGCAGCACCATTAGCACTAGCTGAATTTGATCCTACTGCGCCAGCGCCTCCACCACCTGCGCCACCGCACAAACCTGAAGAAGATGAACCGCCATTATTACCTTGACCGCTTGTTGCAGTTCCACCGCTATTAGGGCCACGACCACCAGCGCCACCGCCTGAACCGCCATTACCGCCAGCGCTAGTAAATCCACCGCCATTACCACCACCATTTGAAGTAATTGTATAAAAGACAGAATTAGAGCCAATAGTATTACCAGTTCCACCACCGCCAACAGTTACTGTATATATGGAATTGTTATCAATGGTTAGCGATCCAGTTCTAAATCCACCAGCTCCACCACCACCGCCAATATCTGTAGCGCCACCGCCTCCAGCTACTACTAAGTAACTTGCTGATAATTGAGTTGATCCTGTTGATGGAACTAACGAACCTGAAGTAGTAAAAGTATGGATAAATTTACCGCCTGATTGGGTAATAGTTCCACCACCGAATAATTGAGTTGCAGATGTGTAGGAGATTATGACAATTCCTGAACCGCCAGCAGCACCACTATAAGGTGCGCCATTTGAGCCACCACCACCACCATTACCAGTATTGGCAGCGCCAGCAGATGGAGTTTCTGTTCCTGTAAATGAGCCACTTGTGCCACCAACCGCATAAGTTACAGATGATCCTGATATAGAATTTGCCGTTCCAGCGCCACCAGCGCCTGTTACTCCGCTACTTGCAGCAGTTGAGCCAACGGCAGACGAACCGCCACCGCCACCGCTTCTACCAGTAGTTGGATTTGAAACGCCATCTGCGCCATCAAAACCCTCAACAGGACTAAAACCACCTTCATTACCAGTTCCTTTGGTTGCAGATAAATAAGCAGAACCACCACCGCCTGAACCGCCATTACCAGCAGTATAAGCTGCATTGCTAGAGCCACCGCCTCGGCCACCGCCAGTTGAAGTAATGGTTGAAAATACAGAGTTACTTCCTTTTGTTGGAGGGGTAGCACCACTACCAGGACCGCCAGCACCGCCAGCGCCTACTGTTACGGCAATAGTGTCGGTTAATGATAGAGAAAGTGTGCCAGTTCTAAATCCTCCAGCGCCACCGCCTCCACCACCATTACCATTACCTCCACCGCCACCGCCAGCAACAACCAAGACATCCGCAGTAACACCACCACCAGCAGTCCATCCAAAAGCTGCTAATGATGCGGCACCAATTTTAGATAAACGTGGCATTGATACCCTTATGCAAATTTAGTTACAGAAGCTAATACAGTAAAGGTTGCGCTTCCTGTTTTAAAGATGACATAGGTATATGAATCTATTGAACTTGCATTTCCGCTAGTAGGCGCAGAACCACCTTGCCATTTAGGAGTTACAGAGTTTCCATCAATGGTTACGGCAGAGTTGTAATACGCAGTAGAGCCATTAGTAACTAGGAAAGTAACTGACAATGATTCGCCTGTGGACATAATGGTATTTAAAGAAGTTCCACTAGAACCCCTAAAATTCAATGTAAAGTTTCCGCTTGCGTTACTTGTGTAATACAAGACCGATTGAGTTGTTACATCATAGTTAATTGTGCCTGTCGCAGCAGTTGCTGAAATAGTCGCTACTTCAAGGATATTAGAAGTCTTTAGGTCTGCGTTAGAGGATGTGCCAGCAAAGGTCTGTAATGCCGTATAGGTGCTAGGAGTTGCTAACAAACCAACACCAGTTAATGAAGTTCCTGATCCACTAAATGTAGTGGATGCTAAAACACCAGTTGATGGGTTAAATTGCAGCTTGGTTGATGCAACATTGGCCGTTGTAATATTGCCTGTTGTAGCGCTAGTAAATGCTAGGTAACGGGTTGCATTGGTTGTGGTGTCGTCTGTAATGGCAAGTCCATTTGCATTAGCTTGCCAGGTTGGTGCCGATGCGCCATTGGAGGTTAATACAAAGCCAGCGGTTCCGGTAGTTCCAGCTAACGATAAAGTTCCATTAAATCTTAAATCGGTAAATGTGCCAGCCAACGGCGTTGTTCCGCCAATGGCCACATTGTTCATGGTTGATGCGGTTGTTGGGTTTACAGTCAACGCGCCCGCAGGCGAAATTGCAACAGTTCCAGTTCCTGTAGGGCTTATTGCTACCGCAGCATTTGCTGGATTAATGTTAGTTGCTACATCAATAGAAACATTGTTACCACCGCCACCGCCCCATTGAATCTGAGTGGTTCCACCAGAATTTCTTAAATTACCACCGCCTGATCCTGCAGCATCAAAATTAGTACCTACAAAACCAGTAGTTGCGGTAATAGTTGTGCCGCGAATTGTGTTTGCAGTTGTCCCACCAATTGCTGGGGGCGCGGATAAGTCTAAAGTTCCGCCAAGAGTTAAGTTACCGCTGCTTGTAACTGTTCCAGACAGGCTAATGCCTGATACCGTTCCAGTACCGCCTACAGAGGTTACCGTTCCAGCCGATGGAGTTGCCCAGGTTGGTACTCCGCCTGCAACTGTTAAAACCTGACCAGTTGATCCAATTCCAACAAAAGTAGTTGATCCTGCACCGCTTTGATATGGAACTGATCCAGTTGCGCCACCTGCAATATTAGTTGCCGTGGTAGCCGTTGTAGCCGTGGTTGCAGTTGTTGCGGTGGCTGCGTTACCCGAAATTGATCCAGAAATTGTGCTGCTAACCGTTAGGCCAGACAGAGTTCCAACCGCGGTAATACCTGTGTAAGAACCTGAAATTCTGGCAGTATCGATAGTTCCGCTAGTAATTTGGGATGCTGCAATCGCAATACTTGTATTAGTTGCGCTAGTAATCTGACCTTGGGCATTGACTGCAATGGCTGGAACTGTGCTGGCCGATCCATAAGTATTGGCAGAAACGCCAGTATTGGTAATGCTAAATGTGTTGGCTGCAAGGGATAATCCCGTGCCAGCAAAATAAGTACCGGCAACGCTAAAGTTTGACCATGTAATTGCCGTTACGCCAAGAGTGCCGCCAGGTTGTACTGGGCAATAAAATGCTGCGCCAGCTTGTCCGCCAGACTCCACAAACACCATTGCTGAGACTAATTCATCCCAAATATCTGCGTCAGAAGAGCGCGTCCAAGGGGTTCCAACGATATAAATACCGTTATTAGCCTGTGTACTTTGATCCTTAACCAATACTCGGTCACCAGCGACTACTGACACGGTGTCAATGGTCTGCGCGCCTGATAGGGTAATGTTTGTCGTTGTTGCTGCTCTAACCGGTTGCTTCCATGAAATTCCAACAATTGCCGCATCAACATAAGTTTTATTACATAAATCAAGGTTGCCAATCGGTTGATTGGACATGGTTGCGGTAGTAAACGCCGCAGTTGACGGGGTTGTTGCCCCAATCGTAGTGCTATTAATTGTACTGTTGGTAATACTTACCCCATTTAAATCAGGGTTTGTAGGCGCATAAAACGGCGTTCCAGCAGGTCCAATTAAGTTAATGCACTCATACGGCGGTAAGGGCTCAAAAGTCCCTTGGACCGGCACTATATTGGTTGTTATAGTCTTTGCGGTGTTATTGGACATGGTAAATACCTTATTCGTTAGCTACAAGCGTCAAATAAAGCGAGTTTGTTGTTGACGAAATAGCCTTAATAAAAAAGTTGGGTCTTGGGCAATCAATAATAATTGGCAAAAACATACTTGGGGCCAAGATAAATGATCCGCTGCCACCCGTTGACGCAATGGCTGGTGTGGCCATATTGGATGAGGTTGTGCCAAAAGTAATGGCTGCCGTACCCGTTCCAGTATTTAGGATAGCCACGCGAAATGCAAGGGTTGGTGTGTCTGGTATTAGTTGCAAAGCAGCTGACGCAGAAGTTGTCAGGTCTAAACGATATGTTGGAGATAGAATTTTTAGAGAATCCATGATTAATTCCTTATGGTTGAGTTTGTTCAATTATCCTACTTTTAAGCCAATTGCCAATGTGTCCTTCAAAGATTTTATTGCCAATATGGCCCATATTAATTTCTGGGTCTAGCCAGACCTGGCCGCCAATATCGCGCCACCGTTTACAAAATGAGAAATCCTCGCCGTACTTCCATTTTTTTTCTGGATCAATATACGACTCATACAAAGGGTAAAACTGGTTATTAACTGCTGCGTCATGGTAAAAGGTCTCTGGGTAAGCCTCAATCATCTTTGCAATACAGTTTTTGGTAATTTTAAGAAATCCTGTAGGCACTCGGTCAACTTCTAAAAGGCCCGTGTTGGGGTCGGCTCTTAAATACTGGCGTTCTTCAATCCAGCCAATATTGAATTTAATTGGGTCAACTCTTGCTGGATAAGCGCCTGCCACCATGTCTACAGGGTGATCAATAAGCCGGCATAATGCCCCAGCTTCCCAGGCTACATCTGAGTCGATAAACACCAGTTCATCGCAGTCAGAATGGTAAAAATTGGTAGTAATAACACCGCGACAGTCTGCTATCAGGGCGTTTCCTACATCATCCACAAATGTAAATCTATCCCCTCTTTTAATGAGGGTAATACAGTCAGTCATTAAAGACCTCATAGTTCCCATATGAACCACCCCAGTATAAGCGGGCATAGCCAACATTATGTGTTTCATGTAGTCCTTAAAAGTGAAAAAAGCCACCCCTTTTGGGGGTAGCTTCTTGGTTACTTCAAAACATCTTAGGCAGTAATGCCAATGTTTTGCAATGCAGTAATGATGCTATTAACCCGTGCGCAAACATCTGCAGTTGATGCAGTTGTTGACACTAATGGGGTAATTGCACCGGCTTGAACCACGGGGGTCTCGCCGTAAAAGCCTACTTCACCTCCAACGATGCCGATTAAAACACCATCGGCTGCACTACCATTTAACAGGTAGTTAGAGGTTTGGGTACTTGCTGGTCCTGGGTTTGCCATGATAAGGTTCCTTTCCTAGTTAGGCTGCTACGCGGCAGGCGAGTTCAGGGTAAAGCGGAGCCCAGCCGTATAGAACATCTAAACGGGTTGGGATGGAGTCGTTGTTAATGGTGTATTGACGCACCACACGAATCGACAAACCATTGTCCTTATCGCTTGCACGGCCTGCAAAATGTACGCCGTCTGGCAATTGGAGGTCAGCAGTAGCTAGGGTATACGCATTGCGATGGAATACCAAGTTCTGTGGGCTAACTACACCGGTCTTATTGAATGGTGTAACAACCGCAGTTGACGAGGTAGACAATACGCTCACATTCTGGAACTGGCCAGCAGTAATAATTGCTGGTGAAACAGTTACAGATGCAGTACCGCCGGAAGTGATGGTTGTATCGGCAGTAACTACAAAGTTACGCAATACATTACCACCGTAGGGTTGGCGGTTCTGTGGGTTGACTGCGAATACGCCAGCAATCTGAATCGTATCGCCTTGCTTCAAGTTGGCGTTAGCGGTTGCAGCTGCAATGGTAATAGTCGAGGTCTGAGCCCAGCCAGTTGTCAACGAACCAGTAAATGTGCTGGTGTTAGTAGACAATGTGGCGGTTGAGTAAGAACCATAAGTATGGGACACAATGTTTTGGTCCATATACCAGTTCATACCAATTGTGTCGCGACCCATCATTCCCTTTTCATACTGACCAGAGATAGTGCCTTGTGGGTTAAAGAGACCTTTTAAGGAGCCAACAATTGAGGCACCGGTAAAGGGATCAACCACGCAAGAACGCTTGCCATCACGGGGCGCACCCTCGCCGTCCAAATAAGCCTGGGCGGTTAGGAATGTTGCGATGTCAGATGGAACTACACCAGCCGTACCAACGGTATTAGCGGTGTTATCTACTGCCATTGTGGTGCCGTCAAAGTCGATTTTGTTGGCAATTGCAGCAATAGCTGGCTTCAAAACACGGTCAGAGAACATATCTAACGATAAGGTCAAATCTTGTGTTGTGAACTGCGTATCCACATGGAATTGAGTGCTGAGGGTTACAGGGGATGAGGTCTCGTTGAAGTCCTCGACATTTAAAGCCGGTCCGGTGGTACCAATGAAACGGCCAGGACGGCGTACATTGACTGTGTTACCAATCTTTGCACCGATAACCGCAAACTGGTCATCATAGTTACGGTCTACACGACCAGTAAAGGTCAAACTGTTTTCCAAGACCATCAACGCCTCGTTGGTGATCATGGAGATGGTTAGCAAGTTATTTGCCATGATAATTCTCCAAATTAATTTTAAAGTTATCCGTCATCTAATCTTCCCAGAGGCCCTTGCAGCTTTCCATTGCTGGTAGGTACCATGAAACTTACGGTCGGAATCCAAAGCAATATCGCTAGGATTACCACCGGCTTTCAATGGGTTAATCGGTGCCGGAGCATTTGACTTCTTCGCAACAGGTTCTTTTACGCTCGGTTTAGCTGGCTCTGATTTCTCAAATTTAGCCTCTAAACGCCCGATGGCACGGAGTTGTGAAGTGATGGATTTATCCGCCAATTCACGAGCGAACTCTGGATTTTCGGCTAAGTAATATAGGATTTGTGGGCCTACATCACTTTCAATAATTGCATCGGTGACCGGTTGTGACACCGAGACATCGCTTGACGCAATCATTTCCTCATAATCCGGCAAATCTTGCTTTGCATTGTCTAACCGCTCTTGGAACTTCTGCCGCATACGCGACTGTTCTTCTTCGGCTTTACGAGCAAGTTCTGCTTGATCCCGCTCCCGCATCTTTCGATCAGTAGTCCACTCGGCCAGAGCCTCAGCATACTCTAGAGCATCATTAAATTGCGATGGGTCTGGTTTAGGGTCTGGTTCTTCCGATTTCGGCGGATTAACCTTAGCTTCCATGTCCCTCAATCGCGCCTCAAGAGCCTCACGAGCCGTACGCTCACGATCCGCTTCTTGGCGGGCCGCTTCGCGCTGCTTGGTCAGTTCCGAAAACCGCTTTTCAAGTTTCGGGTTGTGCTTCTTTTCACCTGCAGCAGCCTCTGTTTCTGCCTCTGGTTCACTCCGCTCTTGCTCAACAACCGGCTCCGCTTCTGCGGCCTCAGTTGGAGTTTCCTGAGTGGCTAAACCAAGTTTTTGTGCATTAAACTCAGCTAAATTCTCATTTGTTACCAGGTTCGCAGCTTGTTTCCTTGCTGGTTCCTGTACTACTTCTGCATCGGACATGGATTAACTCCAAGAATAAACCCGATGAACCCATCGGTAGGTTAAATCTATTAGAAACTGTTTTTCGATAGTTGTCAACGAGGTCCCATTGGTACTCCAGGCATTGCAGGTTGTTCTAACGGTTGCATTTCTTGTGCTGCGAACTGCGCCGCCAACTGATCATCTATTCCAGGGTTCATCATCGGTTGCTGGGCCATTGCCATTTCTTCACGCAAGAATGGTGACTCATTCATATTGACTTCACTTTCAGCAAACGAGGCAACTTGGCCTTGTTCTGCGTCCCTGCGGGACATTTCTTGCTGCAATACCCGTGAATCCATGCCCTTTAGTAACAGTTTGGTAATAGCGTCTAACTCAGTCCGATTCTGGTCGGTAATTGACTTCATATTTGTCTGGTTAACTTTAGCCTCGTTAATGGTCTCGGTGTTGTACGCCCTAGAGGTAACATCCATAAGTTTGCGCTTGATCTGGCCTTCTTCTTTCATGCGCTGCACATCGGTCTGGTGCTGCAAGTTCAAGGTTAGGGCTGCAATCTGTTGCTGCAAGTCGGCAACCATCTTTTGGCTTGCCATGAGTTGCATCTGAACCTGCGGTGGAATATCGGATTTCTCGTCAATCTTAGCCAATGGGTTCATCGCGGCTAGGCGGTCAGCAATCACATCTGCGCCTGGGAAGTCCATGTTGCGGAACACGAGGTCACCCGCAGCTTGGAATAGTTCAGGGTTAGCTTGTAAGAGCGGAACCATAGACTCGACTGCTTCCTGGCGCTTGCTTTGGTAGCCTGGGCCAGTATCCATGTAAACATCGTATTCGCCCACGGTTACATCGTTAAGTATCTTTTCTGTACCGCTTTCGTCCACGGCGCGCTGGTTAATCGTTACCATTTCGGGCTGGTTATCGTAGCCAATAATCCGCATGACACGCTCTTTGTCGTAAATCTTGGGGATTAAATCTAAGATTACGCGCCCAGTTTGCTTGAGGGAACGGGTCAGATTGTCGTAATAATGGAAATTCGACATATCAATCTGCATCTGCTGGCCGCGAATAGCCTTGCCAGACATATTGCCCTGAGCCATCATATTTGGGTCAAATATCCCAACTACGGTTTGTAGGTCATTGTTGATAGCGCTTGTAGCCTCAACGATTCCGGCAGCTGGTGGCTCTGGTTGCAGTCTTGTTGGCTGGGGCGCGGGTTGTCCCTCAATGTCTTTTTGCTTGTAACGCAATACGGGCGTGGCCTTGATGTTGGCCAGGTTCCATTCATTCTCATGGCCTTCGTCCTGACCCTCTGCCAATAGCCATTTAGCCTTGGGCGCGAGAGCCACCGACTCGGTCAGAGCGGTACGCCAATAGTTGTACATCCGCTGCGGGTCTTTAGCCATGCGCACAATGCCGTACTTCTTGCGCTTATCGTCCACCACTAATTGCTGGCCATAGACCGGAATAATAGGAATGTACTTACCAATCCAAGTAGATTCCTCAAGGATTTGTAAGCCTGTCAGCTTGGCCCATTTAATGGTTTTGCGCATGGTTTCACGCTCGGCAACCACCTCAATACCGGCTGCCATCATCATTTCATCGCTAGGCGCGTCCTCTTTGTAGACTTGCGTACCGTCTGAAAGCATGAGCAATTTGGTCTTTTTGCGCTCGGTATACCACCATTCAGCTATGCGAATGTCATCTTTCATAATCCAATCGGCATCCGCATCGCCAGTACCACGCATATCAAAGTTACCGCCATCGTCTGCGTTAGGGTATTGGGCCTTAAATTCCTTCTTGCTCATTACCTCAGTAATTAGGCAGCATTCGGCATCTGAGCCGTCTGGCATCTGACTGTTAGGGTCAAAATACACGGTAAAAGGGTTGGCAATGGGCTTGATGTAGATTTCTTGGTCAAACGAGTCTGCCCGCGTGTAGTCGGTAAGGACTCGCCAGTAACCCCAACCCATGCGCACGGCAAACTCAAAGGCCGTATCGTAAGCGGTGTCTGCGTCTGAGTTGACCTCAATATGCTTAAAAATTCCTGTCAGAATGTCCGCAACCTTAGCATTGGCAGCCGAGTTCATCGAGTGCGCTTTCATTCGGGGTCTGGCTTGGCGCTGCTGGTTACAGACCTGGCGGATAAAGCCGTCCAGTTTGTTAATCGTTAAGCAAGGTCTTGCCTCAAGGTTTCGAGAGTTTTGTACCTCTACTGGCCATTGATCCCCAGAGGAGAATTTAAGGTCATCCAGAGCATCCTGGCGGTTGTAAGAGTCCGCATCATTGGCGAATCTCAAGAATTTCTGTGCGTCTTGTATACGCTGGTCGTTTGCCATAGTCATCCCATCCATGATCCAGCCGGTTGATACGCGGCTCGTTTTATTACCGATTTGCGGGGCTCATTCACCACTAAACCTAGATATTTAAACGCGTCCGCACCGTGGGAAAATATGTCATGCAAAGGCGTTTTACTAAATTGCTTGGTATCTGGGTCCACATCATATCGGTAATGTCTTAAACATTGTAATCCTTGATGGCAATTTTCTCTATCAAAATAACACTTGTTGAATATTGTTCTGGCTGCATTGATAGAGTCCGCAGTTGGGGTTCTTGGCACAATCTGCACCTTGTAACCTGCTGCCCGAACTATATCGGCAATCGAGCGCCCAGCAGCTGCCAGAGTTGAGTTCTCAGCATCATGTGGCAGCCAAATGGTGTCATAGTGATAGCCAAACTTCTGCATCTCGGCCATGTAATAAGACATGGTCTTTTGACTGTCCTCAATGTATCGGATCAATCTAATCTCAAACCCAATGAACTGCACAAACCAGATGGCCGTATTGTCCGCCCAGCCAAGGTCAAAAACGGCATGAACGCCTTTCATTTGCTCGTAAGGAACTTTGGTAATTCGTCCCTCTAAGTCCGCAAGGGTAATCTCATTGGCAAACACCGCACCATCCACGGTCTTACGGCAGATGCCCTCCCAGACTGTGTTGTAGGCCTCAATGTCCCGCATATGGAGGTTATCTTTCTCCTCCCGTAAGGTCTGTGGGAACCAAGGGTTATCGCGCCAGGTAATCTTTTGCACCACCGCATTGGTAGGCGGCGAGATAACGAACCGCTGGTAGGTGTCATCGGTCTCAAGTTCAGGGTTAAAGGTAATCCATATTTCGGAGTTGTCCTTACGAATGGTCGGGATAAGGACATTCCAGCTTGTTTTAGAAACAGTCTGCGCCTCCTCAACCCAACAAATATCAACGCCCTCAAAGGATTTGACATTGGTAATATTGTTTTTAAGGCCAATAAAGAAGAACTCAGAGCCATTCTTACCCCGAATGCTGGTCTGGGTTACCTCGTAAAACGACTCTAATCCTAGACTGTCAATCTGGTCTGTCAATAATTTGTGTACAGAATCTTTGATAGAGACCTGAAACTCACGGGCGCAAAGGATGCGAATTGGGTCTTTTGCTGCCTTAATCAGTAACGCTCTGGCAACTCCCCAAGATTTAGCGCCACCGCGCCCACCATAAAGAATCTTGTATCGTTTTGGCTCAAACAAAAAAGCCAGTTTTACGGGGAACTCTGCGTTAGCTACTGCTTTATCTAAGGTCTCAAGCATCTTGGGGTTTTACAAACATGACCTGAATGCCAGACAAAAGCGGGGTTCCATCGGCGTTTTCCATCTGGTTAATCTGCACGGCCTTACCATCCAACCGGTCAATGACCTCTTTTACCGCCCAGGCCTCGCCTTGTTCAGCTTGTGTGATCAACTGCTTAACAATGTTTTCCAGCTTTTGAGGTTCTTGAGTCAGCACCTTTCGGAGCTTGTCATAAAACATCTTGCCCTTTACGGCATTAGAATTTCCTATCGGTGCGGCCATAGTGATTAACTCAATCAATAAGTTCCAGTTACATAATAATAAATCGTTTCTTGTTGTTTGTGTTAATCTTATGGTGTAAACTGTTTACTCTAATGGAGGGGTTATGGAAATAATCAAATCGGAGTTTTGGCATATCCTACAAAAACATATAGCTTTGAGAAAGGGCCAAGATGAGCGCAAATGAGATGGCGGATGATCTGGATAAGTTTGGCCAGTTGTTTAAGGATGTGGCTGCAATGCTGCGCTACCAAGAATCTGAGATACAGGTTTTAAAGCAAAAATACAAGCAAGAGTTTGAGTATGTAGAAAAGTTACTGAAAGAGAAAGAATTATGAAAAAAATAGTCTTTTACTGTGGCGTTAATGTAGAAACTGGTGACGCTTATATACGCAACGCACCAGAGTATCTCGCTATGACCAATGAGGAGCGGTTTAACGCCATATCCTCAATCGTGACCGAACTGTGCCAAGAACTGAGGTTTGTCTACGCTCAACTTAATACCCAAGAAACTGCATCAGAGGGTCCAGAGACTCTGCAGTAAACCTTTCCCCTTGGTGAGACAGTCGCATAGAACCTAATATATTTTCATCGGTTGCGCCTTTAGCCCTCTTTTCTGCAAACAGTTTAGGGAATAGCATCTCTGCTGGAACCCCTAAGTCTCCTGTCTGCCTATTTTGCAGGCCACCAACATAACGCCCAGGTATACCAGCAGAGTAAGATTGATGGTAATACGATGGGGTTTGGATGCCACGGCCAGGTATAGCCTCAAAAACAGTCTGTCCTACATATCCCTTCTTTAAGCCTGGCTCTAACATTACCTTAGATAAATCTTCGTAATTAGGAAAGCCAAGTTTTTGGAATTTATATTTAGACATTTCATCTGATATTGCTGTACGCAGCTGCCCAGGCGTAAAGTCCTTACTGGTCTTAGAAATCATCATTTCTTCAATATTGGGCGAGGTAATGCCGGCAAATTTCTTAAACGGTTGCGTTGGTACTTTTGTACCTTCTGGTGTTGGTTTCATTACTACATAATTTTTTATGGCGCTATCAAATTCACGAATGGCATCTTTTGACGGGCGCAGCGTATCTAATTGGCGTACAAGACCTTGTGCCATATGGTGGCTAAAGTCCACAGACTTAGGCGAGCCAGCCAAAAATACGCCTAAAACATCGTCATCGCCAAATTTACCAAAATTAGCGATTTTGCTTGCTGCAGCCGATGGTTCGGACGCGTAGGCAATGTCCTCTGCAACATTAGATTTAATAAGTGGATACCGCCGGCCAGCTTGTTGTATGACAGGTTTACTTAACGGTACACCCCTAACTTGAGACACATTACCGCCTAATGCGGACATATCACCAAATACTGGTACAAGTCTTTTACCAACCAAGTCTTTTGGGTTCATGCCAATTTCGTTAATTAGGTTTAAGCCAGGTGTCGGGGTTACTATATCTTGACCAGTTGCCCGCAACTCCTCGCGCCGGCGCACCGCCTGAACTGCTAAATCGCGTTCAAATTTAGAAATGGCCGATTTTTCAGCAGGCGTTAAATTTGTTTTATTTGGATATAACAGTTCTCTAATTGGTATTCCAGCAACATTAGCGCCACGCTTAAATGAGCCTAAAGCAGCTGCTGGTGCTGATCCGCTTGTAGCTAATCCACCGCCAGCCACATTAGTTGCAACATTTAATGCCTCTTGCGGGGTGATTTCCTCGCCTTGCGCTGCCCGTCTTGGGGTCTCAAAGGCCTTTACTATGTCTACTAAGAACTGTGGCGCAATAATGTCTGTGTAATCTATTGGTGGGCTCATAACAGAGCCACGCCCCTCAGATGGCAAACTACCCCGCGGACGGGGCAGAATGGATAGCCTCTCTACATTCGGATCGAATATGTCAGACAACCTAGCCATTATTTTTTCTTCTTCTTGCTTGCAGCCTCACGCTTAACCGAGTACGCAATAGCTACGGCTTGCTTAACTGGCTTGCCCGCAGCAATCTCAGCTTTGACATTCTTTTGAAATGCCTTTTTGCCAATGTCTTTAATAAGCGGCATTACTTTTTCTTTGCAGTTTTAGCCGATTCTTTAAATGCTTTGGCAGTTGGCGCGCCCTTGGTGCCTGGGCTTCGCATCTTCTCAGGAGTCTTTCCAGCAGCCTTTTGGCGCTCGATCCTCTCCCTTTTAGCGTGAATATTGGCATAAAGCCCAGGTTTAGTAGCCATGATTACGCACCATGAATGACAGCAAAGTTAACAACAACGGCTTCGCCTAATGTGCCGGCAGTAAAGTTACGCAACGAAATAGTTGCTGAACCAGCAGCCAAATTGGAGACATAGACTAAGTAAGCGCCTACAGTCGCACCGCTTGAAATACATACGACCAAAGTGTCTTTAGCGCCAATAGTAGTGTTATTTAAAGTAAACGAAACAGTAGTAACCGTTGCCAAATTAGCATTATTCATGGTGATCTGACCCGCTGACTTGTTTAGGGTTACGGCGGTAGATTTGCTTGTTGCCTGAGTAACTGTACCCTGTGCCTCTGCGGAATAACCTATTTCGCTACTGGCATAGACGGTTGTGCCTACAACAGTAGATGGTGTGGTTGCCCCAATAGGGGTGTTATCTACTGAACCACCAACGATTTGTTGATCTTCGTATGCTACACCGATTGATTTTGAATTTGACATGATTAATTCCTTTTAGTTAACAATTCCAGTTTTTAAGAGATGCTGCTTTTCGGGTGGGCCTACCCTTTTCATCTTTCATTGGCCCAGGCATTCCGCTCATTCTTGCGCAAAAACTTTTTTTACGGCCTTCGTCAGCTTTTGTTTTAGGGTTTGGAGCAGGTGCTTTAAGGTTTGCATTATTTTTTGCATTGTATGCCGCCCTTCCTTTAGCGGTCATGCCCGCACCAGCTTCGGTAGGTTTGTAGTTCTTACCCTTACCGGTAGTGGTGCGCGCAATGGGTTTATTAGTGGTTTTTGGCATTATTGTCCTCAACGAAACAGACATCTTTCCAAGACATCACAAGGTATTCTTCGCCGTCAATCTCAAATCTAGGGTAAGACAAATAGTCCTCAGCGCCCCCAAATCGAATTCTCTGGCCTATTTCTATAGGATTAGGAATCAATCGGCCTTTTTTGTCAATCTCGCCAGGTCCAACGGCCAATACCTCGCCGATGTTAGGCAGTTCATCCATGATGACTTCAATCACCTGGCTCTTGACCCGCTCAACGGGTCTTACAACGATTCGGTCACGCAGCGGTCGTATCATTTTTTTTGCGCCTTTTGGGTGCTGGAGTGGCTGCCAATTCCGTGAATATTGGCTGCGGTGGCACCACGACTTGGTGTTCACCGCACCACATCCCAGCCTGTTTGGTTACTGTTTCAGGGTAGCGCCGGCAATGGCCGAACTGCGTACCTTGAAAAAATTGGCAATTTCCGCAGTTCACTTCTGGTACATTTCGCCAGAGTTGTTCGTACCCATCTTGGTATCACGGCCTTTCATGGCCATTTTCTCGCCCATCGGCTTGTTTTTGCCCTCTTGCATCACGGCGTTTTTGGTCTTTTCTTTACGACCAGGGTTATCGTTGCAGTCTTTTGGGCAGTTAAATGTGTTCATTTTGGGTTCCTTATGAGAGTTGTTGCAGTTTATAAAGCAAAGAGTCGATCAAATCGGTAATTTCGTCAACAGTATTTTGTAATTCGGTGTCTTTTGGCAAGTGTTTTCTATTCTCTTTGACATACTTTTGTAGGGCTTTAAAGTATTTGATAGGGTCTTTCTCTATCTCAAATTCTTCTTCAAAATCGCCTACTGGGCCATATTTACCCATCCAAGACTCAACCAACTGGTCTACGAGGTCTGGAATGGCGTTATAGTATTTTGCCAAGGCCTTATGCTGCGCATAGCTTTTGGTCTGCCAATGCTGCAAATGCGCACAAGTCGCAGAGTTAAGTAATGCCAGCGAGAATGCTTCGATGTCTTTCATAATTCCTTCAAACAGTACATATTAATGACCTTCGGCCCTGTCATTTTATCTGCTTTTGCGCCTTTTGTAGCAACAATTTTATTCTGTTGATGCACTAATTTCCATAATACCGCTTTAATGGAATGGGGTTTAGCCAACAGTTCTTTAGCAATCTCAGCTTGCGTAATGTTGGGTTTTTGCTCTAGCAAGGTCAAAATATCTTGCGCAAGCCGTGGTCGGCGTTTTAACTTTTTCATAATAAACAGTTCCCTATAAAACTTTTACTTTTACCATACCGCCCCGCTGCTGGCTAACTTTGTATGTGCAATTAATCCGTTTGTCGTTGACCTTCCAGGCATCGGCCAGACCGTCTTGCCCAGCTTTAAACGAGGCAATCATATTGTCTAAGTCCCTCGGACGGTTATCTGGCGGGTAAAACTCCACCTCTAAGAAAATAGGTGCGTCCTCTACGATGTGTTCAATAAACGGTATGGGTTGCTGCAACGCTAGGATGCGAACCGCAAACCGATACTTTTTCTTAGCCGATGCAACTGGTCCCCAATGCCCGCGGTAGTTTGGGCTTAGTTCTTTAGGCGGCCAAGGCAGGCTAAGTCTATCGGAGAAGTTTTTGGATTGTGTCATTTAGTACCGTCATTTCAGTTTGTTTGGTTGCGTTCCATATGGATTTGCGACCGTGGATGCCGTTGTGGCTGCCTTGGTGGCAATCCTTACAGAGCGGAATACAGAGGTATTGGAGGCCTTGTTCAATATGGTGGGCATCTGAGGGCTCAGACACGCCACAAACGCCACAGGGCAACGATTTAACGCGTGTAAGGTGATTTCTTTGGGACGCAGTCAGTTTGTTATTCAAAATTAATTCCAAATTATTTAACCGTTAATGTGCATTTATCGCCAACCGCTTTGCGTTCAACAGAAACCTCGCAAACATCAATATTTTTAAGTTTTTTTGCAATAAAAAAGCAAAGATTTTCAAGTGTTGGCGGCCCCAAATCAGGAATTTTGTCTAAAAATTCATGGTCCAGAGCATAACGAATGGCATCTACGGCGTGTTTAATATCGCCAAAATCCCTAACCATACCGTTTTCACCTGGCTCGCCCTCTATAGAAATACTGGCATGATAGGTATGGCCATGTATGTTTTTAGATTTTAGGTGGTCGTAAACATTGACCGTTCTATCCAAAGTGTGCGCCGCATCAAAAAAAAATGTTTGAGTTAACTTCAAAATAAACCATCCTGTTCTACTTGCATAAAATTCCATGTTGCTGGTGCATTTTGTGACTCTATTCTGGCCCGCATTACTTGTGCCCTGGCCTCTTTTGTAGGCGGTGGATAGTTACCATTTTTCCAATGTTTATCAATTCCTACATTTCTACCAATGTTGGTGCTATCGGTTGAACTAAATGGGAATCTAGTAAATACGGCTGGGTCTAGCATTCTGAGGCCATGCAACTTGCAAATTGGCCTGCCCATATCATCACAAATAACCCGCATAGCTGCGCCCATCCTAGACCACCAGGCAGTTGTACCAACCGTGGCATATTCCCCAGAACTACCCAAAGAAACCCGTACATAGGTATTGGCCAGCTGCTCAAGTCTTTCAAGAGATTCATGCAAATGCCATACCGGAGAGCCAAACCAATGCGGTAATGGGCAATCTTTTAACAAAGCATCATTGTCCGATTCAGTACCGTCAATAACATCGGGAATCACGGCAAAATCGCACGATGGCACTTTTTTAAGATTTAATGCCCAATCGTAAAACTGGGTCCAATCTTTCATGGGTTTTCCTGATTTCCAGGCGCTAAAGGCACCATTGTCTAAAGCAAACGATTGGCAAACTTCTATGGCCGTCCCAACCTGGTCAGGGTGCGCAAACGACACAAATGCGTGACCTGCTTGTACTGCATAGTTAGCAACCGTGGTCGGGGTTATTGGTAGGCCGTGATAATGGATCATGCGGCTTTAACCGATCCGCGCAATACCGCAGCTTTAAATAAATAGGGTTGGTCAAACTGGCTTTCCAAAATGCCCAATTCTTTGCCTTTAGCCACAATTCCTGGCCATGTTTCGTGCCATTCTTTGCCGTCAACCACGCCAGGCAGGGTCACTTTTAACTCATCGGACCAGCGCTCTTGGCGCAAATAAGTTGTGGGGTAACAAATGAACTGACCGTCATTCTTGCGCCATTGATCTGAGCGGATTTGTTGCCGAATAGCGTCTAACAGTTCTGGCAACGGCGGGCGGATGCCCTCGGTTTGTTTCCACGCCTTACGAGC
>Ga0208783_10000399_pt1 | contig 26795 bp, 24 predicted proteins | sample DEB19_08_DNA_2_FD_184529 | JGI IMG/M metagenome (GOLD analysis project Ga0208783, IMG submission 184529) | Aqueous microbial communities from the Delaware River and Bay under freshwater to marine salinity gradient to study organic matter... | ecosystem: Environmental > Aquatic > Marine >...
CGACCGCGTACTCCATCGGAAGCGTCTTGGTGATCGGTTCGATGAAGCCGTTGACGATCATGGCCGTGGCCTGCTGCTCGGTGAGTCCCCGGCTGCGCAGGTAGAAGAGTTGGTCGTCGCCGACCTTCGACACGGTGGCCTCGTGCCCGATGCGGGCGTCCTTCTCCTCGACTTCCATGTAGGGGTACGTGTCGCTGCGCGACTCCTCGTCGAGAATCAGGGCGTCGCAGCGCACGTGGCTCTTCACCCCGGTCGCCCCCTCCTCGACCCGCACGAGGCCGCGGTAGGTGGTACGACCGCCGTCCTTGCTGATCGACTTCGAGTCGATGACCGATGTGGTCTCGGGCGCCGCGTGGGTCATCTTCGCCCCGGCGTCCTGATGCTGCCCGGGGCCGGCGTAGGCGACCGAGAGCACCTCGCCGTGGGCCTTCGGACCGGCGAGCACGACGGCCGGGTACTTCATCGTGAGCTTGGAGCCGAGGTTGCCGTCGATCCACTCGACCGTGGCCTCGGCCTCGGCCCGGGCCCGCTTGGTAACCAGGTTGTAGACGTTGGGCGACCAGTTCTGAATGGTCGTGTAGCGGATCCGGGCCCCGGGCCGGGCGATCAGTTCGACCACGGCCGAGTGCAGTGAATCGGTGCTGTAGACCGGCGCCGAGCAGCCCTCGACGTAGTGCACCGACGCACCCTCGTCGGCGATGATCAGCGTGCGCTCGAACTGTCCGGCATTCTCGGCGTTGATCCGGAAGTAGGCCTGCAGCGGCATCTCGACGTGAACGCCGGGCGGCACGTAGATGAAGCTGCCACCGCTCCACACCGCCGAGTTGAGCGCCGCGAACTTGTTGTCGCCGGGCGGGATCACGGTGCCGAAGTACTGCCGGACGAGGTCGGGGTACTCGGCCAGCGCCTGATCCATGCTGGTGAAGATGATCCCCCGACGCTCGAGGTCCTCGCGGTTCTTGTGGTACACGACCTCGGACTCGTACTGCGCCGTGACGCCGGCGAGGAACTTGCGCTCGGCCTCGGGAATGCCGAGCTTCTCGTAGGTGGCCTTCATCTCCTCGGGGAGGAGATCCCAGTCGGAGACCTGTCCCTCGGTCGGCTTGAGGTAGTAGTAGATGTCGTCGAAGTCGATGTCGGGCATGTTGCGGGCGAACCAGTCGAGCATCGGCTTGCGCTCGAACCGCTTCAGCGCCTCGACCCGGAAACGGGTCATCCACTCGGGCTCCGACTTGTGGTGCGAAATCTCGCGCACCACCCCCTCGTTCAGGCCCTTCTTCGGCTCGTAGACGTAGTTCTGGGTGTCGTGCCAGCCGAGCTTGTACTTGCCGAGATCGATGCCGGAGACGGACATCGGTGACTGCCTCCTCGTGGTGCGGAAAGCCCGCCACCGAGGGTGTTCCCGGCGGGGATTTCCACTACGCCCATAGTAACAATCACCCCCCGGAACGCCCGATCCGGAGCGGAGCCGTACTCGGCCCCCGGATCAGGATCCGGCGCCGAGTCGGGCGGCGGCGGCGCTCACGGCAGCCCGGGCCGCCGCGATCCGCTGCTCGTACTCGCCGAGCCGACCCGCCTTCAGCGCCGCGTCCGCCGCCGCGAATTCGCGTTGGGCCGTTCGCAGGAGGTCGGAGGCCGAGGCGTTCGCATCGGGAACGGTCGTGGGCGTCGGCGCGGGCACCGTGGTCGTGGTCGTCGACGAACCGCCGCCCTCGCCCGGCGCGATGTCGATGATCGACCGGCCCCCGCGCACATCGGCCTGCAGTCGGGTCTCCCGACCGGTGAGCAGCGCCTCGACGACGTCGGCGACGTCGTAGCCCAGAACGGCCCGGTCGCCCACCACCCCCGCAATGAACCGGAACCGGGGGTAGGGCTGCTGCCCCTCGCCGGTGATCCAGATCGGACGCAGGTACAGGACCGAGTCGCCGATCGGCACGAGTTGAACGTTGCCCTTCTCGACCGCCGAGCCGCCCTGGCCGAGCAGTGTGAATTGACTGCTGATGAACTGATCCGACTCGATCGCGCTCGCGGCCTTGAAGCTCGACGGCGCGCTCGCGTCGCTCACGGTGAAGAGCACGAGCTTGCCGTAGTCGGGGCCGTCGTTCAGGGCGAACATGAACGACGACAGGATCCCGTTCTTGCGGCGCGGCGTGAACGAGCGCTGCAGCACGAACTCCTGGCTGTCGCGGCCCGGAACCTGGAGCGTCAGATAGAGCGGAGGCGCCGGTGTGCCCGATGGCGCGAGCGTCGTATTGCGGCCACCGTCGTTGCCTGCCACGCTCGGGAGCGTCGTACCCGGAGCGACGAAGGCGGCGTCGGGGGTCGGGACGACATCCCAGATGTCCTGCTTGTTGAAGTACTGCACCGGATCGGTGATGTGGTACAGCGCGTACTGCTGGGTCTGAGCGGCGAAGAGGTTCTCCGGGTAGCGGAAGTGCGCGCGGATCGACGCCGGGACCTCGGCCGCGTCGGTGAACAGGCCCGGGAACGCTTTGCGGTACGCCCGGATGATCGGATCCGAAGGATCGACCACGTAGAACCGCATCGTCCCGTCGTAGGCGTCGACGGTCACCTTCACCGAGTTGCGTACGTAGTTGAACTCGGTGTCGAGACCGGAGCCGCGCGGCTCGTTCGGTCGCAGCGACTGTGAGTACGGGTAGTCCGACGAGATCGTGTACGCGTCGACGACCCAGGTGACCCGCCCCTCGTGGACGACGGGGTAGGGATCGGAATCGAAGCGGAGGAAGGGGGCCGCCGCAGCGACGCGTTCGGCCACTGATCGCCCGAAGATCAAACGGGACTCACCCGTGATCTGTCCCGATACGAGCAGGTTCCAGTCGCCGAAGCGCAGGGCGAGGGCAGACCGGCGCAGCATGCTCGACACCGGGATACCCGCATCGCCGGTGTAACGGGTGGTGCGCCCCTCCCCCGTCGCCGAGGCCTCCTGCTCCGGCACCTTGGTGTCGACGACGACGTAGCCCGACATCGTCTCACCGAAGTAGACGGGGGCGTAGCGCTGGTCGAGCCGGATCTCGCCCTCGGGCGGGATTCCCTTCAGCACGTAACTCGGTCGATCGCCGTCGACCTGGTCGGCGGCGGCGGCCACCACGCCGTAACCGTGCGTGTAGACGAGGTGACGGCTCGTCCACGACTTGTCGGGCAGGTTCGCCTCATCGAGCTCTCGAACCGCGACGAGCGTCGGCTTCACCTTCTCGGCGCCGATCGGGTACCGGTCGACGTCGACGTCGGCGAACTCGTACGCCGAGGAACGAGCCTCGTCGACCTTGAAGTCGTCCTGGGCGGGACGCGGGTCGTAGAGCCGGACGTTGCCGAGAGTCGCCGACTCCTCACGGGTCGCGCCCGCTTCGAGCTTGGGCCGGTACTCGAAATTCTCGATCCGGATGTCGGCGTCGGATAGCCCGAACGCGTCGCGGGTGGCCTCGATGTTCCGCGCGATGTAGGGCTTTTCCCGCGAGAGCTCGTTGGGCTGCACGGTGAAGCGCTGGACGACGGCCGGAACGACCGTGCCCACGACGATCGCGATGAAGCCCCAGAGCCCGACCGCGATAACCGGGAAGACCCAACCCCGCCGCCAGATGTTGACGATGAACAATCCGGCCGCCGCGATCGAGATCACCATGAGGAGCCGCAGAGCCGGGAGCTGGGCGTTGATGTCGGTGTACGTCGCGCCGTCGACCGCACCCCGGCGCGACAACACGAGGCTGTACTGGGCCAGCCAGTACTGAACCGTCTTCGTGAGCGCCATGAGCGCGAGCAGCACGGAGAGGTGCACCTTCACCTGCGGGGTGACCCGCTGGAACGGGTGCTGGAACCGGATCCCGCCGTTCAGGTAGTGGAACACCGTGGTGACGATCAGCACCACGACCAGCGCACCGAAGAGCCAGCCCGCCGCGTAACGCAGGAAGGGCAGTCGGAAGACGTAGAAGCCGATGTCACGACCGAATTGCGGATCGCGGATACCGAAGCTCGTCGCGTTGGCGAACAGAACCCAGCGTTGCCACTCGGCCACGACACCGCTACCCATCGCCACCGCGAAGAACAACGCCACACCGACGCGAATCCGACCCTCGTAGCGGGCGACCGACCGGCGGTACCGCTCGACGACCTCGTCCTCGGTACCGCCGCTGCGGAGCTTCGGGGCCAGCCTGTCGGCCACCACGAGGTTCACGAGCATCAGTACGAAGAAGAAGCTCGTGAAGACCAGCGCCGGGAGCGCCTTCGCCGACAGCAGTGCCCGCCAGGTCGACCCGAAGCCCACGTCGGAGAACCAGAGCGCATCGGTATAGAAGCCCGCGAGGACGCGCAGGCTCAGCAGGAGGATGACGAGGACGACGACCGCACCGATCAGCCAGCCGCGGAGGCCGAAGGATCGTTGCGGCGCCTCGGCGGGCGGCACGCGCATCGAGCGCAGGTTAGGTGGAGGGGGTGGGGCTCAGGGCCGCGGCCGGGCCCAGCACGCACCGGCAGCCCGGGTGGGCCGGCGGACCGCTGTGCCCCGTCGGGAACGCAGTGCCCTTGACCACCGGCTGCAATGCATCGTCGGCACAGTCGGTACAGCACCCCTCCGCCGCCGGGATCCACCACAACACGCCGTCGGTCGGGGTGGCGTCGGCGACTCCCTGCGACCAGGCCGAGACCAGCCCGTCGGTGAGCGCCGCCTCGAGCGCACCGCCGCGCCACTCCCGGTACCGGGCCCCGATCCGCTCGGCCAGACCCCCGGCGTCGGCTGCCTCGGCCCCGTCGATCGCCTCGGCGATCCTCTGTCGGAGCGGACCGACCACCCGTTCGGCGACGGCCCGGACGAACCCGTCGTCGACGTCGACCGCGCGTCCCCCGGCCGCCTCGCGTCCGCAGGAATACGCCGTTGCCACCGCCTCGCCGAGGACCTCGGCCCAGGCCGCGACGGCCGCGTCGGACTCGGGGAGCACGACCGATGCCGCCGGGCGACCCCGGTGCCGACGCACGGCATCGAGCAATGCGTTCTGCTCGTCCTGGATCGTGCGCTTGGTCCGCTTGAGCAGCGGCCCCCGCACGCTCTCGACCGCCGCCGTGCAGCCGGCTCGCCACGCGGCCACTGCCTCGGGTCCGGGGGGCGGGGTCGCATCCGCCGGGGAGGGAACCGGAGACGGCGTCGACTCCCCGGGGGGTGCGTCCGGCTCGTCGCCCGCATCCGCCCGCAGACGAGCGAAGAGTGAGTCGACGTCGGCGAGACCGGAGGACCCCGCCACCTCATCGCGTTCCAGCGCCGCGACCTCGGCCGCCACCTCCGCCCCGACGTCGGGATTGCCCGCGTGGGACGGGAGTTCGGCCGCAGCCCGGGCCTCGGCCCCCTCGAGCGCGTCGGTCGCCTCGGCGAGAGTGCGTCGAACCGTGCGGTACGCCTCGAGCAGGTGTTCGCGTCCGGTCCGCAACTCGTCGACCTGGGCCTGAAGTGCGGCCCGACGGCGGACGAGGTCGGCGAGCACCCGGGCCCGGGCCGCCTTCGCCTCCTCGAGCATCTCCCGACCCTGGATCTTCACCTGCTCGAGTACTTGTTCGCCGTCGGCCAAGGCCCGGGCCGACACCTCGGCCGCACGCGACTCGGCCGCGCCCGTCGTCTCGAGCGCACGAGCGTCGGCCTCGCGCGTGACCTCCTCGGCCCGCACCTCGGCCTCGTTCACGAGCCGGGTCGCCTCGGCGCGCGCCGCCTCGAGAGTTGCGTCGGCCTCCTCGGCCGCCTTGCGCCGCAACTCGTCGCCGGCGTCGTGGGCCGAGCGCAGCAAGCGCGCCGTCTCCTCACCGAGGCCGTCGAGCAACTCCTTTTCGGTCAGCGAGCGGGGCGCCCGCAACTGCTCCTCGAGCGAACCGATCTCGGCGAGGAGTTCCTCCTCGCGAGTGCGGGTGGCGGAGACGTCTTCGGCGACGCGTTCGAGGAACGATCGGACCTCGGTCTCTGCGTAGCCGCGCACCTTGCTCGGGAAGGAGCGGGTCGCGATCTCGTCGGGGGCGAGGCGGGGTGCGCTCGGCACCACGCGCTTGCGGTCGGGCTCGGTCATCAGGATCCCCCTCGGGGCCCCGCGCGCGGGGACGACGTCCCTCCGCCTGGATGCATGGTAACCGCCGACCGGATGCGACCGGTGCGTTCCGCCTAAGCGGCCTGCGGGGCGCGGGTCACGGGCACCTCCACCACGGGCGCACCCCCTCGCTCCCGCAGAGCCGCCAGGGCCTCGTCGATATCGGCGACGGGCACCACGGAAACCGAGCGGCCCGCGCGGCGTCGGAGCTCGCCGAGGTCGCGGCGACAGACGTCACGCGCCGCCAGTGGCTGCTGCGGACAGGCCGGGACGAGGAAGATCGATGCCCCGGCCGCCCGCGCGCTCACACCCTTCTGCTGGATGCCGCCGATCGGCCCGACCCGCCCCGCCAGGTCCATCGTCCCCGTCGCCGCGACCCGGGATCCGCCCGTGAGGTCACCGGGGGTGAGGTCGTCGAGAATCGCCAGCGTCAGCGCCAGGCCGGCCGAGGGTCCGCCAATGCCCGCGGTATCGATCTCGACCTCGACCGGGAACCTGAGGGCCGGGAAGATCCTCACGCCGATCACCGGCTTTCCGTCGGGCCCGGCCGAGAAGCGCACCGTGACGGTCTTACGCGTTCCGTCGCGGCGCACGACGGCGGGCACCGACTCGCCGACCTCTCCGGCCTCGACCGCACGGGCGAGATCCCCCGTCGTGACGATCGGTCGGCCGTCGAGCCTCACGATGACATCACCTTCCTCCAGCGCGGCTGCGCCCGGGCGCGACGGCATGGTCGCGAGGACGAGCGCGCCGCGGGGCGCGGGCACCCGGTACCCGGCCCGGGTCAACGCCACGGCCGTCGCGGCCAACTTGGCGCTCTCCATGTCGGCGTAGGCCTCGGCGGCCAGGTCGGCCGACGGCTGTCCGCCGGTGGCGACGTCGTCGTCCACGATCTCGGTGTCGCTCGCGAATCGGGCGCGTACGTACTCCCAGACGTTGACGTGGTTGCGCTCCCGGATGAAAAGCAGCCGGATGTCCCCCCGGCCGTTCGCGTAGGTGCGCGCCCCGTCGATCGTTATCCGGTCGGCCAGCGCCACGGTCGATCCCGGCGAGATGGTCGTGTACGGCAGGTGGACGAAGTACCCGGCGCTGCCCACCAACGAGACGACCACGAGCACCCCGACGAGGATCCGACGTCCCCGTCGACTGCGGGCCCGGGGTGGGGCCGGAGCCGGAACCGGGGCGGCCCACGAGCCGCCGCGGTCCTCCGGGCCATCGGGCTCGGGGCGGGGAGAATCGGGGTCCACGCCGAGAGCCTGCCACGCCGCGACCGCCCGGGCGGTGCGCCTCGCGGCCGATACCGTCGCCGCGGTGGACGCGACGGAACGCGCCGTGGCGGCCGCGACCGCACCCGACGTCGCCGATGTCGCGCGTTTCGCGACCGACGACCCCGATCCGACGGTGCGGGCCTTCGCCCTCGCGACCCTCGTAGGCCGCGACCCCACGGCGGCCCTCCCGATCTGGCGGCGGGCCGCCGACGACGGCTCGCCGCGAGTGCGCCGCCGGGCGGCCGAGGTTGCCCCCCGACTGGGCCGACGAGCCGATGCCGCCACTCTGCGCCGACTGCTCGCCGATCCCGAGCCCTGGGTCGCCGAGGCCGCCGCCTTCGCCGCGGGTGAGCACCCGCGGCCGGCCGCCGGACTCGTCGCCGCGGTCGCCGGCGTCGTGACCGACCACCCCGATCCTGTGGTCCGCGAGGCCGCCGTCGCCGCGCTCGGATCGATCGGTGATCCGACGACACTCCCCGCCGTGCTCGGCGCCTGCGCCGACCGGCCCGCCGTTCGGCGCCGGGCGGTCCTCGCGCTCGCGGCCTTCGACGGACCCGAGGTCGAGGCCCGGCTCGCCGCGGCGCTCGACGACCGCGACTGGCAAGTACGGCAGGCGGCCGAGGATCTCCTGCGGGCCGGATCGCCCGACCCCTGACGTCCGCCCGGCGCGGTCAGGTCATGAAGAGGTCGCGGATGGAGTCGAAATTGTCGAGACAACGACCCGCGCCGAGCACCACGCACTCGAGCGGGGCGTCGACGAGGTGCACCGGCAGGTCGGTCTCCTCGCTGATCCGCCGGTCGAGTCCGCGCAGCATGCCACCGCCGCCGACGAGGTTGACCCCGTTGACGATGAGGTCCTGGGCCAGTTCGGGCGGGGTCCGCGAGAGACACGCGATAACCGCGTCGCAGATCGCCCGCAACTGCTCCTCGATCGCGGCCCGGACCTCTTCGGGCACGAGCACGATCGTCTTGGGCAAGCCCGACATGAGGTCGCGGCCGCGCACCTCGGCCTTGAATTCGTCGTCGACGGAGAACGCCGAGCCGATCGCGAGCTTGATCTCCTCGGCCGTACGCTCGCCGATCGCGATGCCGTACTCGCGTCGGACGTAGGTCTGGATCGCGGCGTCGATGTCGAAAGACCCGACCCGCAGCGCCTCGAGGGCCACGATGCCACCCAGGGAGATCACCGCGACCTCGGTCGTGCCACCGCCGATGTCGATGACCATGTTGCCCATCGGCTCGTGAATCGGCAGGCCGGCACCGATCGCCGCCGCCATCGGCTGGTCGATGAGGTGGGTCTGGGTCGCCCCGGCCCGACGGGCCGCCTCGAGCACGGCCCGCTTCTCCACGTGAGTGATCGCCGACGGGACGCAGATGAGCACCCGGGCCCGCGACATGCGGTTGATCCCGGCCCGCTGGAACAGGAGCCGGATCATGCGTTGGGTGATCTCGAAGTCGGTGATCGCCCCACCCCGCAGGGGTCGCACGGCCACGATGTAGCCCGGAGTACGACCGATCATCTGCCATGCGTCACGACCCATCGCCAGCACCTCCTGGGTGCGGCTGTTCAGCGCGATGACCGTCGGTTCGTTGAGGATGATCCCCTCGCCGCGCGCGTAGACGAGGGTGTTCGCGGTGCCGAGGTCGATCGCCAGGTCGCGCCCGAGGACGGAGCCCCTCACCGGAACCCGCGCCGTCTCGGGGACCGGTCGCCGGGCGCGAGCGCCTGTCGTCCGCGCTCGAACTCGCGAATGCTGTGCTCGGTCGAGGTCGGCCGCCGATTACGCAACAACACCACCGCAATGCCCACCGCGCTGAACACGACCACGAAGATGAGGAAACCCACGGGCCGCGGCCTCAGCCCCGGGTCCCGGTCGGCGCCGCCACCGGAGCGATCGGATGCTGCTCGACCGCCCAGTCGGAGCCTCCCGCCCAGTGTTCCTGCTTCCAGATCGGGACGCTGCGCTTGAGGGCGTCGATCACGAACTCGGTCGCCGCGAACGCCGCGGTGCGGTGCGGTGCGGCGACAACCACGATCACCGAAGCCTCCGACAGCGCGAGGCGACCGGTCCGGTGGAACAGAGCCACCCGCTCGAGCTCGGGCCACGAACGACGGGCCTCGGCCACGATCTCACCCATTGCCCGCACTGCGGGTTCCTCGTACGCCTCGTAGGTCATCGCCGCGACGCCCGAACGGCCTTCCGCGAACTCGCGAACGACCCCCGAGAAGCTGACGACGGCCCCGCACGACGCGACCGTCGCCCACTCGATCGCCGCTGCGAGGTCGAGCGGGGCACTCGTGAGTTCGACCCAATCGAGCCCGCCGGGAGGTGCCACGGGGCGGATTCTACGGAAGGGTTCGCGGCCGGCGAACGGTGCACAACCCGCGGCCGCGAGCCGGGAGGCCGTCGTTACACTCGCCGCGTGGGGCCGAGCGAGCACGACGAGTCGTTCGACGACGACCTCACCGACGAGCCGCTGCGGGGAACCCCGCCCGACCCGCTCGACCGGATCTGGGTCCACCCCGCCGAACTCCCCCGCCTCCCCTCGGTCGCGGCACCGGCGGCCGAGCGGGTCGGTCGGCGGTCGCGCCTCGCCGTCCCGATCCTGTCCGGGGCGGTCGGCGCACTGCTCACCGTCGGCAGCCTGGCCCTCGTCGGCACCTTCGACGGCTCCGGTCCGGCCGGGAGCCGGGTCTTTGCCGAGGCTCCGGGCCGGTCGGGGGCGGTCGGGGCGCCCACCGCCCGTATCGCCGGGGCCGTCGTGACGGTCGTGGCGACGGGCACATCCGGCCGACGCATCGCGTCGGGAGTGCGCCTCGAGCACGACGGGGCGATCGTCACCACCGGCCGGGCCCTGACCGGAGCGACCGATATCTCGGTGATTACCGTCGACGGCACCCGGCACTCCGCCCGGATCGAAGGCCGCGAGGCGCGGCACGGTCTCGCCTTCCTCGCCCTCAACGCCGACGGAAGCGACGGCCCCACTGCGGCCGCCCTCGCCGACGCGCCGCCCGCCGTCGGCGACCCGGTGTGGGTCGTCGGCGCCGGCAACCGCGCTGCAGCCGAGCCCTGGATGAGTACCGGTCTGGTATCCGCCGTGACGGCCGTGACCACCGGAGCCGACGCCACTCTCACGGGCGGTCTCATCGAGACCGACGCCCGAAGCCACGACGGCACGCTCGGCGGCGCGCTCATCGACGCCGACGGCGAGGTCGTCGCCATCGTCCTCGGCCGGTCGTCGATCGGCACCACCCTCGCCGTCCCGATCGCGGCGGTTCTGCGCGTCACCGAGGCTCTCGCCGCCGGCCGCCGACCGGGACCCGAGCCGATCGGGGTCAGCCTCGCGTCGGGCGACGCAAGCGGCCCGGTCGTGATCGCGATCGCCGCCGGGAGTCCGGCGGCCCGGGCCGGTCTCGCGGTCGGCGACGTCGTCACCCAGGCGGCCGGGCGCGCCGTCGTCACCCCCGGCGACCTGGCCGCGGTCCTGGCGGGCGCCGAACCCGGGGAGACCGTGGCGATCGAGGCTCGTCGGGGCAGTACCGCCGTGCGGGTCCGCATCACCGTCGGCGCATCCTGAGCGTCCCGCCCCCTCCCGCCGACTCGGGTCCACGCCCCACCCGTTCTCCCCCACGGCACCCGCCGCGCGACGATGACGCCGTGACCGACACCGCCTCCCGGCCGAGCGCCGACGATCTCGACGACCTCGACCGGGAGTTGCTCAACGCGGTCCAGTGGGATTTCCCCGTGACCCCCCGGCCCTTCGCCGCCATCGCCGAGCGGCTCGGCACCGACGAGGCGACGGTGCTCGACCGGATCGGACGGGTGAAGGCGGCCGGAGTGCTGCGCCAGTTGTCGGCGATCTTCGACACCCGGGCCCTCGGTTACTCCTCGGCCCTCGTCGCGGCCAAAGTCGACGGCGACCGCATCGATGCCGCGGCCGAAGCGGTGAACGCCCACCCCGGGGTGAGCCACAACTACAAGCGCAACCACGACTACAACCTCTGGTACACGCTCGCAGTGCCGCCCGGTGCCTCGATCGACGCCCACCTCGACGTGCTTCACGCGCAGTCGGGAGCGCGCGTCACGCGCAAGTTGCCGACCATCACCCTCTACAAGATCGGCGTAAAACTCGACATGACCGGCGCGACCGCAGCCGACGCACGCGCCGAGGTGCTCGAGCACGAGCGGCCCGAACGCCGTGAGGTCATGCCCGCCCCCGACCTCTCCGACCGCGAGGTCGCCGTGATCAGGGCTGTTCAACACGACCTGCCCACGACCCCGCGGCCCTTCGCGGGCTACGCCGAGACGATCGGTTCGGGGACCACCGAGGCCGACGTCCTCGCGACCCTGGAGTCACTCAAGGAACGAAAGCTCATGCGCCGGTTCGCCGCGGTGATGAACCACCGCACCGCAGGGTTCAAGGCCAACGCCATGGGGGTGTGGGCCGTGCCCGAGGACCGCCTGGCCGAGGTCGGACCGCGCATGGCCGGCTTCGCCGCCGTCTCGCACTGCTACCGGCGGCCCACCTACGACGACTGGCCCTACAGCGTGTTCACGATGATCCACGGTCGCACCGCACGCGACTGCGAGGCGACAGTCGAGGCGATCCGGACCGATACCGGCATCGACGAGCACTACCTGCTCTGGTCGGTGAGGGAGTACAAGAAGGTACGGCTCGAGTACTTCACGTCCGAATGGGACGACTGGGCGGACCGCCACCTGCCCGCCGCCTGAGGCGACTCGCCTCGGCGCCCGACACTCCGACCGGCCCCGGACGCAACGGCGCCTCCTCGGTGAGCGCGCCCGGGTGTTCGGCCCACGCCCCGTACACGGACGTCGACGACGGGCGGGCGATACGGGGAACCCCCGCCGCCGTCGCCGCGTCGATCACGCGCCGTGTGGTTGCGATCGACCGATGACCTGCGGATCATCAGGTGCGCAGTCGGGGGATGCGGCGAGGTGCACGATCGCCGTCGCGCCCGCCACCACCGGTGCGAGGTCCGCGACCGCATCGATCGCGGGATCGGCCGCGGACGGCACCCCGATAGATTGGTCGAGTGAGCGACGTCCCCCAAATGGGGTCCGGTCAGAATCCCTTCGGGTTCGACCTCTCCGAGCTCATGCGCATGCTCCAGTCACCGGGACCGGTGAACATGGAGGTCGCCCGACGTACGGCCGAGGCGATGGCGGCCGCCGACCCCGCCTCCGGCGAGCCCCGACCCGAGCCCCCGACAACCGCCGCCGACCGCGTCGGCATCGAGGGCGCGGTCGGCGCCGTTCGTCTCGCTGTGGCCGACGCCACCGGAATCACCGCCGCACTCACCCTGCCCGCTCGGATCACCGACCGGGCCGACTGGGCCGTCACGACGGTCGACGGCCTCGAACCCGTCCTCGTCTCGCTCGCCGGCGCCCTCGGAAGGGCCCCCGACACCGGAGAGAATCCGGCGGGTCCCGATGCGCTCTTCGGAGCCCTGCTGCAGGGCCTCGTGCCGATGATCCTCGGCGGCTGGGCGGGATCGATGATCGGTCACCTCGCGCACCGAGCCCTCGGTCGCTACGACCTGCCCCTCCCCCTGAGCGGCGAGCCCGAGATCGGCATCGTCGCCACCAACGTTGCCGAGTTCGCCGGCGAGTGGGACCTCCCGCTCGACGAGGTGCGCTACTCGGTCGCCCTGCGCGAGACCACGCGGGCCGCAGTGCGCAGCACGCCCTGGGTGCGCACCCGCCTCATCGACCTCGCGGCCGCGTTCGTCGGCGCCTACGAGGTGGGCACGAACGCGCTGGAGGAGCAACTCCGCGACCTCGACCTCGGCGATCCCGAGTCGATGGGCTCACTCGAGGCGCTCGCCGACCCGGAACTGCTCCTCGGCGCCCTGCGCAGCGAGCGGCAGGAGCCACTGCTCGCCGACCTCCGCCGCTTCGTATCCGTACTCGAGGGCTACGCCGACGTCGTCGCCGAGCGGATCGGCGGGCCCCTGATGGCCGGTCACGCCCGCACCGACGAAGCCCTCCGCCGCCACCGCGTCGACCGCGGCGCGGCGGGGCGCTTCGTCGACCGGCTCCTCGGCCTCGAACTCCGCCGCGACGACTACGAGGCCGGAGTCGCCTTCTGCCGCGGGGTCGTCGAGCGGGGCGACGGATCACTCGACGCTCTGGGTCGCCTGTGGTCCGCACCGGCAATGATGCCGACCGTCGCCGAGGTCGATGCGCCCGGGCTGTGGCTCGCCCGCATCGACCTCCCCGACTGACCCCCGACCGCCGGCACTCAGAACGAACTGAGCATCGCCGGCATCGGCGACCAGGCGAACATCGCGTCGGCGCGGCGGACTGCATCGGTGTCACCGGCGACCCGACCCGCCGCCCGGAGCTCGCTCCAGCGGGTTCCGCCCAGGAGACAGGCACCGAGCCCCGCCGCGTCGACCCGTAGCTCGGGCTCGGCAGTCGACGCCCGACACTCGGCCCCGTCGGGTCCGCCGGTCAGCACCCACCCCTGCCGGGTTCCGTCGGGCTCGGTGATACCCAGCACGAGGTCACCGCCGACGGCGTAGCGTCGGGCCGCCAACGCGGTCGCCGGGTCGAGCGGTCGGCACCAGAGGCCGTCGAGGAGGCCCTCGATCCGCAGACGCCGCTGATCGACCAGCGCGAACCGGATGGGGTCGTCGACGGGCGCCCCGGGCACCCGCACGATCCCGGCCGCATCGACCCCGGCGAGGTAACGCCACAGCGCCAGCCGCGCCGCCGGCGATTCGGCCTGCATGTCGGCAACCAGAAGCGGGCGCCGGTCGTAGCCGCCGTCCCACTGACCGGTGATCGAGTACGCGACATAGGCATCGTCGCGGCCGTCGGCGTCGGTGTGCACGGCGACGGTGAGGCCGACCGGCGGATCGTGGAATCCGGTCGGACCCGCCGCCCACCACGACGCCGGTCGCGACACCCCACCGGCCGCGGTCCGCCGGATCCGGTCGTAGAGCGGGGGCAACGCCTCGGCGACCTCGTCGGCATCGAGCAGCCGCAGGCGGCCGGCCGCGTCGGGCGCATCGCTTCGCAGTACGAGGTCGGACCGGGGAACCGAGCACGCCAGACGCCACGCGGCCGGGCCGTAGCCGAAGCGGCCGTAGATGGTCGTCTCCGAGGCGGTGAGGATCGCCAACGGCTCGGCCCGGTCGCGGGCGTCATCGTGGAGGGCCGCGAGCATCGCCGCGAGCAAGCCCTGCCGACGGTGGGTCGGCAGCACCGAGCACGAAGCAACACCCGCGCTCGACACGATCGCGCCGCCCGGCATCGTCAGCTCGAGGCTGTAGGCCCGCGACACGCCGACGATCCGGCCGTCCTCGAACGCGACCCGAGTGCGCTCGAGCTCATCGGCGGCCCACGCCGCGGCCACCGCCGGCCGCGTCGGTCCCGCTCCGAAGCCGCGCTCGTCGGCGACGAGCAGACCGGGCAGCTCGGTCGCCGTGACCGCCCGGATCTCCACGCTCACTGCGGTACCTCCGGTAGCGGTCCGGCGGGCCCCGCCGCGACCCGGGTCGCGTTGGCGTAGGAGAGACCGGCGAAGAGCAGCACCAGGGCCACGAGGAAGATCCCGCTGCGGCCGCCGCCGGGAAAGAGGACGGCGAGGAGTCCCCCCGCGACCCACGCCAACTGGAACCGCGTCTCGAAGCGGGCGAAGGCCCGGCCCCGGGCCGCCTCGGCCCCGTCGCGCTGCAACAGGCTGTCGAACGCCACCCGACCGCACGCCGCGGCCGCCGCCACCGACGCGGCCGCGAGCATCAAGGCGGGCCGTCCGTAGGCGCGCGCCGCGAACACGAGGGGGAGGGCCGGCACGAGGAGCGCACCGCTCAGGATCCACTCCTCGCGGAAACGGCGTCGGAGAGCGGGGGCGACGACCGTGCCCACCGCGTTGCCGATCGCGCTCGAGACGATGACCGCCCCGAAGGTCCAGGCCGGGGCCGCCGCTTGTTTGAGCGCAAAGGCGGCGAAGAACGTGAAGAAGCCCACGATCCCCCGCCACACGGCCATCGCCGATCCCGCCCGCACGATGCTGGGCGCGTGCAGCACCTCGCGCTCGTGGGCCGTCTCCGCGGGCGCGACCTGCGCCGCCCGCGGGATACGGAAGGCGCTCAACCCGCCGGCGAGGAGCACGACCGCCCCGAGCCGCAGCACCCAGTCGGGTCCGAAGAGCGTGAAGACACCCGCCGCGACCGGAGCGGTCACCGCCCCGGCCGCGACCCCGATGATCGCCAGGCGCGAGTTGGCCGTGACCAGGGCCTCGTGATCGGTCACGACCGCGGGGACGAGCGCGCTCTTCGCCACCGCCTGACCCTTCGAGCAGACGAGCAGTGCGAAGGCCAACGGATAGAGCATGAGGCTGTCGACCCTCGGCGCCATCGCCAGGCAGAGGACGGCCCGGGCCAGCATCGCGACTGCGAACAGGACGCGCCGCCCGCCCCGGGTGCGGTCGAGGGCCGGACCGAGAACCGGCGCCACGAGCACGAACGGCGTCATCGTGATGAGCAGGTACTGGACGACCTTCGGCCGAGCGGCGCCGACCGCGACGTCGAAGAAAAGAGTTCCGGCCAGCGAGACGGTTACGAAGACATCGCCCGCCACCCCGAGGGCCTGAGCGAACGCCAACCGGGCGAACGGGGTGAAGGTCGTCGACTCGAGGCGGCCGGTGGTGTCCGTGGCGGCAGCGTACCCGGCCCGGGCAGGGTCCCGGTCGGCCCGCGTACCATCAACCGATGGCCGATGAACCGGTGCGCTTCCTCAACCGCGAGCTCTCGATGCTCGACTTCCAGGCCCGGGTTCTCGCCTACGGAGCCGACCCCTCGCTCCCGCTGCTCGAGCGCGCGAAGTTCCTCGCCATCTTCAGCAGCAACCTCGACGAGTTCTTCCAAGTGCGGGTCTCGGGTTTGAAGGAGCAGCTCGAGGTCGGCCTGCGCTCGACGTCGCCCGACGGGCTGGACCAAGTCGCCCAGCTGCGTCGCATTCGGGCCCGGGTCGAGGAACTCGTCGCCGAGCAGACCCGGTTGTTCACCGCCGACGTCGCCCCGGCGCTGGCCGCGGCCGGCGTCGAGTTCGTCGACTGGGAGGACCTCGGAACGGAGGAGCGCCGCCGCCTCACCATCATCTTCGAGGACCGCATCTTCCCGGTGCTCACCCCGCTCGCCGTCGACCCCGCCCACCCCTTTCCCTACATCTCGAACCTGTCGCTCAACCTCGCGGTCGTGGTGCACGACCCCGCGACCGGCGAGGAGCGCTTCGCCCGGGTGAAGGTGCCGCCGCTGCTCCCCCGGTTCGTCACCATCCCCGACACGGCCCGCGTCGTCGCCCTCGAGCAGGTGATCGCTGCCCATCTCGGAGCCCTGTTCCCGGGGATGGAGATCGTCGCCCACCACCCGTTCCGCGTGACCCGTGACGCCGACATCGAGCTGGCCGACGAGGCCGAGGACCTCCTGGCGGCCATGGAGGTGGTGCTCCGGCAGCGTACGAAGTTCGGCGCCGCCGTCCGCCTCGAGGTCGACGACACGATCAGCCCCGAGATCCTCGACCTCCTCTGCCGTGAGCTCGAACTCGGACGCGACGACGTCTACCGGATCCCCGGCCCCCTCGACCTCGCCGGCCTCTGGGCGATCTACGCGCTACGCCGACCCGACCTGAAGTTCCCGGCGTTCACCCCGCTCACCCCGCCGCAGTTGGCCGCGGGCGACGACACCGACGTCTTCTGGTCGATGCGCAACGGCGACATCCTGCTGCACCACCCCTACGACTCGTTCGCGGGCACGGTGGAGCGCTTCGTCGAACAGGCGGCGAGCGACCCCGACGTCCTCGCCATCAAGCAGACCCTGTACCGGACCGGCGGTGACGAGGCGAGCATCGTCGCCGCGCTCGTGAAGGCGGCCGAGGCGGGCAAGCAGGTCGCCGCCGTGGTGGAGCTCAAGGCCCGCTTCGACGAACAGGCCAACATCGAGGGGGCGCGGATGCTCGAGCAGGCGGGCGCCCACGTCGTCTACGGGTTCGTAGGGCTCAAGACCCACGCCAAGATCCTGCTCGTCGTACGCCGCGAGGCCGACGGCATCCGGCGCTACTGCCACGTCGGCACCGGCAACTACAACCCGAAGACCGCCACCACCTACGAGGACCTCGGCGTGATGTCGTGCGACCCCGACCTCGGCGCCGACCTCACCGAGCTCTTCAATCACCTGACCGGGTACAGCCGTCCGGCCGAGTTCCGACGGCTGCTCGTCGCCCCCCGACACCTGCGGGGCGACCTCCTCGCGCTCATCCGGGGCCAGGCCCGACCCGACGGCCGCATCACGATGAAGATGAATGCATTGGTCGACGCCGAAATCATCGAGGCGATCTACGCCGCCGCCGCGGCCGGGGCCCGGGTCGAACTCGTCGTGCGCAGCATCTGCTGTCTCCGGGCGGGAGTGCCCGGTCTCTCCGAGCGCATCGCGGTGCGCTCGGTCGTCGGCCGCTACCTCGAGCACTCACGCGTGTACCGCTTCGGCGAGCCCGGGGCCGACGACACCCACTACCTCCTCGGCTCCGCCGACCTCATGCCCCGCAATCTCGACCGCCGGGTCGAGGCGCTCGTCGACGTGACCGACGCGCGCATGCGCACACGGCTCGACGAGCTCCTCTCCGTGAACCTCGATGACACCGCCCTCGCCTGGACGCTCGGACCCGACGATCGCTGGCACAAGGTCACCGACGACGGGACCCCCGAATCGCAGATTCGCTTCCAGGAGTTCGCCACCGCGCGCTCGCGCGTGCGGGCCGTAGAGGCACCGTGATCGAAGCGGCCGGCGGCGTCGTGACCCGAACCGGGCCGACGGGCGCCGTCGAGGTCCTCCTCGTACACCGACCGCGTTACGACGACTGGAGCCTGCCCAAGGGCAAGCTCGACCCCGGGGAGACCCCGGCCGCGGGCGCCCTGCGCGAGGTTCTCGAGGAGACCGGGGTGGAGTGCACGCTCGGCGCCGAACTCGCTCCGCACCGCTACGACGACCGCCACGGCCGACCGAAGACCGTGTACTGGTTCGCCATGACCCCCGTCGCCGAGCGCCCCCGCACCGACGACGAGGAGGTCGACGAAGTGCGGTGGGTCGGGCCCGAGGAGGCCGACGGACTGCTCACGTACGATGCCGACCGCGCCCTCGTCGCCGCGATCGGGGGCATCGGAGACACCCCATGACGATCTTCCTCGTCCGCCACGCCCACGCCGGGAGCCGGAGTCGCTGGGTCGGCGACGACGCCCTGCGCCCGCTCTCGGCCCGCGGCCACGAGCAGGCCAACGGTCTCGTCGCCGTCATCGGTGATGCGCCGATCGGGCACATCCTGTCCAGCCCGTACGTGCGCTGCATGGAGACCGTCGTGCCCCTCGCCGCAGCCCGCGGGCTGGCAGTCGAGCCCGTCGCGGCGCTCGCCGAGGGGGCCGACGTCCGCGACACGCTCACTCTCATCGCGAAGCACGCCGATGCCGGAGCGGTGCTCGCCACCCACGGCGACGTCATCCCCGGCGTTCTCGCCGCGCTCGCCCGGCAGGGCGTCGGCATCGAACCCGACGCCCGCTCGCCCAAGGCCTGCACCTGGGTGTTGCGTACCGACGCCACCGGCGAGGTGACGAAGGTCCGCTACCTCCCGCCGCCGGCGTCGGCCGGGTCCGACGACGACGACTCGTAGCGGTAGCCGACCCCGCGCACGGTAACGATGCGCACGGGCCGGGTCGGGTCGTCCTCGACCTTCGCCCGCAAGCGCTTGACGTGGACGTCGAGCGTCTTGGTGTCGCCGAAGTAGTCGGCACCCCAGATCCGGTCGATCAAGAGGTCTCGGGTCAGGACCCGCCCGGCGTTGGCGACGAGCAGATCGAGCAGCTCGAACTCCTTGAGCGGGAGCGCGACGAGCTCGCCCCCGACCGTCACCTCGTGCCGACCCCGGTCGACGCGCACGTCACCGACCTCGAGCACCTCGCGCTGCGGACCTGCGTCGGCGGCGACGGGCGCCCGCCGCAGGGCGGCGCGCACGCGAGCGACCAGCTCGCGGAGCCGGAACGGCTTGGCGATGTAGTCGTCGGCGCCCACCTCGAGGCCGACCACGGTGTCGATCTCGGCGTCGCGCGCCGTCACCATGATGATGGGCACTCGCGAGCGGGTCCGGATCTCGCGGCAGACGTCGATCCCCGAGAGGCGCGGGAGCATCACGTCGAGCAGCACCAGGTCGGGTGAGCAGGTGGAGAACCGATCGAGGGCCTCGGCCCCGTCGGCCGCCGTCTCGACCCGGAAGCCCTCCCGGCGCAACGCCACGCTCAGAGCATCGCGGTACGACTGCTCGTCGTCGACGACGAGAACGAGGGGTGCGCCGCTCATGACCCACCCGCCGACACGGGGAGCCACAGCACGAAGGTCGAGCCCTCGCCCTCGACCGACTCCACGGAGACCTCGCCCCCGTGAGCCTGCGCGACGTGGCGAACGATGGCGAGCCCGAGTCCGGTGCCACCCGTCTCGCGGCTCCGGGCCCGATCGACCCGGTAGAAGCGCTCGAAGATCCGCTCCAGGCTCCGAGTCGGGATGCCGATTCCGCGATCGCGTACGACGACCCCCGCCCGGGCCTCCGCATCGGTCACGACCTCGACCTCGACGGTCGCGCCCGGCTCCGAGTACTTGATCGCGTTGTCGAGCAGGTTGACGAGGGCGCTGTGCACCTGACGGGGATCGCACTCCACGATCGGGGCGTCGCCGTCGGCCCCCGACGTGAGGATCGGAACCCCGGCCGCCGTTGCCGTCGCGCGCACGGCGTCGACCGCCTCACCGACGAGTGCGCCGATGGCCCGTACCTCCCGATTCGTCGGATCACCGGCCTCGGCCCGTCCGAGGTCGAGGAGGTCGTCGACCAGCCGCCCGAGCCGTTCCGCCTCCGAATCGACCCGGGCCGCCAGCCTGCGGATCGTGTCGGGATCGTCGCTCGCGGCGATCGTCTCCGCCAGGAGACCGAGCGCCCCGATCGGTGTCTTCAACTCGTGGCTCACGTTGGCGATGAAGTCGCGGCGTACGGCCTCGATCCGGTGGGATTCGGTGACGTCGCGGACGTACCCGACGGCGCCGACGACCTCGTCGCCGTGTCGGATCGGCCGGGCCCGCAGACGCAGGATCACCCGCGGGGGGCCGAACACCCGGAGCTCATCCTCGGCTTCCCGCCCCTGGAGCGCGAGCCGGAGGAGCCCGACGAGAGCGGGTTCGGCGAGAAGCTCGCCGGTCCGAGCCTCGGCCCGCCGCCGACTCTCACGATTGCGCACCACCTCACGTCCGATCCGGTCGACGACGACGACGGCATCGTCGTGCTCGTCGAGGGCGGCGAGCAGCCACATCCGCAAGGCTTCCGCGGCCGGATCGTCGACCGGGGATACGTCGCCCGCGATCATCGGTGCCTCGTCGGGCGTCGGTCGGCGCCGGACGAGCACGACGACACCTGCTCCCGCGGCCAGCACGATCACCGGTAGCCAGACGATCGTCGACACCGCGCTCCCGACCGGTCAGCCGAAGCGGCCGGTGATGTACCCCTCGGTGCGCGGGTCCGACGGGTTCGTGAAGACCTTTTCGGTCTGGTCGAACTCGACCAAGTGCCCGACACGGCGGCCGTCGGCGTCAACGTCGGTCGTCATGAACGCCGTCATGTCGGAGACCCGAGCGGCCTGCTGCATGTTGTGGGTGACGATCACGATCGTGTACCGAGCCTTCAGATCGGCCATGAGGTCCTCGATTCGGGCCGTGGCGATCGGGTCGAGGGCCGAGCACGGCTCGTCCATGAGGATCACATCGGGCTCGACGGCCAGGCAACGGGCGATGCAGAGGCGCTGCTGCTGACCGCCCGAGAGCGCGAAGGCCGACTGCTTGAGCTTGTCCTTCACCTCGTCCCACAGAGCGGCCCGGTGCAAGGCCCGCTCGACGACCTCGTCGAGGCCCTTGCGGCGACCCTGGATCCGGACGCCGTAGGCGACGTTGTCGAATATCGACTTCGGGAAGGGATTCGGCTTCTGGAAGACCATGCCGATCCGGCGCCGGACCTCGACCGCGTCGACGTCGGCCGCGTAGAGCTCCTGCCCGTGATACCGCACCGAACCCGTGACCCGGGCCCCGGGGATGAGGTCGTTCATTCGGTTGAACGACCGAAGCAGCGTGCTCTTGCCGCAGCCCGACGGCCCGATCAGCGCGGTGATGGCGTGGGCGTCCACCGTGAGGTCGACCCCGACCACCGCCGGGACTTCTCCGTAGGCGACACCGAGACCCTCGGCGGTGAAGACCGGGGGCGCGGCGGCATCCGTCCCGCCCCGATCCCCTTCCCCCACCTCGGCTGACGCCACGTTCGCTCCTCCCGACCCGGACCGGCCGGGCCCGATCGACGGCCCTCCGGGACCGTCCCGGGCGCATCGTAGGGAGGGAACCCAGCCTCCGGCCCCCCGGCGGGGAAACCTCGGGTGAACGATCGGTGAACAGCCCCCCGGGTACGCCGGACCGGGTGGCAGGATGCGCAGATCCGGCGTCGGAACCGGACGGACACGGAGCGGAGGGATACGTGCACGAGACCGAGAACCGCCGCTCGTTCCAGGAGCAGATCCTCGACATCCGGGCCGAGGTCGTGAAGCTCGCGGTCCATACCGGCGAGCAGATCGGAGCAGCCACCCAGGCCCTCCTCGACGCCGACCTCGGCCTGGTCGACGAGATCTACGCCGCCCGCCGTTCGATCGAGGCCGCCGGCCGCCAGTTGGAGCAGCGCGTCTACCAGCTCTTCGCACTCCAACAGCCGATGGCCTCCGACCTGCGGGCGATGCTCGCGGTGCTGCGCATCGTGCACGAGATCGAGCTCACTGCCGGTTTGATGCGCAACGTCGCCCGCGCCACTCGCCGGCTCTACCCGCGCGAACTCCCGCCCCGCATCCGGGGACTCATCGAACGAATGGGCCAACAGGCCTCCGACCAAATGCGCGTCGCCGTCGACGCCTTCGCCGACGTCGACGAAGGCAAAGCCGCCGCCCTTCCCGACATGGACGACACGATGGACGATCTCCAGAAGGAGCTCTTCCGCACGATCTTCGCGGGCTTCGCCGCCGGACAGGTCGACGAAGCCCAACTTCAGATGGCCGTGCAACTCGCCTTCGTCGGCCGGGACTACGAGCGCACCGCCGATCACGCCGTAATGATCGGACAGTGGGTCGCGTTCATGGTCACCGGACTGCTTCCGGGCGAGGACGACGAGGCGACGGAGATCGCACCGTGACCGGCGCGCTCCGTGGAGTTCGCGGCGGCTTCACTCCTCGTTCACCGCACCGCCCGATGGTCGTCACTTCGCCCTTCTACGTTCACCTCCGGAACCGAAACCGATCCAGGAGCTCCTCGTGACCCACCGCCATCGCACCCGCCGACTGATCGTCGGCCTCACCGCCGCCACGCTCACGCTCGGTGCCTGCAGCTCGGGCTCGTCGTCCGGTGACGGCGGCGGCACTTCGGGCGAGGTCATCGTGACCGGCTCATCGACGGTCGAACCGATCAGTTCGCGGGTGAACGAGTTGTTCTCCGAGGCCAACCCCGACGTCACCGTCCGGGTCGACGGCCCCGGCACGGGCGACGGCTTCCAGCAGTTCTGCAACGGCGAAGCCGACATCAACGACGCCTCCCGGCCGATCAAGGACGAGGAAGCGGCACTCTGCGCCGACAACGGCGTGAAGTACGTGGAGATCCCCGTCGCCCTCGACGGCCTCTCGGTCATCACCAACCCCGCGAACTCGGCGGTCGATTGCCTGAGCCTGGCCCAGATCTACGGCCTCGTCGGACCGGAGTCGGAGGGCATCGACACCTGGGCGGGGGCGAACGATCTCGTCGACCAAGTCGGCGGCAACGGCGACCTGCCCGACGCCGCCCTGGAGATCACGGGACCGGGCGAGGAGTCGGGCACCTACGACGCTTTCGTCGAACTCGCCCTCTCCGGCATCGCCGAGGAGCGGGTGAAGGCGGGGAAGATCACCGAGCAGCAGGCGGAGACGACGCGCCCCGACTACTCCACCCAGTCCAATGACAATGCGGTCATCGAGGGCATCGCCGGTAGCGACACCTCGTTCGGTTGGGTCGGGTACGCGTTCGCCGACCTCAACCGTGACACGGTGAAGCTGCTCGAGGTCGACGCGGGCGGCGGCTGCATCGCCCCCGAGCCCGACACGGTCGCCGACGGCTCCTACCCGCTCTCACGGACCCTCTACATCTACGTCGACACCACGAAGGCCGTGGCCGACCCGGCGGTGAAGGCCTTCGTCGACTTCTACCTCGGTGACGACGGTCTCCAGGCGGTTGCCGACGCCGATTACGTCCCGCTCGGCGACACCGCCTGGGCCGAGAGCGGCACGAAGTGGGCGGCGGCCGTCAAGTGACGAACGATCGGGTGCGCCCGTGACCGCGGTTCCGGTGCCGCCGGGGATCTCCCTCACGGGTGACCCCCGGCGGCACCGCCGCGAGCGCTGGATCCGCCGCGCCTTCCTCGCGGCGGCCTGCTCGTCGATCGCGGTGAGCATCGCGATCGTTCTGTCGCTCACCGGCGAGGCTCTGTCGTTCCTGCGCTCGATCGATCTCTCCAGCCTGTGGTCGAGCGGCTGGTTCCCGCGGCGAGGCCAGTTCGACCTGCGCACGCTCTTCGTCGGCTCGCTGATCGTGACCGGCGTCGCCATGCTCATCGCCGCCCCCCTGGGGCTCGGCGCCGCCATCTTCCTCTCCGAGTACGCGTCGGCCCGGGTGCGCCGCATCGTGAAGCCGATGATCGAGATACTCGCCGGCATCCCGAGCATCGTCGTCGCCTACTTCGCCATCTCGTGGATCTCTCCCGAGGTCGTCCGCCGTATCCGACCCGAGGCGCCGCTGTTCACCCTCATGGCCGCCGGGCTCGGCGTCGGGATCCTCGTCACCCCGCTCGTCGCCTCGGTCACCGAGGACGCCCTGCGCGCCGTACCCGCGTCGCTCCGCGAAGCCTCGTACGGGCTGGGGGCCCGCCGGGTCCAGACCAGCCTCCGGGTCATCTTCCCCGCTGCGGTCTCGGGCATCGTCGCGTCGCTGATCCTCGCCGCCAGCCGGGCCATCGGCGAGACGATGGTGGTGGCACTGGCGGCGGGCGGATCGGGCAACTCGGCGTTCACGACCGATCCCTTCCGGCCCGGACAGACCGTGACCGCTGCGATGATCTCGATCGCGCAGGGCACCGACCAGGTCGCGGGCGGCGGGGGCGGGGCGGCCAACGCCGCCTACCAGAGCCTCTTCTTCCTCGGTCTCCTCCTGTTCCTCGTGACGATGGGCCTCAACTACGTCGGCGATCGCTTCGTACGCCGGGTCCGGGAGCGCTACTGATGGAAGCGACCCCTCAGATCGGCCGCCGGCGAACCGACTGGTGGGGGGTGCTCTTCCTCGCCGCGATCGTCTTCTGCCTCGTGGCCTGCTTCGCATTCCTGCTCACCCTGCTCGGTGACGTGATCCGCACCGGGGCTCCGGTCTTCCGCGAGCGGGCCGGCGACTTCCTCACCGGCAACCTGGCCACGCGCCCCGAGCAAGCCGGCATCGCCCAGGCGATTCGCGGCTCGCTCCTCCTCGCCGCGGTCGTGGTCGTCATCGCGTTCCCGCTCGGGATCGCGACCGCCGTCTACCTCGAGGAGTACGCCGCCGACACGCGGCTCACCCGGATCATCACCCTCAACATCCGCAACCTGGCCGGCGTACCGTCGGTCGTCTACGGGTTGCTCGGCCTCGCCGTGTTCGTTCAGGCCCTCGGCACCGACCTCGCGGGCGGCGGGTTGACCGGAGGGCGCAGCCTTCTCGCGGGCGGCCTCACCCTCGCCCTCCTCGTGCTCCCGATCGTGATCATCACGGCATCCGAGGCGATCCGGGCGGTTCCCGCCAATCTGCGCGAGGCCGGGTACGGGCTCGGCGCGACCCGGTCCGAAGTCGTGCGCACGCTCGTCCTGCCGAGCGCGGCCCCGGGCGTGCTGACCGGAACGGTTCTCTCGCTGGCCCGAGCCCTCGGCGAGACCGCCCCCCTGATCCTCACCGGGGCCGTGCTCACTACCTACATGAGCAGCCGACCCGTCGGCCTGGTCGAGCAGATGCGGGGCGACTACACGGCCCTGCCGGTCGTGATCTACACGTGGGCCCGACAGGCGAAGCCGGCGTTCAAGACCGAACTGGCCTCGGCCGCCATCCTCGTGCTCCTCGTGATCACCGTGCTGTGCAACCTCGGCGCGGTGCTGCTGCGCAATCGCTACGAGCGCCGCCGGTCGGGCTGAGGGCCGGACCCGGACTCCGGACGTCCCGGTCTCCCGCGGTTACTCGATGTCGTCGCCGAGGTCCCACTCGAGGATGAAGTGCTCGCGCTCGGCGTCGCGGGTCACCCGCTCCCGGTTGCGGCGGAATTGCGGGTCGTACACGGGGAGGAGTTGGAGTCGCGCCATCGCCCGCTGCCGGAACTCGTCGATCGCGTGCGAGTCTCCGAACACGCGGTGGATCTCCCAGTGGGGCGCGACGGGGCCGGTGTAGACGACCCGGACGTGCCCCTGCGGCGGGATCTCCTCGAGCGATTCGGGCTCGATCGCCATGTGGATTGCTCCTCCTCGTTCCGCCGGACCCGGCGAAGCGGCGAGGCTACCACCGGGTCCCCGACGCCCCTCCCGCCCGTCGCCTCCACGCGATCTCCACACGGAGTGGGCCATCCGGCACATTCGGGCCCCGCCCGCGATTCCAGTCGGCCCCGAATCTCCTGGGAGTTCCCTGAAACCGGGAGCAAATCCGTATCGCCGATCGTCCGACCCGGCGACAATGACCGAGGCCTGCGGAGCACGCTCCGCCCGGACACGGATGCGAGGGACGATGACGGTCGAGCCGACCACCGAGGGGACCACGAACGGTGCGGGCAGCATCGGCTTCACGTGGATGCTGAAGGCCCGCTGCCGTGGGGCCGAACCGACGGAATTCTTCCCGTCGGACGGCACCGGGGTGATCTCGGCCCAGCACATCTGCGATGGATGCCCGGTCCGCGCCGAGTGCCTCGAGTACGCGCTCGAGCACCAGATCGAGCACGGAGTCTGGGGCGGGGCCTCCGAGCGGGAGCGCCGCCGGATCCTCCGGCGCCGTCGCGGCGCAGTGACGACCGGGGCGACGGCTACGCCGTGACGCAGGCGTGGAGCGCGAGCTCCACGTCGTCGGGGGCCCCGACCTGGAAGGGAACGGCTCCGACCCCGAGGACGAGCGTCTCGACCCCCAGGGTCCGCCACTCGCGCACCTGGTCGCGCACCTCGTCGACGGTGCCCACGAGCCGACCGATCCGCCACTGGTCGAGTCCGCCGGTGACGACACCGGGCGGCGACGTGACCGCGAGGCGTTCGAACCGTCGGGCGAGGTCGCGATCGTCCTCACCGACGAGCGCGT